>JAEEGL016245897.1_pt1 | contig 12577 bp, 13 predicted proteins | sample 9134231 | NCBI WGS metagenome assembly JAEEGL01 (sample SAMN16246548, study PRJNA631951) | gut metagenome | biome: gut microbiome; feature: rumen; material: fiber-attached | host: Bos | place: Iran: Karaj | collected 2018-10
GATTGGCGTCCGGATCTCATGGCTCATCGCTGCCAGGAATTCACTCTTGGCGGCGCTGGAACGTTCGGCGATCTGCCGGGCTTCCCGCAGCCGGCTGTTCTCGGCGGCGCGCTGGCTGAAGTAGACGACGAAGATCACGGCGACCACGAAGATGATCAGGATCAGGGAAATGACAAAGAGAACGATCGGGACGATCTCATAGATGCCGGCCGCGGAGACCGGATCCATGTTCTGCATGATCACGCTGCGCATCCAGATGCCCAGCAGGATACCGCCGAGGGAAAGCACGAGCACGATCCCCAGGCTGGCGGCCTTCAGGACGTTCTGGAACTTCTGCTCAAAATCAGAGGGGGCTTCCCTGCTCTCATGGGGGACGGAGCGGTTGATGGCCCAGACCAGGAACAGGTATGTTGAACTGGACAGGATGGAGAAGGGATAATACAGCACGCTGATCGGGCCGTACAGGTTGGACGAGATCAGCACGGCGAATCCGAACAGGACGATCAGGAGGGCGGCCAGGGCGATCCAGGGTTTCGGGCCCTCTTCGTTCTGCTTTTTCTTTTTCCAGTACCAGAGCAGGCTCTGCAGGCTGCTGACGCCGGCACAGTTGCAGATGATGACCAGGTAGATATTGTTGAGCAGGTGGGTGTTATGGATGGACGCCGTCAGCTGGGACGCTGCTTCCGCGGAGGGCGAGTAAAGGTAGATCAGCAGCAGGAGGAGGTCCAGCGGGATCGCGATCAGCAGCAGGGGATGGAAATAACGCCGCTCCTCCGGGGATTTCATATGCATGACAAGCACGAACAGGAAGGCGTAGGCCAGGTCCCAGCCGGAATAAGCCACCAGGTCGGATACGGTCGGCCAGGTGCCGATGATGATCAGGTAGGTGGTCCAGTAATAGCTGCTCAGCAGACCGGTCAGGAAAAAGAGGAGGCCGTAGAGCCAGGCCCGGTGCTTGTTGCTGATATAGTAAAACAGGCACATCAGCAGAGCACCCAGGTCAGCCATCAGCTGAAATACGTTCTCCGCATAATCCCAGACCATCGGTATCTCCTTTTGCTTTTACCGCAGACAGATATTTGCGACCGCTCTGATCGTTTTGGGGTGACAGGGGGACCGGTTCCATTATAAGTGGGAATGGATGAAAACACAAATGTTTTCAGCGTCCGTTAACATTGCGGATATAGTCTTCCTTCGGGATCATCGGATATTCCAGCCGGGCGACCGTTTCCGGGGAGAGCGCCAGATCGCGGGCATATTCTTCCCCGGCCTTCTCAAAACAGGCCAGCAGGGGATCGGCGACAACGGCCGCTTCCGGAACGTTCAGCAGCGGCGTTTCCGGAACGCAGACCATCTGCAGGTTGCCGAAGCACTGGCGGCACTGCATCCGCAGGGCGTCAAAGTTGCCTTCCCAGTCCGGGAATCCGCAGCCGCAGAGGACGACAGTATGAATCCTGGAGAAGTCCGCCAGGGCCTCATGCTGCACTCTTCCGGTCTCATCCTGGCGCATCGCCATTTTGACGAGGGGGATCGTCCGGTCCAGCACGGCTTTCAGATGGGAAGGCATCCCGTAGCAGTACAGCGGGAAACTCCAGATGATCAGGTCGGACGTGCGGTACAGATCCAGGATCGCGTTCTGATCGTCATCGATCACGCAGTGGCCGTCAAGTTTCTGCCAGCATCCGAAACAGCCTTGGCAGGGCGAGATCTTCCGGTCGATCACGTTGATGATGTGGACTTCGTTTTCCTGCGCCCTGTTCAGGCCTTTCAGGAAGGCGTCCGTCATCCGGAACGTGTCGCTCTTTTGCTTGGGACTTCCGTTCAGTACAAGTATTTTCATTGTGTTGCCTCCGTTTGTTCTATATCGTTGAACCATCACGTCCCAGTCGGACGTTTTTTCGCCAGCCAGCCCCGGAAGAGGCCGCCCTCAAACAGCGAGATGATGACAAAGAAGATATCCGCGAACAGGATGAAGATGAAAGAAGGGACCATGATCCGGGTGTACCGTTTCCCGGCGAAAGCGCCGCTGCGGACAAACCGGCCCATACGGGCCAGGAAGAACAGCACGCCCGCGTTGAGAAGCAGCAGTATCAGGGCGCTTTTCCCGAAGCTGATCCAGGCGTCTTCCGGGAAAAAATTACCGGTTTCGACAGCGCTGAGCACAGTGTTCAGAAGCAGCAGGCCGATATTCACCGCAAACATGATCCGCGTGACGTTCAGCATCACGCCGCCGCCGATCCCGACGCCGCCGCCCCAGACCAGGCCGGAACGGCTGCAGAAATGTTCAAAGGACTGCATCAGCGGCTCGTTCTGCCGGCCTTCGATGAACCCGTTGTTGGCGATGCAGTAGACAGGGAAGCACAGGCTGTTTTCCCTGCAGTATGCTTCCATTTCTTCCATAAACCGGAGCACGTGGGAAGGAATCCCGTCCACATAAAGCGGCAGGCTGAACACTACGGCGTCCGCGTCCCGGAGCTGTCCGAGGATCCGGGCATGGTCCGCAGGCACCCGCAGCGTTTCGGTGACCTTTTTTCCGCCTGTGAACAGGCGCTGCAGGAAAATAAAATACGCGGACGCGCAGAACCGTTTTTTCGGGCTGCAGTTGATGAATACCGTTTTCATAACAGCGCCTCCATTTCCGCGGGGTCCTGAACAAACAGTACCTCGGTCCGCGCAAAACCTTCGTTGACAGCGTTGCGCTCCGCCAGATAACGGAAGGTGTTTTTTTCTTCCCCGGTGATCTCACCGTAGACGATCACCTTCAGCAGATCGTGCTTTCCGTACCGCAGCGTATGGTGCATCTGTCTGCCCCGGTAGGTGCTCAGCGGCGTGGATGTCCCGATCGACCGGTCAAGCACGTTCTTGACGGCGGCGCTGTATCCGCCGTACAGGTTCTTCGTGACGATGACCAGGTCGTCCGCCTGCCCGATGATCCGGCAGGCCTGCTGCAGTCTGTCCTTCATAAAACATTCGGCAGGATGCTTTGTCCAGCATCCGAAGCAGCCCCGGCAGGGCGCATATTTCCCGTCCGCTTCCAGCGCACGGTCGCAGCGGGCCCGGATCATATCCCCGAACCGGGGATCCAGGTCGTGCAGGATCACTTTCATGGCTGTTCCTCCTTTGCGGCAGCGGCTGTCCCGCCGTCTGCAGACTGAAGCGTTTCCAGTTCACGGATACAGTACTCGCACCACTCGCGCTGCATTCTTTCATACATCTGCCCGAAAGCGATGGTGAGCTTCCAGCAGACCGCGTTTTCCGGGCGGGGGACCGTCTGCCGATACATATCGGCGTTGGCGGCTGCCTGCTTTCCCTCATCGGGGAAGACGGAAACCTCCCGAAGCGCTTTGAAAAACGCGATGCTTTCCGCCACGGGCAGTTCTCCCATGAAAAAGGTCTTCATCAGGAGCGGGTTCCTGACGGCGGACGGCATACCGGCGTCCCGAAGCCACTGCATCAGCTCTTCACGGCCGGCGGGCGTAATGGAAAACACGTTTTTGTCCGGTTTTCCCGCCTGGGGCACATGGGTCTGGCTGATCCATCCTGCCTTCTCCATTGCCTGCAGTTCCCGGTAGATCTGGCTGGTCTGGGCTGTCCAGAAGTGATTCAGGGAATCCCTGAACACGGTCATGATCTCGTAGCCGGTCTTTTCGCCGTAGTTGATCAGGCCGAGGATCCCGTGTTTCAGCATGTCCGTGCCTCCTTTATATTCAACTTGTGGAATATGATAGTTCCATTTGTGGAATATGTCAAGCGGTAAAATTGTCAGACCATCCGCGTCCGGACGGGCAGACTATACAGACAGTCAAAAAAATACTGTTCACCATTCATACCGGACGTATCTTTATTCAGGGCGCATTCTGCTGTACAATGACAATTCCCAAACCGAAAGCTTTGCTTTTCCGGAAGAAACCCTTTATGATAGTCCTGACAGTATGAAAGAAGAAAGGGACTGAAGATGATCGAGACAGAAAGGCTCCTGCTGCGGGAGTATACCCGGGATGATTTTGACGCGCTCTATGAGATCATGTCCGATCCGGAAACCATGCAGCACTACCCGGCGCCCTTTGACGAGGCCCGGACCAGGCGCTGGATCGAATGGAACCTGGAAAACTATGAGCAGTACGGTTTCGGACTCTGGGCGGTCATTCTGAAAGAAACGGGAGAGTTCATCGGGGATTGCGGCATCACCATCCAGAATATCGACGGGGAAATGCTCCCGGAGATCGGCTATCATATCCACAAAAAATACTGGCGGCGCGGATACGCAAAGGAAGCGGCCCGGGCCGTCCGGGACTGGGTGTTCCGGAACACGGACTATGACGCGGTCTGGTCCTATATGAAATACACCAATATCGGGTCCTGGTCCACGGCAGCCGCCAACGGGATGAAAAAGATCAAGGAATACCCGGACCCGAAGAACACCATCTCCTATGCCTACGCGATCACCCGGGCAGAATGGGAGCAGCTGCGGCAGCAGGACAAAACGTGAAAGATTGAGGGATAAAGCGATGAAGACATTGGAAATCCTGGGAGCGAACCGCTTTGAAACTTTTACCAAAACCCGGGCGGGCAGCCGGGCAGTGGTGGTTCGCGACGGCATGATCCTGCTTTCCCATGAAACCGTATCGGGCTGGTGGCTGGTGCCCGGCGGCGGCCTGGAGGAAGGCGAAACACCGGAAACATGCTGCATCCGGGAAGTGGAGGAGGAAACGGGTTTCATCGTGAAACCCCTGCGGCAGTTCCTTACGCTGAACGAATACTATGAGGAATACCGGTATGTCAGCTATTATTTCATCTGCGAGGTAACAGGCACCGGGGAGATGCGCCTGACGGAAGCGGAAAAACGCCGGGGCCTGGAACCGCAGTGGATCCCGCTTGAGGAAGCGGTCGGCATCTTTTCCCGCCATCAGGAGTATGCCGACACCAGTGAGGAAAAACGGGGCTCCTACCTGCGGGAATATACCGCCCTTCAGGAGTACCTGGCGTCCCGGACATAAGTTTTTGCCGAAAGGAAAGCAACAGGATGGAGAAACAGATCACGGAACGTTTCCCGGGAATCGGCTGCGCCTGGTCGGACGGGTTGGGAACGATCACAACGGAATGCTTCGGCGTGGCCGATGAGGAAAGCCATATCCCGGTGGATGACAGCACCCTGTTCCCGGCTTGCTCCGTTTCCAAATTTGTGACAGCGGTCTGCGTCATGAAACTGCAGGAACAGGGCCTGCTCAGCATCGATGCCCCGGTCAATCAGTACCTGCGCCAGTGGAAACTGCTCACACCGGACGGAAAGGAGAGCGACGCAGCCATCCGGTCGGTCCTCTGCCATACCGCGGGGATCACGGACGGAGAGGATGCGTTTTACGGGCTCCGCCGGAGCGATCCGGAGATCAGCCTGATCGATATCCTGGAAGGCATAACAGCATACAACAGCCGCCCGGCCCGCGCCGGGATGCCCCAGGGGACCGCTTTTGAATATTCGGACGCGGGCTACTGCGTCCTGCAGCTGCTGGTCCGGGAGGTCACCGGCAAAGCGTTTGAGGACGCGGCAAAGGAGCTGGTCTTTGATCCGCTGCACCTGGAGAACACTTTTTTCGCGTCGCCCGGGAATGTGGCGGCTTATGAAAACAGCAAAACGATGGCAACAGGTTACGATGAAGCGGGCATTCCCATCCCGGGGAAATACCCGCAGGTGCCGGACCTGGCGGCCTCCGGATTGTGGAGCACTCCGAAGGAACTGGTGACGATCGGAAAAGCGTTTGTTTCGGCGCTCCACGGCGAAAGCGTTTTCCTGCAGGAACCGTCCGCACGGGAGATGGCGAAGCCGGTGGAGAAGTTCCCCTGGACGGGCCTGGGCGTTTTTACAGACGGGGAGGACAGGCTGGTCTCCCGGGGCTGGGGAGAAAACGGACAGTGCGTCCTGAAAATGAACTGCCGGACCGGACAGGTATGCGCGGTGATGACAAACCGGAATCCGGGCGTTGACCAGACGGAATCCGGGATCGAAGGGCTGACGGACAGCAAACTGTCCGGAACAATATGAAGCTGAGCTCCAGTCATCAGACAGTCAGATGACCCGTCAGGATCTGAGAGCCGGTTCGCAGTCCATGCGATGGATACGGCCTGCGCGGATTGTTATGCTTTTCCCGGAAAAGCCGATCAGCAGACCGGCTTTCAGATGAAGGAGGGAACAAAACCATGAGCCAGCTTTTCTCAAAGAACCTGAAGCGCCTTCGGACGGAAAAGAACTATACGCAGGAAGAAGCCGCGCAGATCCTGGGCGTGACGGCCCAGACGGTTTCCCGCTGGGAATGCGGGACCACCCTGCCGGACGTGATGCTGCTGCCGGAGATCGCGAAGCTGTACTGCGTTACGGTGGACGACCTGTACAACGAAAACAGCGACGCATATGACAATTACGCGCAGCGCCTGGCCGACCTGTACAGCTCCTCCCGGAAACCGGAGGATTTTGTGCGGGCTGACGAAGAATTCCGCAAACTGATGAACAGCGGAAAATGCTCCCCTGACGATCTGCGGTGCTACGGGATCCTGCACCAGTATATGACCGCGTACTGTATCGGGAAAGCGACGGAGCTGTTTGACAAGGGACTGGACCTGGCCGGGAAAAACGATCCGACCTACTGGAAACTCAGACGCCAGAAGATCTATTTTCTGTCGATGATCGGCAGAGGGCAGGAAAGCATTGAACAGCAACTGAAGATCATGGAAGAGGCGCCGGAGGATCCGGAAGAGTGGATGTGTACGATCGCTGCCTATACCCATGCCGGCGAAACGGAAACCGCGTATGAGTGGTTCCTGAAGGCAACGGCAAAATTCCCCGATTGCGCGCTGCTGTATGTATACGGCGGAGATCTGTGCAGGGAAATGAAGCGATACGAAGAAGCCTTTGAACACTGGGATCATGCCCTCAGGTTGGACGGTTCCATCTGCGACGCGAAATTCTCCAAGGGCTTCTGCTATGAAGAAATGGGCGAATACCGGAAGGCCTATGAGATCTGGACCGGGCTTGAGGAGGAGATCAAACAAAGGGGCCTGACCTATTCCGTGCAGCTCCCCCGGCAGCTCGCTGAGAACTGTGCAAAGAAGATTGCGTGTCCGTGACAAAAGCAAACAGCGCCGACATCGGCGCTGTTTTTTCATGCATAAGAAGATCGTTCGGTTACGGGAAGCTCAGGTATCGGCTCATCATATACCCGGTTTCTCCCTTGTATTTCACCAGCGTCCAGATCTCCCCGCGGAGCAGGACCTCCACCTTGCTTTTTGCTTTGAGCTGGTGGAGCACTGATGCCTCCGGGCCTGGCGCTTTCCGCATTTTCACCGCCGAGCGGGCCGTGGCCTGGATGCCGCTGTCCTGCACCGGCTCCAGCACGCCTGAACTCTCGATACGGATGCGCTTTCCATCCTCTGTTTCGCACAGGAACACGTCCGTCTGGTCCGGCCGGCTGTTGTTCTGGTGTTCGTATACCCCGATCACTTTCAGCAGGGTTCCCGCCGGCAGGACATTCCCCTTCGCGTTCTCATAAAAATGATCCATTTCCTTGTTTCCCGGCAGATCCCTGGTCAGCCGGACCTGTGTGCTGCCGTCCCTGACGCTGCCTTCGCCGCTGAAATCCAGGAATTCCGCCATCACGCAGCCGGTATAGCTGATCCCGCCGTTCGGCCCGGCAATAAAGACCACCGCCCATTTTTCCGTGCGGGAGATGATGTTCACTTTCACCCCCGAACAAAGCTTTACCTGAGAGGTCGCCTCGGTGCTGGCCCCGGACCGGACGTTCAGCCGGTCCAGGATCCCGGCTGTCTTCACATAGGCTGCCGGGTAGGTATGGTCCCCATCCGGATCCAGGAAGCGTTTTTCCACAAACCGCCCCTGGGTCAGCTGCACCCAGTTGCCCAGGTCCTTCAGGATGACGGCCTGCACGTTTTTCGTATATCCGCCGTAATGGAAGTCGTCGCTGTATCCGGTGGCGGACGCGGCGGTATAGACCGGGTTGGTCACGGACGCGTAGATCGTGCAGGTTTCCGGATTGTCCCAGATGTAGGTTTGCGAATGCGCCTGGGCATAGGTCATGTCGGAGATCTTCCGGACTGCCTCCTTCGGCACAAAACCGTCCACGGGACCTTCCAGGTAATAATCCTTTCCGAATTCCCCGCATACGACGCACAGCGTGCCTGCCGCGTGCGAGGCGGTCGCCTTCTTATGGGCGGGGGACGTATAGACGGGCGTACTGTCGTTCACGATCTCCGCCAGGAAGATATTACACGGCATCTTTGCTTTCCATTCATCAGAACCCTGATGCCCCGAAGGTTCCCGGTTCGTCGCTTTTTCCTGGTTGATCCAGACGGTATAGTCCTTCGTCAGGATGCAGTCATATCTTCCGTTCTCAGATTCCAGGGATAGTTCCTGCCTGTATCCGTTGTACAGGGTCCCCGCCTTTTTATTTCCGGAGGCGCTGGTATACACGGTAGCGCCGTTCCCGTCCGTGGCGATGATTACTTCGTTATAGCCCGCGAAGGCCGTGCCTGCCGGCAGCACAAACACACCCGCAAGCAGCATACATGCGCAGATCATGGCGGCCAAACGGATCAACCGGCTGTGTTTCATTTTTTCCACCTCCGAATACATAACGCTCCGGACAGTTTTTTCTTCCTTGCATTCATTCTACATTCCGGGCATGTTTCCCGTCAACCGCCGGTCTGCTTCGATCATTGCGAGGCAAAATGAAGACCCGGATTTCCTAAAAACAAGGAGGTTCGGGTCCGGGATGATGCGGCTTATCTGATATTGCTCAGACGCAGCGGCTCACTGCGCAGCAACTCATACTGTATTCCTGCCGAGATCAGTTCTTCCAGGAAGCACAGGAAGTAATCCGGCGAAGAGAACGGCTGCATATGGCACCGCGTTATATGGAAATAATTGTTAAATCATTGTGCAACCAATATCATTTATGGTATTGTGAAAAAAGAAAGGCTTGCATGAAAAACGGGAGATGCAAAACAGGATACAATCATTGAAGATCCTTAAGCGGAGGCGCCCGGAATGAAAACATGTGTCAACTGCGGTGTGCAGCTTGAGGATAAGGACAGATTCTGCCCCCGCTGCGGAACCAGATGCGAATCAGCCCGGGAGGACAGGGATCCTTATCATCAGTCATACGATTATGCCGCAGATAAGCAGCCGGCATCTCCGGACCCAACCGCGGGAAGTGATTCAAAACCGGCTTCCCCGGCGGATCAGTATCCGATGAAATGGCATAAGTTTCTGATGGTCATGCTGATTATCGGCGCAATCGTAACGATCATCAGCGGGGCAAGTTTGGTTGCGGGAGGAACCTATGAAAGCCGGGGCGTGAGAGCGGCCCAGATATACAGCGTGTTTCCCGCACTGAAGAGCTGCGATATGTTTTACAGCGTCATTCTGATTGCGCTTGGCGTTTTCAGGATCATTGTACGCAACCGCCTGAATCAGTTCCGGGCAAACGGGCCCTTTTCCCTGAAAATCCAGTATTGCCTTTCTATCGGCGCAGGTCTGGTTTATATTTTATGGGCTTCTGCGGCAACGGGTATGAATATGTTCACTGCATCCAATTTCATTTCACTTGCCAGCGGGGCAGTGTTCCTGATGATCAACTCTGCCTACTATAACAAGCGCAGTTCGCTGTTTGTCAATTAAACAGGAAAGGATCGTATATACTGCGGTTCCGTAATCATACAAGGAGGTTTTTATGGGCATTTCCTGCATCTTCGGCCACAAGTACAATTACGAGGTATTTGGCGATTCCTGCCGGGGCAAGTGCGTCCGCTGCGGCGAAAAAACGGACGATCTGCCCCATGACTTTCAGCCTGCCGGCGAGCCCTGCCTCTGGAAGTGCACCCGCTGCGGAATTGTGGAAGCAAGGCATGATTTTCAGCATGTTTCCGGAAAGTGCGTGAAGGTCTGCTCCGTCTGCGGGGCGGAGGACGACGTCCGGAATGCCGTTCATTCCTGGAAGCGGGTCAAGGGCCAGTGTGTGGAACGCTGCGCCGTCTGCGGGAAGGAGCGCGGCATTGCGCACAGCTGGAAGTATGTGAAAAACAAGTGCATTCCCGTCTGCTCCGTCTGCGGGAAGGAAGGCGACGCCTGGAACGCGAAGCACACCTGGCAGCCGGTCTCCGGCAAATGCGAGGAAAAATGCGCTTTCTGCGATAAGACCCGGCCCATGAAGCATGAATACAAAGCCGGTAAATGCGTCCGCTGCGGCAGGAGCATCGAGGAACCCGAAAACGGATCCATTCCTCCGCTGCTGTGGGCCGCGGCGGAAGGGGACGTGGATGAGGTGCGTGCCCTGATCGCCGGCGGCGCGGATGTGAACCGTTACGGTCCGGACGAAACGCCGCTCATTGCCGCTTCAGGCAAGGGATATGACGCCGCCCACAGGGAGATCGTTCGCCTGCTGCTGGATGCCGGGGCAGAGATTAACGGCACCGATATATACGGCAGGACTGCCGCCCAGTGTGCCGCCCGCAAGGGTTTGAACGACATGGCAAATTACCTGAGATCCCGCGGCGGCAGATGACCGGATCCTGGAAAAGCGAAGGAGGAAGCGCAATGGCAGGATGGAAAGGAACAGACCCGGCGAAAGCCCGGCGGAGCCTGGAAAAGGTGCTGGACATTAAGCATAATCCCAAAGCCCTGGAAAAGATCGCGCAGAAAGCGCCGCTGGAAGAAGTGCGGAAACAGGCCGCTGAATACAAGGCGGAACTGGAGGGATATGTGGAGCGGGCGGAAAAGAACGACCGCAAATGCCCCAAATGCGGCGCGCCGCTGGTGGAAACGCCGTATTACACAGCCACAAAAGGAACGTCCACGGTCTCCAACGTACAGAAGCAGTGGACGGCAAGCGGCTCAAAAACGACATTCACCCGCAGCACCCCCTATGAAAATATCCGGCTGCATACCGATCTCTTCTGTCCCCGCTGCGCGTCCAGGAAGGACGCCCGGCTCTTTTACCCGACGATGGTCCTGCTCTTCGGCGGCCTGCTGTCGGCGCTGGTCTTCGGCATCATGCTGATCGTGATGCTGATCACGAAAAAGGGAAGCGATCAGCAGTTCTACGTTTCGATGATCGGGCTGGTTGCAGGCCTCCTGATTTGCTGTATCGGCTATAAACTGATGGGGGTCCGCAAAGGCGTTATATCCTGGGCAAGCAAAAAGAAGGCGCCCATCACTACGGAGGAATTCAGGGCCAGGGATGCGGGTACCGCTTTCTACGGGCCGCGGACCCAGTACTGGCGGACCGAAAATTACAATTCCGCCTACGACCTGTCCATGCAGTATATCGCATCCAGGACGCTGGATCAGATCCCTCATGAAAAGAAGGCCAATACAGCCCTTTCCACAGGCTTTGTCCGCCAGATGCAGGAAACACAATAATCTGAAAGGGGATTTTTATGGCGAATCAGAGTTTTTCCGGGGCGGTGGCCAATCAGTATTACCGCTGGGGGTACACCTGCGAACTGTGCGGAAAAGAAGTGGAAAAGCGGGATGGATTCAGCACCCGGGTGGGCAGCACGCATAAGTCCACAAGCTGGGTCTACACAACGCGGGCCAATGCGGAAGCCATGAAGGAGCAGGCCAAAATGCAGCTGGCTGTCGCCGTGGCGCAGATGGACGAAAAGATTAAGGCGGGGGGATTTGAGATCCCCAAAAACGAAAACGGCAAATGCCCTCACTGCAAGCAGTACCAGCACTGGTCGCCCCACATCAAAAGTTATTCCAAGTCGCTGAAGATGACGGAAAAAGAAAAGAAGAAGGACAATGTCGGCACAGGCTGCCTGACAACGTTCATCGGGGCCTGGATCGGCCTGTTTACGGGCCTTGGGCTGCTGGCTATTGTGGCGAAGCCCGGAATGGAAAAGGGGCCGACGATCGCTGCCTTTGCCGGGGGATTTCTGCTTGGCGAGCTGATTACATGGGTTGCTGCCCGCGTGATTATCCGGAAAGGAAATGAAAAAGACGCTGCCCGGATGAAGGCGCTTGAAGATGTGGAAAAGAAAGAGCCGTACTTTATTGCCTGGGCAGAGCAGAACAGCGATATCATCGGGATGAGTCTGCATTAAAAACGAACCGGTAAAGTAGAATTTTACCAGGAACGGGCTGTTATGACTGCCCGTTTTCTGTTATGCTGCGTATATACTGTAGGATCATCATACGGATGATCGCAACAACGCAGTTATGGAGGTTTGGAAAAATGAAAAGAATACTTGCGGTATTGCTTGCCCTGATGATGCTAGCGGCCTGTGCCGCCGCGGAAACGGCTGATTTTTCCGGTGAGGAAACCGGAAACCTGTCGGATAAAATCAATGGCAGCATCGACGACGGTGCTTATGTGCTGACCGTACAGGTGAACGGAGAAGGCACATGGGCCGCGGACGAGATGGCCCAGGACGATACGGTGGTGAAGCTTGCTTCCGCCGGAGAAGAAAACGGCGTCTTCACGGCCCGGTATGAGCCGGCCGGGGACGGCGCGGTGACCGTCAGCCTGCGGCATTACAACAGGCACGGCGCCTGTGATGAGCTGCA
>JAEEGL016366500.1_pt1 | contig 12577 bp, 11 predicted proteins | sample 9134231 | NCBI WGS metagenome assembly JAEEGL01 (sample SAMN16246548, study PRJNA631951) | gut metagenome | biome: gut microbiome; feature: rumen; material: fiber-attached | host: Bos | place: Iran: Karaj | collected 2018-10
AAGAGGCGGATTTTTTGTTGCTCGGAGTGCCAAATTGCCGTTTTTGCGGCAATTTGTAACGAGGCTATACAACGGCATCTAATTTCGCTGTGGCTCTTGTCAGAGCCTTGCTCGACAAGATGTTCCGTTGGTCTTGCAGACAAAAACAAGCTTTGGTGGCTTGTTTTTACTTAGCGACCGTCACTCCCGCCATTAAAAATCCGCCGAAGAGGCGGATTTTTTGTTGCTCGGAGTGCCAAATTGCCGTTTAACTAATGCTTAATTTGTTGTTGTAAAATGTGTGCATTGTTGTAAGTGGAGGCAGAATTTTTGACAAATATATTTATAAAACTCAGAAATACAATGTGTTACAGAATGGCAGGATATTCGGGGTATCTGTTACCGATTGTTTATATGTGTCTGTATTTATTGCTGACATTGTGGATGGATCTTTGTGATGGTTTTGGTGCGTTAGTTTGTATGGCAGTAGTACACCTTTATTCTATTTGTTTTTTTGTGTTTTTTGTAAGCATTAATTTGCTGATGTTGCTTGAATTGTACTTGAGGAGTAAAAACATTACCGCAAATGCGGTAAAAATAGCAACAATCTTATGGTATATTATTTTTACAGCAATAGCAAGTTACTATCTCGATAGCGGGAAATCATTCAATTTGAGTGTTTTTATGTTGGAATGGATTGCTGTATGTATAGTATTTGCAGCACTTTTGCTGTTAGATAAAATTATTGGTGTAAAAAAGATTAGAAAATTGGTCGATGTTGGATATATCTTATTAATAGTTTTTTTGGTTTATTTATGGGTTTATTTTGGGCGGTGGATTTATGGTCTGTGATTGGTGCAGGCGGTTGTTAAAAAAGACATTACTAAAAAGGAGCCTAAAAGACAAACTCGTGATAGCCTCTTATAGCCGTATTAGTGTCTAATAGTCCTTTTTTCCCCGCATTTTTCTTTTCTATTTTCACATACTTGGTAATATGTAACATTATAGTAGCCGTTATAGTGTCCATCATAATTATATTGTAATACTGCTTTTATGTGTTTGTCTTTATATGCAACATCTTTAAGTTTGATTTCTATGTAGCAATTGTTTTCGGTTAATTCGGAGGCATTATTTTTATTGCAATTTTCATTGATTACAACCTTATAAGTTAGATCTTTTCTCGAAATAACATTATCTTTAATGTTAATTTTTTCTGATGGATTACGTTTGAATGATTTTGCCAGACAATTTATTAAATCTTGCTGAGATTTACAGTCATCATGACGATACTGCATTTCCTGTAGCGTATAGTCCAAATTATATACTGTAATATGATTTTTGTGTTTGTCGGATAAGAAATTTTCATAAATCACATCAAATATAAGGCAACAAAGCAGCAAACTTATGATATATCCAATATCGGCGACAATACTGGTTTTGTATTCTAATTTTTTGTTTTGTTTTTTTCGGAGTATATCAGTTATTGTTAGAATGGTGAATATAGCCACTGTGATGCATGTTGCTAATAATGCTACGCAGAGGGCTAAAGGATCAACGTTGGCCTTAGCAACATGATTTATGGGTGTACAATATGCGTATAGGCAATAGGCAATAATTGCAATAATTAAGATACAGCAAGTGTGGGGGATAAACTTGTTTTTAGGTTTGGTTTTGTTTACACTATTTCTTTGAAATATACCGATTATTGATAAAGTGATGAAAGTGATTATATATGTAATGACAGTGATTGCAAAGAAAAAAGCTATTCCGATGGCGCCTAAGCCGGCACCACGGCTTTCTATCTTTAAGTATATTGCAATGAGGGCAAACAGAAGTGTGATTTTCCAACAGGCTTTATAAGCCGGAGTTTTTCTAAAGTTTTCAAATATACGCATTGTTGGTAACTCTCAGGTAATGTTAGTGTTTAAGTATCTCTTGCATTTTGGTGGTATCGGTTTCTTGTTTACAAAATTGAGTTGTGGCTGAATCTAGGGTTATGAAGCCGTTAGTGGTTGCTCCCATGGTTGAAAAATCGTGTCCGCAACTTTCTTTTTTGGTAGCATTTTGGCTCCTTTTTACGCCATCTTGTATAGCTCGCACAGAAACGAGGTTTTGGTCGCCATCGCTGCGGTTATAAGTATAGAGGTAATCAGCACCATCTTCGTCATGACCGGAAGTTACTGTAAGAACAAGAAGTTTGGTTTTAATATCTCCGCCGTTGTTAAGAGCAATTTGTGTAAGTTCAGGACGACAAGCGTGGATTGTGCCGGCGAGGACAAGATTTTTATCTTTTGTCGGTAGTTCTTTGTACCATGTGGTGAATTCTTGAGGATTTTTGAAATGTTCTGATAGAACGGCGGTATCGTGTAAATCCTCATCTTGAGCAAAGGCGTTGGTTGAAATGAGAGAAAATGCAATCAAGGAAAATAAATATAATTTTTTCATGTAAGCCTCTTTAAGGTTGGTTATAAATCAAAAGCTTTTTTTTCATGTATTTTCATGTATTCTTGTTCTTTGAGTAGTTGTTGATATACCTCAATTTCCCAATCTTTAAGATCTTTTTCTTTTAGTTTTTGCCGTATACTTGCCTCTTTTTGCGCGTTGTATCCGAATATTATATGTCCGTTTGTGTATCCAAATTTGCCATCTATTTTTTTATAGGAGATTATTCGTTGTTTGTCATCAGTTTCAGTAGCTCCGTATTGTTTTAATAATGGAATTAAATCTTTTGACCAGAAATAATGTTCAGCATAGGTAAGGGCGGTATCAATGTCCTTAATATCTCCGTCATCATTTCTAGTTATAACAACTTTATTTAGGTCAATACCCAGGTCTAAAACATCTTTTAGACATTTTCTATTATCTGTGTGATACATACGGAAAAATAAGGCTTCTCCGTAGATATTTATGTAAGGATCTATTCCGTTTTTAATAAGATCAACGATAGTAGCACAATCATCTTCACGAATAGCTCGTTCCAATGTTGGTATAATAGTTTTGTCGTCGGATGAGAATTTTCGCATACCATATGGACTAAGTTGGCAAATTTTATAAGCACAATCATCAAAGGCTGTTTTACCGCCTTTATCTTTAATACTTGTATCTGCACCGTGATTTAATAAATATTTTATTGCTTCAATATCTTTATTATCTGGAGAACTAGTGTCTGTTATAAAAAATAATGCTGAGCGGCCATCTTTGTCTTGATAATTTATGTCAACCCCATTATCTACCAGTTCTTGCAGTAAAGTATATTCACGTTGCTTGGCGGCGGCCAATATTCCTTCTTTTGCTGCTATTGTGCTGTAGTCTGGGTGCAATAATTGTTCTAATTTGGTGTTAAGTTGGTTGTCTCCTTTTAAGCTATCTTTTGTATAAGCAGCAATATAAGGGTTAGTTTCGGTTTCAGGTGTATATAGATGCGCCATTTTTAAGCGGCATTTTATATAGGCGTCAGTTTCGGCTTCAGGTGTGAGTTTGTGCTTTTGTAAATATGCTATAACATAATTCCATATTGCTTCAGTTTCGGCAGTGAATGTTGTGTATCGAGGGTATTCGTCTATCATGCGTGAAAGGGCCAGAGACTTGCTGAAATCTGCACCGTTTTGTAATAAAAGGTCTACCATTTCGATATCTTTACTCTTAATTGCTTCTGATAAAGGAGAAACGAGTAACTTATTGGTTTCGTTTATATCTAAGCCATTTTTCGTTAAAATCTGCAACATCTCGACCTTTTTATCAGTATTTTGGCAAAATTTTACGGAAGCGGAGGTCAGCGACATCAATCCTGGAGTTTCACTACCTATCGAGGAAAAAGTATGACCACAACTTTCTTTTTTTACAGCTTTTCTAGATCTTTTTATACCTTCTAACAGTGTTTTTGTTATAAATTCATCAACGTTACCTGAATTATATGCGTAAATGTATGCTGAACTATGATCATTATGTCCGGAGGTGATATTTATGACTGATAATTTTGTGTTAATATTACCACCCTCTGCTAGGGAGGTTTTAGTTAAGTCGGGCGTACATGCATATATTGTACCTGCTAAAACGAGGTTTTTATTTTCTTGATTAAGTTCTTTGTACCATGCGGTGAATTCTTGAAGATTTTTGAAGTGTTCTGATAGAACGGCGGCATCGTGCAAATCCTCATCTTGAGCAAAGACGTTGGTTGAAATGAGAGAAAATGCAATCAAGGAAAATAAATATAATTTTTTCATGTAAGCCTCTTTAAAGTTGGTTATAAATCAAAAGCTTTTTTGAGCTTAAATTTGTTGGTAATGTCCCATCCAATAACAAGTTGGTTATTGAAAATAATTACTGGAGTGCCAATACGAGTTTCGTAAGAATTATATTTTTTTAGGTAGTGTTTCAGTATTTCAATATTCTCATTATTATGGCTGACATCAATTTGTTTGATGTGCAATGTCGGTTTTTTTAATAAAAGGTAGTTGTTGATGTAGTCAACGGCTTTTTCACAATGAGGACAGCCTTGTTGGGTAAAAATGATAATATCGTTATCAATTTCCATGTTTTGTTCTTTGTGGCAGGCGCAGAGAACAAATGTCATTATGACCAAGGTGCAGAAAAATTTTTTCATGATAACTCCTAAGATATATCTGCTTATTTATTATAAGAAACTAATTAAAATTTGATAATTTTTAATTAATTTTTTATTTTTTATACTTATTTTTTAGGTATCGGAGGGTGTGTTATGGCAAAAATAGTGCAGAAATTATCATCGATTGTGGCTAAAACAAAGCGTGTTTTCAGGCATCGTAAAATCACAATGAATGAAACATCGGCTCGTCGCTTGCAAAGAATGATCTTTGAAGCACGGATTGCTAAGAAAAACGGGGATAATACACCAACGTATAAGCAAATTGCAGAGCAGATGAGTAGTCCTCATGAGCAGGTTTTTATTGCGGCGGTTTATAATTTAGTAAAAATTGCCAATAATTCAAAACGTTATAAGCAGGAAATTGTTGCATTATTGAAGGAATATATTGTAGCAGAAAAAGTTGTGCCGGCACGTCGTGAGTATGTGGCAAAAAAAATATCAGAAATAAAATAAAAAAAATCCTCTTCATTGTGGAAGAGGATTTTTTGTGAGTGTTATAAACTAGAAGCTCTTACCGTCGAGAGTATATTTTTCAATTTTGGCATCTTTAGCCAAGTTTGACATAACGGTTTTCAGTGCTTTGCCGGCTAGAGCTCCTTTAAGTTGAGGTTCAGCATCTTTGTAAGACAAAGGCTTGCTGTCACGAACATCATCAACCATGATGATGTGATAACCAAATTGAGTTTTAATCGGTTTTTGTGAAAATTGACCTTTTTTCATTGAAAAAGCAGCATTACCAAAATCAGGTACCATCATGTCTTTGGTGAAATATCCGAGGTCGATTTTTTTCTCTCTTGAATATTTACGAGCTAAGTCGTCGAATTTTTCGCCTTTTTTGATGCGTTCAATAACGTCATTGGCAATGGTTTCATTTTCTACCAAAATATGGCGAGCTTTCATTTCTTTTTCAGATACGAAATTGGTTTTGTACTGATTATAAAGATTTTTCAAATCATTATCAGAAATTGCTTTATCCAGCTCTTGTTTCAAATAAATTTTACCGGCAATATCGTTGCCTGCAGTTTGAAGTTGTTTTTTGTATTCTTCGGTGTTTCTAATGCCTGTTTTATCGGCTGACTGTTGAACTAATTTGCTTCCGACCCAAGCGACTAAAGCTTTTTGGTAAAAAGTATCCCATTTTTCCTGATTGTGAATTTGAGGAGTGTTATCGTATATGGATCTGATTTCGGCAACGGTGATTTTTTCTCCGTTTACAACGCCGGCAACACCATTGTTGCCCTCAGCATTGGCGTTAAAAGGGTTAAAGATAGCTAACGACAAAGCAATAGCTGCAACATATTTGGTTTTCATCAATATTCCTCCAAAAAAAATAAAAACTAAACTAGTTTATAGCTCAAAATAAAAAAAATCCAAGAAAAATATTTGTATGAGGTTTATAAGTTGGGGCAAACTATTGACTTTATATATTATAAACATTAAATGTATGTTTGACTTTAAATATTACAAGGGTGGATTTTATATATGATTGGTAAAATTGCAAAAGTGGTTTTTGGTAGTGCCAATGATCGTTTTATAAAAAAACAATATAAATTAGTAAATAAGATTAATTCACTAGAACCGTCAATGGAGGTATTGAGTGACGAAGAACTACGCAATAAAACCGTTGAGTTTCGTGACCGTTTAAAACTTGGTGAAACTCTTGATGATTTGTTGCCGGAGGCGTTTGCGGTTGTGCGTGAAGCGGCAAAAAGAACTTTGGGGCAGCGTCATTATGATGTGCAATTAATCGGCGGTATTGTGTTGCATAAAGGTATGATTGCCGAAATGAAAACCGGTGAGGGTAAAACACTTGTGGCAACACTGGCAGCATATTTGCAAGCTTTGTCAGGAAAAGGCGTACACATTGTTACTGTTAATGATTATTTGGCAAAGCGTGATGCCGAATGGATGGGGCAAGTATATCGCTTTTTGGGGTTGACGGTTGATTATATTATCCACGAAAAAAATGATGAGCAACGCCGTGCCGCTTATGCTTGTGATATTATTTACGGCACAAATAATGAGCTAGGATTCGATTATTTGCGTGATAATATGAAATTTAATCTCGCCGAAATGGTGCAAAGACCTTTCAATTTTGCGATTGTCGATGAGGTGGATTCGATTTTGATTGATGAAGCCAGAACGCCTTTGATTATTTCTGGTGCGGCTGAGGATTCCTCAGAAAAGTATGTGGCGGTTAACAGTATTATTCCGAGTTTGGTCGAAAGTGATTATGAAAAAGATGAAAAAGCTAAGAGTGTGGTTTTGACCGAGAGCGGTATGGAACACGTCGAAAAGCTTTTGAAAGAAAACGGTCTGATTAAAGAGGGCGGTTTGTATGATGTCGGCAATGTGTCCTTGGTGCAACATGTTAACAATGCCTTACGCGCTCATAAAATGCAGACACGTGATGTAGATTATATTGTAAAAGACGGTAAAGTTGTGATTATTGATGAGTTTACCGGTCGTATGATGGAAGGACGTCGCTATTCTGACGGTTTGCACCAGGCTATTGAAGCCAAAGAAGGAGTTAAAATCCAGTCAGAAAACCAGACTTTGGCATCGATTACTTTCCAAAATTATTTTCGTTTGTATCCGAAATTGTCGGGTATGACCGGTACGGCTATGACCGAAGAGGCAGAGTTTGTTGATATTTATGGTTTGTCATGTATTGAAATTCCGACGAATCGTCCGATTAAGCGTGAAGACCTGCATGACGAAATTTATATGACGGCGGCCGAAAAATATGATGCAATTATTAAAACGATTTTGGAATGTCATGAGAAAGGACAGCCGGTTTTGGTCGGTACAACCTCAATTGAAAAATCAGAACTGGTTGCCGATTTGCTGAGTAAAAGAAGCAAAGTAAAATTTGAAGTGTTGAATGCTCGTCACCATGAGCGTGAGGCGGCAATCGTCGCTCAGGCGGGTGTTTCGGGAGCAATTACAATTGCAACTAATATGGCCGGTCGCGGTACCGATATTCAACTTGGCGGTAATTTGGATATGCGTCTTAAAAATATGCTTAAGGGCGATGAAACCACAGAGCAGATAGATGAGCTGAAAGCCAAATTGAAAAAGGAAATAGAGGAGGATAAGTCTAAAGTTATTGCTGCCGGCGGTTTGTTTATTTTGGGTACGGAACGTCATGAAAGTCGCCGAATCGATAACCAATTGCGAGGTCGTTCCGGTCGACAGGGTGACCCGGGAACATCAAAATTTTTCCTGTCGATGGAAGATGATTTGATGCGCATTTTCGGATCAGAAAGAATGTCGGCAATGCTTACCAAAATGGGAATGCCAAAAGGTGAACCATTGGTACACCCATGGATTAGTAAAGCCCTTGAAAAAGCCCAACAGAAGGTTGAGGAACGTAACTTCGATATTCGTAAAAATTTGCTCAAGTATGACAATGTAATGAATGACCAAAGAAAAGTTGTTTATGAACAACGTCGTGAATTGATGCAAGCCGATGATGTCAGCGGTACAGTAAGAGATATGAGAGAAGAATATCTCGGTGATGTTATTTCAACGTATATTCAGCCGGGTACTGCTCCAAATGAGTGGAAAGTTGCCGAATTGCAACAAGAAATTGCCAGAATTACCGGATTTTTATTGCCTCTGGAAGAATGGAGCAAGGAAAAAGAAATTGATAGTGACGTTATGGAACAGCGCATTATCGAAGGTGCTGAAAAAATGTTGCAGGAGAAAAATTCTGGATTGCCGGAAGAGATTGTACGTCTGGTAGAAAAAAACATATTATTGCAAGTGCTGGATCAGTTGTGGAAAGAACATATAGCCAGTCTGGATTATATGAGGTATACAATTGTTTTGCGTGCATATGGGCAAAAAGATCCATTGAATGAATATAAAAAAGAAGCATTTAATATGTTTTCTGATATGTTGGATATGTTGAGAGAACGTGTTACTTCTATTACGTATCGTGTACAAATTCAGCCACAAAATGCGGATGATTTGCAATTGCGCAGTACTCCAACAAAGATGCAGGAAGTGCATGAAACTCCGCAGAGCCTGGTGGGGGGAAGTCGTCCTGAAATGCCGGGGAAGGCCGTTCCTTTTAAATATGTTAAGACAGAAATTGATCCTAATGATCCAAGCACATGGGGAAAGGTGTCAAGAAATGATCCTTGTCCATGTGGGAGTGGTCAGAAGTACAAACATTGTCATGGAAAAATTGCTGTTTAAGGATAAAGCCGCCTACTGGGGCGGCTTTATTAATTTTTAACTATATATTGTTATTTTGCAAAGCGGAGTTTGTGATGTTTAAGTTTTTGACAACAAGTTTTGCAATGTTCATCCCAGGCATAGGGTATCGTAACCAAATTAAAGGTTTGGTGGCGTGTTCGGTGCGCAAAAATCACAATAACAAGAAAATTTATTTTGGGTTGACGTGGAATATGTTCGTAAATAATGTCAGCCCGAATACACTACGATATAGTGAGTATAATGATAAGCATCAGTTTGATAAAGATGTATTTGCATGTCTTGACGAGCATTTTGCTGATCGATTTTTGGCTCCGCGGGTTTTTGTAACAGTATGTCAGCAATCTGAAGGAAAATATGCGGCGCAAAATGCGGATGAATTGTGCCGTGTAATAAAAGAATATTATAAGGAACGTAAAAAAGGTTGGGTTGTAACGGTGGTGCTGACATCAGGAGCTTATGATTATAAATGGGCAGATGTAGTAAATGCTCCGTTACATATGCTATCGGATAAAGAAGCAGATTTTGCACAATCAAGGCCAGGGAAATTTTTGGTAACAATAGGTATTATTCATAATATGACCAAGGTCTTTATTAAGCAAAAGTTCGGGCAGAAAAAACTTAAACAGGCCATAAAAAATATAAAAGGGCAAAAGCCGACAGCAATAATCAGTTTGGGAGGAAGGGCAGAGAATGACGACATTGTTTTTGATATTGGCGTATGCAAAAAAATATGGAATAAGACTCTGGTTTTGAGAGAAAAAGGGTGTAATGTCGTTTTTGTGAGCGGCCCGCGCACCCCTGATGAGGTGTGCGATTTTTTGTATGAGCGTTGTCTGGAAAACGCAAATATGTATTTTTATAATGGAAAGCCTTTAGAAAATAAAGATGGAAAAATGCCGGAATGGAGAGTTTATGCCGGAAAATATAAAAAAGAATTTGAAAAGCAGAACGAAGAATTTGGTAATGTTTATCCGGGAATTTTGGGAAAGAAAAAAGTTTTTGTTGTGCATACTTTTGATTCATTTGCCAGTTGTGAGACAGCTACGTGCGGAATTCCGACGTTTATTTGTCGTGATGTAAAAATAAAGAAGAGCAAACGCCCGGATTGTTACAGATTGGCAGACGCTTTGATAAAGGGCGGTTATGCAATGGATTTTGATGACCTTTTGGCACAAAATGAGTTGTTTATTCCAAAACTTAGATTGCTCCCGTCAGTAAACGGTTTGTTGACCGAACGAGTTACAAAAATTTGTTTGAAATATAAAAAAGGGGTAAAATAAGCACAGTTTTTTTGCTTGACTCTGAAGATTAATCTGTTATGTTGAGTGCAGTTTCAATGATTTTTCATTGTGAGTTTTTGTTTTAACCACTCTACGGAGTGCCGCCAGTCAGCGAGGGTTCGCACACTGGCGTGCAATAGTTTATATGGGTGCAGATGTTTGAAAATTTGACAGATAAACTAAGCAGCGTTTTTGCTAAAATAACTTCAAGAGGTGTCTTGAATGAAAAAGATGTCGATGAAGCTATGCGTGAAATTCGTGTCGCTTTGCTGGAGGCAGATGTTGCTCTGCCGGTAGTCAAAGAGTTTATTGCCAAAGTTAAAGAACAGGCTCTGGGCGAGAAGGTTATTCGCTCAATTCAGCCCGGGCAGATGGTGGTTAAAATTGTTCATGATGAGTTGGTAAAAGTTTTGGGTGAGGATGAAAGTTCCCTAAACTTTAATGTTGTGCCTCCGGCTGTTATTTTGATGGTCGGTTTGCAAGGTTCTGGCAAAACAACAACCTCCGCAAAATTAGCCAAACTGTTGGGTAAAAGGCGTAAAGTTCTGTTGGCATCGTTGGACGTTTATCGTCCGGCCGCTCAGGAGCAGTTGGCGCAATTGGCAGATCAAATCGGCGGTTCAAGTTTGCCGATTGTGCAAGGGCAGAAACCGTTGGAAATCACAAGGCGGGCATTAGATGCAGCTAAAAAAGGCGGCTATGACGTTTTGATTTTGGACTCAGCCGGACGTTTACATATTGATAATGATTTGATGAACGAGTTGGTTGAAGTCAAAAAAATTGCAACTCCGGCAGAAATTTTGTTGGTGGCCGATGCAATGATGGGGCAAGATGCCTGCAATGTTGCAAAAGAGTTCAATGAAAAACTCGGTGTTACCGGAATTGTATTGACGCGAATCGACGGTTCGTCACGTGCCGGTGCGGCTTTATCAATGCGTATGGTGGCACAGGTGCCGGTCAAGTTTTTGGGTACCGGAGAAAAGATTGATGAATTTGAAGAATTTCATCCTGACCGCATTGCCGGGCGTATTTTAGGACAAGGCGATGTAATCAGTTTGGTTGAAAACGCAATTGAAAAAATTGATCGTGAAGAAGCCGATAAGATGGCACAACAAATGATGAAAGGTAAGTTTGATCTTGATGACTTGTTGAGCCAGTTGAGGCAAATTCAAAAACTGGGCAGTTTGGGCGGAATAATGTCGATGATTCCCGGGTTGTCTAAGTTTAAGACTCAAATAGAAAATGCCGGCATAGGTGACAGTCTCATTAAAAAGCAAGAAGCAATTATTCTTTCAATGACAAAGCTGGAAAGAAAATCTCCTGATGTGATTAAGGCTTCACGCAAAAAGAGAATTGCTGCAGGTGCAGGTGTGGAAGTTCATGAGGTCAATAAGCTCTTAAAACAATATGAGCAGATGGCCGGAATGATGAAAAAATTCGGCAACGGCGGCTTAGGCAGCATGATGTCGATGATGAAAAAATTTCCAATGGGAAAATTGCCCGGAGGAATGGGAAACAGATTTCCGTTTTAAGCCATTAGGGCGGGGATTGTTTTTTTAATTTAATTTAGAAAGGAATATAAAATGGCAGTTCGTATCAGATTATCTCGTGGTGGTTCTAAAAAACGTCCGTTCTATCGTATTGTAGCGGCTGATTCAAGAGCTCCTCGTGATGGTAGATTTATTGAAAAACTAGGAACATATAATCCGTTGTTGCCTCAGGATCATGAGCAAAGATTGGTTGTTAATGCAGAAAGAGTTAAATATTGGCTCGGTATCGGTGCTTTACCAACTGACAGATTGGCAAAATTGTTTTCAAATCTGGGATTGGTTAAAGCTCCGGCTGTACGTGAACAGCCCAAAAAATCTGCTCCTAAGGCTAAAGCTGTTGAAAGAATGAAGGCTAAAGAAGAAGCCGCTAAAGCTGCTGCTGAAGCCGCATCTGCAACAACCGAAGGTAGCGCAGAATAATTTTGTTTTAAGGATTTTTAGATGCAGAATCGTTCAAAAATTTGTCTGGGTACAATTGTCGGTGTTCACGGTATTAAGGGTGAGGTAAAAGTAAAAAGTTTTACCGAGCAGGACCGTAATATCGACAAGTATGGCGTGTTGACAGATCAAAAAGGGCGATCTCTGGAAATAAAAGTTGTCGGTCATTCGAAAGAATTATTGCGAGTTAAAATTAAGGGAGTTGATGATAGAAATCTTGCGCAGACATTTATCGGAACGCAATTGTTTGCGGAACGTGATGTGCTGCCACCACTGACCAATGAAGAAGAGTTTTACCAGGCAGATTTGATCGGTCTAGACGTTCGCGAAGCTGCTTCGGGTAATGTGGCAGGCAAGATTGTGGGAATTTATAACTTTGGTGCGGGCGATATTCTGGAAATCAAAGTTAAACAAAGCGGAAAACTTGAAATGATTCCTTTTAATCACGCATATGTGCCGACGGTCAATATCGAAGATGG
>JAEEGL016633434.1_pt1 | contig 12577 bp, 21 predicted proteins | sample 9134231 | NCBI WGS metagenome assembly JAEEGL01 (sample SAMN16246548, study PRJNA631951) | gut metagenome | biome: gut microbiome; feature: rumen; material: fiber-attached | host: Bos | place: Iran: Karaj | collected 2018-10
AATATAACACAGGCAATATGGAGGGTGTATGAGCTTAATAAATGACTGGCGGGATATCGCCTACAGTAATACGGCTGACAAGGGAGAACTGCAGAGACTCTGGCAGGATTATTTCCGCAAGGAAAAAGGCATATATGAAGAGCTTCTGAAGACTCCGGATACCGAAGTTAAGGGGACCGTGGCTGAACTTGCCGAGAAATACGGCGTGACCGTGATGGAGATGACCGGCTTCCTCGATGGTATCAATGATTCGCTGAAGAAAGCCAACGATATAGAAAATATGGCAGAGGATACGGTGGTATCTCTCGGCTTTGATAAGGAAAAGCTCTTCCGCAACATGGTGGACGCAAAGGCAGACTGGCTGTATGAGCTGCCGGAGTGGGACGACATCTACTCCAAGGAAGAGCAGGAGAGACTGATAAAGGAGCAGAAGAAGAGCCATACCTTTATAAGGGAAGGCAAGAAGGTAGGACGCAATGACCCCTGTCCCTGCGGAAGCGGCAAGAAATACAAGCTTTGCTGCGGCAGAGACGCCTGAAGAAAACAGAGGATCAGCTGACGGATGAAATGGAATATTGACTATGAGGTCGCTGCTTTAGCGTTTGAATTAGTCCTTATAATCTTTTATTTCGCAAAGAGACATCTGCCCACAAGCAAGAACAGGTATTTCATTATCTGTATGTGTGCAGGCTGTTTCATGACGTTCCTCGATGTCGTGTCTGCAGTCGCGGATACGTACTGGAAGAGGTTTCCGATAGAGCTGTTGCATGTGATCAACGTCTTTTACTTCGTCAGCATGGCGATCAACGTGCTCATCCTCTTTTTATATGTGCTGACGATCACAGGACAGCGTGATACGCTCAACAAACCACTATTTGTCATATACTGCATGCCGGCGGCCATATCCATCATCATGGCCATATCCACGCCATTCATCGGTGCGCTGTACACCTTTGATCCGGTAGAGGGCTATACTCATGGACCGGCTTTTATCACAAACTATGTACTCAGCTCGTTCTATCTCCTGATAGCCACTGTATATGTGATCGTGTACAGGAAGAGTATCATCAGGCTGCATCTGATCTGTCTCGGAGTGATGCTCGCACTGCTTGCACTGGGGGCTACGCTGCAGAGCCTTGTGTTCAACTGGGTGCTGCTCACCAATGCTTTCGTATGCTATTCCATATGCATCCTCTATATGTCACTGCAGAATCCTGACCTGTATATAGACAAGGAAACCGGGCTCTTCAACAGGGACGGCTTCAATGAATACCTGCAGGAGCTGATAAACAGTGATTCCAAGTATGTATGTCTTGTCGTGTGCATGGACAATTACAGGACGGTCAAGTCCGTATTCGGTGAGGAAAAAGCTAAGGGCGCTCTGAAAGAGATGATAAACTACGTGATAGAGCGCTATACAGCAAACCATATCTTCAGATATGACGAAGAGACATATATCGTACTCAGTCCGGTAGAGTTTGACGTGGATCTTGCGATATCGCAGGGAAAGAGAAGGCTTGAGAGCGGCTTTACCATACTCGGGGAGCAGATAAGGCTGACGGCCAGGTTCATCGTGATGCCGTACGGCAAGCCTGACGGAGACGAGAGGCAGACCACGGAGATCATCGACTATGCACTCAAGAGACTTGATACACGCAGGGGCGATATCCTGGTGGATGAGGAGTTCATCAGACAGAGTATAAGGAGCCGCAACGTCGAGATAGCGACCGAGAGAGCCATAGAGAAGAAGACGGTACAGATATACTACATGCCTATCTTCTCACCCTACACGGAGAAGATGGAAAGGGCGGAAGCTCTCGCACGTATCTTCGATGAGAATGTCGGATTCATACCTCCGACTGAGTTCATATCCGAGGCGGAGAGGAACGGAAGTATCATAACGCTCGGACGCCAGATCTTCGAGAAAGTGTGCGAATTCATCAAGGAGCAGGAGCCTCAGCAGTACGGGGTGAGCAGGATCAGCGTGAACCTGTCTGCGATGCAGCTGATGCAGGACGGCATGGCAGAGGAGTTCATCAGGATAGCAGATAACTACAAGGTGTCCATGGACAGCTTCAGCTTCGATATAGCGGAGGTATCCGAGAAGGATCCCAACAGCGTGGCATTGAAGAACATGAACAAGCTGATAGACAGAGGAGCGGAGTTTGCACTCAACGACTACGGCAGCGGATATTCGAGTCTGAAGAATATCATGAACCTGCCGATCAAGCTCGTTAAGATAGACAGAGCTCTGATCAGATCGTACTTCGAGAGCGGATCCATGCTCCTTCCGGACGTCATAGAGATGTTCAGGAACCAGAAGCTCCAGCTCGCTCTTGTAGGAGTCGAGACCAAGGATATGGCGAGACGCCTGTCCGTCATGGGATGCGACTATCTGCAGGGATATTTCTACTCCAGGACCATTCCTGCGAGGAATTTCGTTGCTCTGATGAAGAAGCAGGAGGGCAGCGACCCGTTAATGAGGATGCCCGGCTGATTGGCAGTTGACAAGCCCGCCGGTGTGTGTTATCCTACCGATTGTGTTTCAAGCAGAGCACGGCTCTCACCCTGAGGCAGCAACATTCAGGCTTTCAGGCGTTCATCGGACAGTATGGACTATGGTGGATTGTGCTTTGCGCAGTCCATTTTTTTTTGCATAAGTGATACCGGGAGGTAAAGGCGATTAGCAACGATTATTTTATCAACGAACAGATACGAGACAGGGAAGTCCGTGTCATAGGCGCTGACGGTGAGCAGCTTGGAGTGATGTCATCTTCTGAAGCAATGAGACTTGCGGAGGAAGCAGAGCTTGATCTGGTGAAGATAGCACCGAATGCGGATCCGCCGGTATGCAAGATCGTTGACTATGGTAAGTTCAAGTACGAGCAGGTACGTAAGGAAAAGGACGCCAAGAAGAAGCAGAAGATCGTCGAGATAAAGGAGATAAGGATATCGCCCAATATCGATACCAATGACCTGAATACAAAGATGAGTGCGGCACGCAAATTCCTCGCAAAGGGAAACCGCGTGAAGGTAACGCTCAGGTTCAGGGGCAGAGAGATGGCACATATGCAGGACAGCAAGTATATTCTGGATGATTTTGCCGCAGCACTCAGTGATGTGGCAGTCGTGGACAAGGCTCCCAAGGTAGAGGGCAGGACCATGACGATCACCCTGGCAGAGAAAAAGTAAGGAGGACAGTAACATGCCAAAGATGAAAACAAACAGATCGGCTGCAAAGCGTTTCAAGGTAACGGGAACCGGCAAGCTGAAGAGGAACAAGGCATATAAGCGCCATATCCTCACAAAGAAGTCACCGAAGACCATCAGAAATCTGAGAAAATCAGAGATAGTCGATCCGACAAACGAGAAGAACATGAAGAAGATACTGCCGTATCTTTGATCATCTGGTGACTGTATATAAAGGAGGAAAATCATGGCAAGGATAAAGGGCGGAATGAACGCCAGAAGAAAACATAACAGAGTATTGAAGCTCGCCAAGGGTTACAGGGGAGCAAGGTCAAAGCAGTACAGGGTTGCAAAGCAGTCTGTAATGCGTGCTCTCGCTTCTTCTTTCGCCGGACGTAAGCAGAAGAAGAGAGATTTCAGAAGACTGTGGATAGCTCGTATCAATGCTGCAGCACGTATGAACGGTGTAAGCTACAGCAAGATGATGCATGGTCTCAAGCTTGCAGGAGTGGACATCAACAGAAAGATGCTCGCTGATCTTGCCGTCAATGATGCAGACGGATTTAAGACTATAGCTGAGCTTGCAAAATCAAAGCTTTAAGGTTATAATTGCAAAGTCGCATCGAGCCGTGTAGATACAGCTTGATGCGGCAATGAATGCAGGAGTGGCGGAATTGGCAGACGCGCAGGCTTCAGGTGCCTGTGACCGCAAGGCCGTGAGGGTTCAAGTCCCTTCTCCTGCATTTTTATTTATCACTTTTTATCAACGCCCGTCATTGTATGGAAAACCCAGCAACGGCGGGCGTTTGATGTACCCACAGTATTTTTATCAGCTTTTATAGTTTTTCATGATAACATGTGGTATTTGATATGGAAGTGGGTCAGATTTAGGGTCAGAAAAAAGGTCAGCAAAGGTAGAATATATCAAAGCTTGAGTGACACGGTGATAATGCAATAATACGATGCCTGTGAGCTTGATATGGCCTCGTGAAGCCAAGGTCTTTTGATCAATGTACATTTTCTCTTTGGTGTGAGATAATTCAAAAATAAAGCTATGGAGGGCATTCACATGAAACGCTTTTCTATCACTGTTTTAGTTATCTCTTGTCTGATTCTGTGTGCTTGTGGTAGTTCATCTGGTAAAGCATCAGATTCTGTTGACGATCCTGTTATTGCTTCATCTCGTGAGTCGAGTGAGAAGCTTAGGCAATCTATAGAAAACGCTCAGCAGTATATTACGCTTGATGAGTCTTCCGTTGAGGATTCTGGTAATAAAAATGCAAGTGTTTCAACTGAGTATTCGGATGATGAAGGAGAGAATACAGAAGACATAGAAGAACAGACTCAAGATAAGCCGGGTCAAGAGACAAATATTGATAAATCGGAGGAATCAGCAGAAGAACGACAACAAAATAATAAGGATTTTATAAACAAATATTCTCAAGATTTTGTTGTAGGGGCATCACTTACACTGGATGACTATATTGACAATTATAAAATGTCATTAGCTCCGGATCTTTGGACTATCGTAAAATTCGATGATACTGATACACTTATAGGCTCTGTAGATATCACATACAAAGATGTAAAAGGGAAGTACTTCTTTGTGGGAACACTAAACTTTAATGGCGATAAAGTGGAAAGTGTTACGCCGCACTGCCTGATAGTTAATAATGAAATTTTGGCTGATGATGGCTATTGCGATGATATTTTTTCAAAAATAGCCAATTTATCAAATCTTTAGTGAATTTGTTTCCAAAGTGGAATGTATTTTCTGGACTTAATATCTTCTATCTTTTGCTTGAAGTAATACTCCTTCTCATTGTAGTACTCAACAAGAGTCATTCCCTGTCGTACAAAGGGATATTCAAGCATTATAGGATCTAAACCATCTATAGTTTTCTTTTCTTCTACCATCTTTATTTTGACCCCACAAACTATCTTTATAGTAGAATGCCCGATTTCTTTATAGCAGATTCATTCCGATATGTATAGTTTTACTGGTTGTTTCACGATTTCATAAAGTAGAAAAAAAGTAGGTGTACTGTTGTAAAAATGCACACTATCATGAAATTATGCGCATGATAAATTATGTTAAAACAGGAGGAAAAAATGAGAAAAACAAATTATCTTGCATCAGATGATCCGGTTTGTGTTGATATTTCAGGACTTCAGTCTCTTACATCTTGCGGGCGATATACAGCTTTAAAGATAGCCACAGAAGCAGGAGCAGTTATTACACTTGGCAAAAGGAAAATCTACAATGTTGAACGAGTCCGTGACTATCTTAACAAGATAAGCAGTTGAGGATAAAAAATGGCTGGAAGGAAAAGAAAGTATCAGCCAAAGCCGTTCGAAAGCACAGGACAAAGCAACGACACCAGCGCAAATATTTATTCGTCTATGCTTGAGTCTCCTGCGTTTATGAAATTAACAAAGAATCAGCGCCTGTTATATGTCTATATGAAAAAGCAATACTATGGCGTGAGGAAGCCGGGAAAGGATTTTCCCACTATAGAAGATCTTCAGGATGAAAAGATGTTTTATTTCAATCTGGCTCTTGCTGAGAAATACAACCTTTATTCCAGAAAAAACCGGGGGGCATTTTACAAAGATATTCACGCTTTAGAGGAGTACGGATTTATACAGTGTATTGCGAACGGCAGATCTACAAAGAAAAGGTCAATCTACATTTTTTCAGATGATTGGCAGCTTCACAAATGAGGTATGGTTCAAAACCTTTGTAGGATTTTTCATTCTTTATCATGCTTATCATGTATGAATAATCCTACAAGATAAGCTAAATGAAAGGTGTCCTTGTAGGTTTTTTTCTACAAGTGTATGAGAACAACATATCGCTTCATGGTGGATTATTCCTACACTTTATATAAAGTTTACCATACCATTAATGAATCCTATGAAAGGGGAGAGATGAAACGCATAGACCTATTGATAAGGCAAGCTCAGGCTTTGGCTCCGGATAAGGACAGCATATATCTATTATTCGAAGTCACTATTATCTACCAGCCTAATACGGATGAGCTGCCCCGGTCTCCGGAGGAACTGAAGGAAGTGGAGGAAGTCACGGGGTTATCTAAAGACATGGTGATAGTGAAATGTGATTTGTATGGCAAAACATCCGGGACTATCAAGGAGGCTGTTCCTGTGATAATCCGCAGGGATCAGCTTGATGATTTTTTGAAAATTGTCCGCTTTGTTTTTCCTCCACGAAATAATCAGAAAGCTGTTATCTGGATCCCGGTTAAGGTTGATCAGGTAGTTATCACAGGTGAGGAACTGGTACTTGATGTAATTATGGATTTAGTAAGAATACAGGAAGGAGGTGAAAAGAATGAAGCTGACGGCGGATAAAATAGCGTTTATAACGGCACGGGCAGCGGGGCACTCTTTGAGGTCATCAGCTGAAAAAGCTGGGATATGTAAGACAACCGCTGAAAAGTGGGATCGAGATCTCTCTGTGGAGATAGGAGAGGCAAGACAAGCAGAGTTTGAAGAACTTGCGGAGACCTATCACCTGACAAAAAAGGCACGTATGGGGGCAATTGGTGAGATGCTGAAGAGGATAAAAAGTGCTGTTAACGTGTCTGATCTATCAAAGATTCCGACGGATCGACTTATAGCGCTATATCTGAGGACTCTCAAAGAGGCAGAACGTGTGGCGGCTCCTATTCCGGACAGAATCAGTGCTACGGATCCAGAGACCTTGCAGAAGGCTTTACTGGATCTTATGAACCGAACACGAGAAGGAGAATTGTCTTCCGATCAGGGTAATGTTGAGGCTCGAGCAATTCAAACCGCTGCCACGATATATGAAACATCGGTATTACAAAAGAAAGTTGATCATCTGGAAGCCATTATTTTAGAGATCCAAAAGGAAAGAGGCAATAACATGCTATAAGTATGACATTAACATGACAAAAACAGGACAGAAAGGGGAAATTATGAGGCAAACAAACAAAGTCTTTTTCACGAACATGATTAAGGAATTGCAACAGGTTCAGAAGGAAACACGAGGAAAGATAAAAGCCGTCCGTGATAAGTACGACACAGGGATTATCACAGAAAAAGGGTATAGGGAAGAAATACAGAAAATCAGAGAGACGTGCATGAATACACATTTAAATGATCTTAAAACCAGCGTAATTTCAAGGGCTGGTGTCGAGGTCGATGCTCTGACGATGGAAGAAACCCGGGAAACCCGAAGGCGAATGAAGGATATTGATTATCAGCAATCACTCATAAACACTATCCAACTTCTTCCATTCATAGCAGATTGCTCAGAGCCTGAGCTGAAAGAACGGTTATCAGGTTTTGAAAACGATGGGGTGGCAATAGCTGCACTAAGAAAAGCTTCTTCTGATAATGCCAGCTTGAATTATGAGCAAAGAATGAAACTGGCAGCTGCATTGCCTGAAGACATCCGGGGGCGGAGACAGGCCATGTTAGAAAAGTTGAGAGATTCTGTGATACGCCAGATTGATGAAGTATACGACGGATTCACTACGTCTATTGAGGCAAAGGGTTTTGATTCTATGCTGGCTTATGTTGATGCTTGTAATGATGAATGCACTGTATTTTCTGGCTTTATGGAGGCTGACAATGAGTAAAAATAAAATGCGCGGTGGATATGGGAACGGAGGCACACGGTTTTCTTCAAAACCGGTTTCTAAATATACACCATCTCAAACACCTATAGAGGAGATCCGGAGGCGGGAAGCTTTGCCGAAGTTTACAGCTCCATCCAATGGACTTCCGGAAGTTAAGAAAGATCAGTTTCCCCGGTTTGGGTTTAGACCTGTGAGGAGGATCCCGGAATGATCCAGAATGAATATAGGGCTGTGTTTAAGGGCGCGGCTGTTTGTTTCGATGATCCGGCAATGATAAATGTCTACTTGTCCCGAGGCTGGAGGGTATTCGATCGGAACGGTCAGGAGCTTACTCTGTACGGGATCCAGAAGGAAGCCCTAAAGCTGGGAAAACTGACAGGATAAGAAAAAGGCCGCCTTGTCAGGTGGCCTTTTCTCCCTATGAAGTGATATTAACGCTATAACCAACGGTTACATTATCAGATTATCACACATTGTCACAGGGGCACAATATACCCTGTGAAGCTCGTACGGGCTCATGAAGCGTTTTTTATTTGGCAAGGGTAAAATGAAAGCCTGATAGCATGAGAACGGTCTGAGAGCACACAGCACATTGATAATTCACTATAGCGGGATTATAATCCTTGATGAGGTTGCTACCTAAACGGTGGCGGTTGGCTCTCATCAGGGAGTATAAGCTCTGTTCATATAGAAACCCGAAAGGGAATGTGTATGAAAGGGGTGTTGCCAATGAGTGTACTTGATATGATTGCCGTGATCGGCTTTGCTGTAACGGTATTCAGTTTAGGCTACATGATGGGCAAAAGAAAATAGCCGCCAAGTCTGCAAACTATACGGCCATAATCTTTTAGTCTTATAATTTCGGGCTAACCGTTGCTGTACGGGTAGCGCCTCTTTGTATATTCTAATCTATCATACAACGCGGATTGTTTCAAGTTTGATCTCGCTCCATTCGTTCGTCTATGGCTTTCTTAATATACCCGTTTACGGACTCACCGGAGGCTTCAGCGGCGGCCTTGATCTCCTCATACTTATCTTTATGAACATTCAAGGGAATCCTTTTTAGATTTTTCTTTGTGTATTCAGCATCATAGCCTTTTGGGTTGGTCGCCATATTATCACACTTTCAGTAAAAATATTGACTTATGCACACAAGAAATGATAATCTTGTACACACAAGAAGCGCGTAGGTAATAACTACAGGAAAAAGATAACACAAACACCAAAGGAGGTAAACAATGGATAATAGTACAAATGTAACATCAATCCTTTATGAGGTACTTGGAATTATCAGAATGATAGGAGGTATTGAGATAGCAGATAACCCGGAACAGCGGTTACATGATCTGGAGACGGTAACGTGGGCGGCAAGAGCTGCTGAAACCATTATTAACAGCACTATAGACATGATAGAGGATTAAAGGAGGCGGCGAAGATGAAAAAGAGATCAGACGGGAGATATAAAAGAACTTTCACATATAACGGCAAGCAGCATTATATATATGGCTATAACAAGAAGGAGCTTGATGAAAAGGAGCATGAGAAGCGGCTTGAACTGGAGACTAAGAAAGACATCCGTGATAATCCCACACTTGACCAATATCATGAGAGATGGGAGCGGGAGCTGGCGAAGAGTGTTAAGGGATCCACGATCAGAAGTCACTCATTTAGGTACAAGGCGTGTGCCAATATCAAGATTGAGAGCACTGGGCAGCGGCTCGGAGATATGAAACTAAAGGATATTACGGTTGATGATATTCGGGAGGTGCAGGAAGGACTCCAGAACGGCAAAAGAACCACGGAGACCGTGAACAATGATATAGCCCACCTGTCTCATATATTTCATACTGCTGTAATAGAAAGACGTATAGATTATAATCCATGTGACCCGATAAAGAACCTAAAACGGACAGAACCGGAGGCAAGGGATACCATACACAGGGCATTGACACGTGAAGAAACAGAGGTCTTTTTTAAGGAGGCTGAAAAGTCGTTTTATTATGATGTTTATCGGCTGGCTCTTGCTACCGGACTTCGAGTGGGAGAGATCGGGGCATTGACTCATGCGGATATCAAAGGCGGTTTTATCTATGTGCATAAAACCATTACAAAGGACGAGATAGGCGGGAATATAGTGGGAGAAACACCAAAGACCAGACGGGGAGAGCGAAAGATTCCTATGAATGAGACCATAAGAGAGATAATAGAACATCAGAAGCAAATAAACGCAATGCTGGACGGTAATATCATCAGTATGAATGATCATATATTCAAGGCTCCGGAGCGTGGACTATTGATATGCTTTCCTGTGGATCGGGAGATAGGGCGTATATGTAAGCGGACAGGTATAGAACATTTTGCAATGCATGCCTTCCGGGACACATTTGCAACAAGAGCGCTTGAGGCTGGTGTGGATCCTCGGACTTTGCAGGAACTACTCGGACATGCCAATTTCAATTTGACTATGAGTTTGTATGGTCATGTACTGAATGATACATTGTCAGAGGCGATGGGAAAGATTGAAAAAGCAGAAAATGATACAGAACTGGGTCAGAAAGTGGGTCAATCGGGTGTATAAGCCATATTTATGAGGCTTGTGAGGAAAAGTCCCTTCTCCTGCATTTTTATTTATCACTTTTTAACAACACTCGTCATTGTTTGGAGAAACCAGCAACGGCGAGTGTTTGCGTTTCCCACACTTTTTTTATCAGCGTTTATCAAAAGTCATAAATAACACATGATTTATAGGTGAGTGATAGTCAAAATGATAGTCAAAATGATAGTAGTCGGTGCCGCAAAAATAAAGGCGTGCGAGTGAAATACCATCTATAAAATGATTGCCTGATAGTCGGTTTTTGATCCGGCACTCCTGAAGGAAGGTGTCACTCATTCTGACACGCTGACAGGCTCGCAGAGACGCGACGGGATAAAACACATATATTTATCCAACAGGATTATAAAGTGCTTATATGCCATCGTCAGGGCGGCAGAAATGGAGCACATGAGTGCAAATTGAAATCCGGCTATGAATAGGCGTATAATCTCCGGTAAGGTTGCTACCTAAACGGTGGCGGTTGGCTCTCATCAGGGAGTACAAGCCCTGTTCATATAGAAACCCGAAAGGGAATATATGAAAGGAGGGCATTGCGCATGGAGACACTAACTGTTATCAGTCTGTGCATCACATTCTTTACCATAGGCTATGCTCTTGGTAGGGATATAAACGCAAAAAAATAACCGCCCAGCTTGGTAGGTTGACGGTTATTTTTACCTAAACATATCGGGCTAACCGTTGCTGTACGGGTAGCGCATATTTATGTATATATAATACATCAATGTGTCCAAAACGGTCAAATCATGCACCATGACAAAATGAACATGAGCTTATAGATGTAGACTGATGCATATAAATTGGCATGATAAAGCGTGTGATGATCATATCGAATGACAGGAGCCCATCATCGACTAATTGCATTTCACCCTGCATAATTCACACCTCACCTCATCAATTATTGAAGAGGAGAGGTGTATTTCATATACTGAAGAAGGATTACTCCTAAATAGGGTCATCAGGAATAATTCGGGAAATGAAGAAAGCTACAAATATCATTTGAGGAAAACAGAAAGGAATGGAGATTATGACATACAGAGTTATTGATAAAGAAACATATTACAGGAAGGGCGTGTTCAGACATTTTACGGAAGATTGCAAGTGCTCTACTTCCATGACGGCGAGGGTTGATGTGACAAAGCTTGTTAATCTCTCGAAGGAGAGTGGCAGAAAGTTCTATATCAATTTTCTGTACATTCTATCCAAGGTTTTGAATTCACGGGATGATTACAGAATGGGCTATCTCTGGCAGACTAATGAACTGATCTGCTACGATGTGATCCACCCCACACAGTACATTTTCCACGATGATACGGAGACCTGTTCGCCGGTTTATACAAGCTATGATCCGGATTATGAGGTGTTTTACAGGAACGCCGTCAGTGATATAGAGAAGGCGAAGCAGACAAGGGAGTATGGTCTTGATATGGAAAGCCATCCTAACTGGTTCGATGCATCTTATATATCCTGGATATCCTATGACTCCCTGAATATCGAATTGCCGGATGGGTTCCCTTATTTCCTGCCCATCATCAACTGGGGAAAATATCGTGAGGAAAACGGGAGACTTTTGATGCCTGTATCGGTTCGAATGAATCACGCGGTGGCGGACGGATATCTGATCGCGAATGTATTCCGTCTGCTAGAAAAAGAGATGGGTGCTTTTTGTAGTAAAAAAGAGCATGACTCGTCCCTTGGATAGATTCTCTTTGGAATAAGGGAAAGTTAACTGAAGATATAAACGAGACATCAGGCCCATGAAAAGGCAAAAAGATTGTTAAATCTATAAGTGACGCCGCATTGTAATAAGTGTAGGGATGAATTAATGACTTGAAGAATAACGAATAGCGATCACAAAATGTTCGCATATAATAATTGCCAAAATAGAATATATATCGTATAAAATATTGTATAGTGATCATCTTTTCGAAGAGCAGGTCATGCATCTCATGTATTTACTGATATAAATATTGCATCATATATTTAGAATGAAGAAAACACTTTCATCCGATGGCGTAAGCGAATTGTCAGTTGAGCAGGGTCGGGATAACCCTCTGACGTATAGATGATCTCTATGAACGCTTACTATAGTATCTTAATCCCTTTTTCTCCGTCAAATGTGAGCGTTAGCTCTCTATTCCTTGCTTTG
>JAEEGL017287988.1_pt1 | contig 12577 bp, 8 predicted proteins | sample 9134231 | NCBI WGS metagenome assembly JAEEGL01 (sample SAMN16246548, study PRJNA631951) | gut metagenome | biome: gut microbiome; feature: rumen; material: fiber-attached | host: Bos | place: Iran: Karaj | collected 2018-10
CCGGCTTTCGTGGAGGAGATGCGCAGACAGCACGTGCATCTTGTGCCGATCATCGACGCGGCCGTGAAGGCTGACGAGGGCTACTTTGCCTACGACGAGATGATGAAAGGCGGATATTACTGCAGAAAGAAGGACGGATCGCCCTTTGTCTGCGGCGTGTGGCCGGGCCGGTCGCTTCTGCCGGATTTCCTCAACGAGGACGCTTCCAGGTGGTTCGGCGATTCCTACGGAAGGCTCTTCCTGCAGGGGATCGACGGCATCTGGAACGACATGAACGAACCCGCGCTCTTCTACGCGGAGGATCATCTGAACGAGGTACTTGAAAAACTGCCCGCCTACCGGGACATGAACCTCGACATTCAGAGCTATAACGATTTAAAGAGGGACGTGCTCGGCATCGCGTGCAGGAGGGAGGATTTCGAGACCTTCACCCATGAGTTTCGCGGGCAGACGGTCGAGAACTGGCGCGTGCACAACCTGTACGGCTTTTACATGACCAAGAGCGCCGCGGAGGGCATGAAACGGTTTTCGCCGGATAAGCGCATGCTGCTGTTCTCACGCTCGTCCTACATCGGCATGCACCGCTACGCGGGCATCTGGTACGGCGACAACTGCGCCTGGTGGAGCCACCTTCTGCAGCACTTGAAATCGATGGCGAACGCGAACATGTGCGGCTTCCTTTATTCGGGCGCCGACATCGGCGGATTCGGGAGCGACACGACGGAAGACCTGATGCTGCGCTGGCTTCAGTTCGGCATCTTCTCGCCGCTGTTCAGGAACCACGTGTCGATGCATGCGCGAAACCATGACCTTTACCTGTTCGGGGAACGGTTTAAGGACGCGTTCGCAAAAACGCTTCGCATCCGCTACATGCTGCTTCCGTACATCTACAGCGAGTTCATGAAGGCCGCGCTCTCGGGAGGCATGTACGCAAAGCCTTTGTCCTTCGTATGGGAAGATGACGAAAGATGCAGGCGCATCGAGGACCAGATCATGATCGGAGAGTCCCTGATGGCCGCGCCCGTCTATGCGCAGAACGCTTCCGGACGGTACGTCTACCTTCCGGAAGACATGCTTCTTGTCAGGATGAAGAGTCCGGAGGACTTCGAAACGGAAGAGATGCCTGCGGGCGATCACTACGTGCGCATCAATCTGGAGCAGACCGCCTTCTTCGTCCGGAAAGGACATGCGGTCGTGTATGCGCGTTCAGGCTTTACGAAGCCGTATGTGACGGACGTTGCGCCAGAAGGGCTTGACGCGTTCGCATACGGCGACAACGTGACTTATGACTACTATGACGACGACGGGACGTCCCCGGCCGACGGGCTCGAAGGGCACGTTTCGACGCTTGTGTTTTAGATGATGGGAGGAAACATGGCAGATTTCACTGAATTGGCGGAGAAGCTTCAAGGCATCCGCCGGCAGATCCTGGAGGGACTTTCGGAAGTCCGCGATTCCAGAGGCGTTTACGAATACAGGAAAGGCATCATGGACGGCAAGGCAGGCCTTGTCGGTTCCCTGATGCGTGAAATGGGCAGGATCCCGGCCGAGAACAGGGCGGAGTACGGGCGCCAGGTCAATGAACTGAAAAACTGGGTCACCGAACGCTTCGACGAGCTCGACGCGAGGCTTAAGGCGGCGGAGCTCGAGGCCAGATACGTTTCCGAGAAGATCGACGTGACGGAACCGGAGAAGACGCAGACTGCCGGCAACCTGCACCCGATCACGCAGGTCACGAACGAACTGATCGACATCTTCACGGGCATGGGCTTTTCGGTATACGAGGGCTCCGAGATCGAGAACGACTATTACAATTTCACGGCGCTGAACACGCCGGCGGACCATCCGGCGCGCGACATGCAGGACACGTTCTACCTGTCGCCGGAGTTCCTTCTGCGCACCCAGACTTCCGCGGGCCAGATCCACGTGATGGAAGCCCAGAAGCCGCCGATCAAGATCATCTCCCCGGGACGCGTGTTCCGCTCGGACGACGACGCGACGCATTCGCCGATGTTCGGCCAGATGGAAGGCCTCGTCGTAGACAAGGGCATCACGCTCGGCGATCTGCAGGGCATGCTCAACGTCATGGTGCAGCGCATGTTCGGTGAAGAGATCGGAACGCGGTTAAGGCCGTCCTACTTCCCGTTCACCGAGCCGTCCGTGGAGGTCGACGTCAGCTGCTTCCAGTGCCACGGTAAGGGCTGCAGGCTGTGCAAGGGCACGGGCTGGATCGAGGTCCTCGGTGCGGGCGTCGTCAACAAGAAGGTGCTCGAGGGCTGCGGGATCGATTCGTCCGTTTACTCGGGCTTTGCCTTCGGCGTCGGTCTGGAGCGTCTTGCGATGCTCAGATACGGTCTTGGCAACATCAAGCTTTTGTTTGAATCGGATCTGCGCGTGCTGTCGCAGATCAAGGACTGAGGAGGAAGAAGATCATGTTAGTACCGTTAAGCTGGTTGAAAGAATACGTCGATATCGACGTGACTCCTCAGGAACTGGAAGACAAGCTGTTCTCCTGCGGCTTTGAGGTCGAGGAGAAGTATGAGGTCGGCCGGGACATCTCGAACGTCGTCGCGGGACGCGTCCTGACGTGCGAGCCGATCGAAGGCACACACCTGCACGTCTGCACGGTGGATATTGGAGAGGGCGAGCCCGTCCAGATCTGCTGCGGCGCGGACAACGTGTGTGCGGGCGGGGTATTCCCCGTCGCAAAGGTCGGCGCGACTGTTTACGCGACGTCCAAGGACCACAAGACCGTGGAAGGCGTCATGACGATCGGTGCCGGAAAACTGCGCGGATACGATTCGTTCGGCATGCTGTGCTCGGGAACGGAGCTGGGGCTGAACGAGGACCTTTATCCCGGCGCGGGCTACAACGGGCTTCTTTCACTGCCCGAGGATACCGTCATCGGTCAGGACGTCAAGCCGCTTCTCGGTCTTGACGACTGGATCTTCGACGTGTCGATCACGGCAAACCGGCCGGACTGCCAGAACATTTACGGACTCGCGCGCGAAGTCGCCGCCGTCCTGGAAAAGCCGCTGAAGCCGCTGGACGTAAGCTATACGGAAGACGACGCTGAAAAAGAAGGCTTTAGCGTCACGGTCGAAGCGCCGGATCTGTGCCCGCGCTATATCTCGCATTACGTGCACGACGTGAAGATCGGCGAGTCGCCTTCCTGGATGAAGCGGTATCTCGCGCTGACGGGCATCGGTTCGATCTCGAACATCGTCGACATCACGAACTTCGTCTTGAAGGAGCTCGGCCAGCCGATGCACGCGTTCGACGACAGGTACCTCAAAGGAAACGCGATCATCGTGCGCCGCGCGCATGACGGCGAAAAGATCAAGACGCTTGACGAGAAGGAATTCACGCTGAACGAAAGCAACCTCGTGATCTGCGACAGGGAGCGCGCGGTCGCGCTGGCCGGCATCATGGGCGGCCTGAACTCCGAGATCCTCGACACGACCGAGGGCGTCATCTACGAAGCCGCGAAGTTCGCCCGCGACAACATCCGCCGCTCCTCGCGGTCTCTCGGCCAGTCTTCGGACTCGTCCGCGCTGTTCTCGAAGGGCGTCAACGAATACACGACCGTGCTCGCGATGGAGCGCGCCCTGCATCTGACCGAAGCCCTGGGCTGCGGGAAGATCGGAAAAACGCATTTCGACGTGAACACCGGAAACAGCATCAGTCCGCGCACGCTCACGGTCTCCTTAAGGCAGATGAACGGCGTTCTGGGCATCACCGTGCCGGATGAGGACGTCGTGCGCATCTTAAGGAACCTGAACTTCGATCCGGTGCTTGAAGGCGACAGCCTGACGATCCGGATCCCGGGCTACCGCGAAGACATGGAATCCTATCAGGACGTAGCGGAGGAAGTGATCCGCGAATACGGCTACGGCCATGTCGTCCCGACCTTCATGCCCACGGCGCAGGTCACTACGGGCGGAAGGAACCTGAGACAGAGAAGCGAACTCCGGATCAAGCGCGCGCTTTGCGCGCAGGGCGCTTTCGAAGGCATGCACTATTCGTTCTTCTCGCCGGATGATCTTGACCTGTTAAGGCTTCCCGAAGACGCGAAGGAGCGCAGGGCGATCCCGATCTTAAATCCGCTGAACGAGGACATCTCGCTGATGCGCACGATCCTTGCCCCGCAGATGATCCGCGCCTGCGCGCGCAACCAGAAGCACGGCACGCTGGAAGGCCGCATCTTTGAATTCGCGAAGATCTTCGTGCCGAAGGAGCTTCCGCTGAAGGACTATCCGGACGAGATCCCTACGCTCTCGATCGGCGTCTTCGGAGACGGGGAAGACTTCTACAGCCTGAAGGGGCTTGTCGAGACGGTCGCGAAGGTGCTCGGCGTAAGCTTCACTTACGAAAAGGCGAGCCGCACCTACCTGCATCCGTACCGTACCGCGGAGGTGTTCTGCGAAGGCGAAAGGATCGGCGTCCTCGGACAGGTCCGCTATGAGATTACGGAACAGCTGGACTGCAGGACGGGCATTCTGGTTGCGGAACTGGACATGTCGAAGCTTGAAAAATACTACGGCAGGCCGCAGGTCTACACGCCGCTCCCGAAGTTCGACATCGAGAAGCGCGACTTCGCGTTCGTCGTGGATTCCGACGTGACGTGCGCGTCTTTGCAGAACGCGATCAGGAATGCATGCGGCTACGTGACCTCGGCGCAGCTGTTTGATGTCTACCAGGGCATCCAGGTAGGACCGCACAAGAAGTCGATGGCGTTCTCGGTCGTCTTCACGCCGAAGGAGAAAGCCTTCACGGACGCCGAGATCGCAAACTATGTCAATGAGATCCTGAGCCGGCTCAAGGAAGAGTTCGGTGCTGAATTAAGAAGCTGATCTGGAGGTTCATTATGGATGAGACCAATTACGCGGAGGTCATAGTCCCCCGGAAGACGGAGAGCTGGGTCATCCCGGCGATGATCGGCACGGGCATTCTGCTGTTTCTGTCGTTTCTTCTGGCAGTCAGCATGCAGTGGGGCTGGGTCGCGATCATTGCCGTGATCACGGCGATCGCGGTCGGCTGGAGATACGTCAAGGTCGAGTATGAATACATCTTCGTGATCGACGAGCTGACCGTGACGAAGATCTACAGCGGCGTGAAGCGGAAGAAAGGACCCAAGATCGACATGCACTCGATGGAGAGCATGGAGCCGTTCCGCGAAGGAATGGAGGAGCAGATCAAACAGAATCCGAGCGCGGTGCTGGAGGACTTCAGCTCCCATCAGACGGGAGATCCGGTCTATGTGATCCGCTACGCAACGGAAGGAAAGACGCATTTCCTTCTGCTTGAACCCACGGAGCGGCTTTTGAACGTGATGTGGCGCGCGGCCCCGAGCAAGGTGAAGAAACGCTGACGGATTCCTTGGCAGAGAGCCTTGAAAAGGCGCTTTTCGCCCTCTTGCAAGGTGATTTCCGATAACTTGAAAAGCCGGTTTTGTGCAGTTTGGACAAAACCGGCTTTTTGCGTGAAAAAAGTTTTGTTAAAATTATTCACATTTTCGCTTTTATGTGCTAAACTGAATTACTGTAAAAGCCATAATCAGAATGGCGACGTAAGGGGTATATGCATATGGCTAGAAAAAAGGAAATGATAGCAATGCTGTTGGCCGGTGGACAGGGTTCCCGGCTGGGCGTTCTGACTGCGCATATGGCGAAGCCCGCGGTTTCCTTCGGCGGAAAGTACAGGATCATTGACTTCCCGCTTTCAAACTGCGTCAATTCCGGTATCGACACGGTCGGCGTCATGACTCAGTATGAGCCGCTTCGCCTGAACACGCATATCGGGATCGGCATCTCATGGGATCTGGACCGCCAGAACGGCGGCGTGACGATCCTTTCGCCCTATGAGAAGTCGGAAAACAGCGACTGGTACACGGGAACGGCGAACGCGATCTATCAGAACGTCTCGTTCATCGATTCCTACGATCCGGAATACGTGCTGATCCTCGGCGGAGATCATATCTACAAGATGGACTATGAACTCATGCTGAACTATCACAAGGCGCGCAAGGCCGACATCACGATGGCGGCCATGCCAGTTCCGTACGAAGACGCCAGCCGTTTCGGCATCCTGGTCACGGATCCTGAGACCGGCCGCATCACGGACTTTGAGGAGAAGCCCGCGCATCCGAGAAGCAATCTGGCGTCGATGGGCATCTACATCTTCAACTGGAAGGTGCTGCGCGAAGCGCTCTTCGCGAACAAGGAAGTGCCGAACCTCGACTTCGGCATGCACGTGATCCCTTATTGCCACAAGAACGGCAACCCGGTCTACTGCTACGAGTACAACAGCTACTGGAAAGACGTCGGAACGCTGCAGTCCTACTGGGAGTCGAACATGGAGCTGATCGACCTCGTGCCGGTATTCAATCTGTACGAAGAGTACTGGCCGATCTATACGAACAGCATCGCGGTCGTGCCGCAGTACGTGGATCAGAACGCGGTCGTGGAGCGCTGCATCGTCGGCGAGGGCTGCGAGATCTACGGCGAGGTGCGCAACTCCGTCATCAGCTGCAACGTCGTGATCGAGCCCGGCGCGGTCGTGAACGACTCGATCATCATGGGGAACACGGTGATCAGGAGAGGGACCCATTTGGAGAAGGCCATCATCGCGGAAGACTGCGTGATCGGCGAGAACTGCTGGCTGGGCGTCGGCGAGTACCGCGAATCCTCGTACAACAAAAAGGTCTATAATTCGGATCTGGTCACGATCGGCGAGCGTTCGGTGATCCCGGACAACGTCCGCATCGGCAAGAACACGGCGATCATCGGCGAAACGACGGCCGAGGATTATGAAAACGGCGAGCTTCCCTCCGGCGGAGCGATCATTAAGGCAGGTGACGAAGCATGAAGGCAGTAGGAATCATCTTGGCAGGCGGCAACAACAAGCGCATGAAGGATCTGACCTCGAAGCGCGCCATCGCGGCGATGCCGATGTGCGGCACGTTCCGCGCGGTGGACTTCGCGCTGTCGAACATGTCGAATTCGAACATCAAAAAAGTCGCCGTGCTCACACAGTACAACACGAAGTCCCTGAATGAGCACTTAAGCTCCAGCAAATGGTGGAACTTCGGGCGCAAACAGGGCGGCCTCTTCGTCTATCACCCGACGATCACGCCCGAGAACTCGAACTGGTACCGCGGCACGCTGGACGCCATGTATCAGAACATCCATTTCCTGAAGGAAAGTCACGAGCCCTACGTCGTGATCGCCTCCGGCGACGGCGTATATAAACTTGACTTTAACGAGGTCATGGATTATCATATTCGGAAGCGTGCAGATATCACGCTCGTTTCCACGAAGCTGCGCGATTGGGAGGACTCCTCCAGATTCGGACAGGTCACGACCGACGAAGACGGCCGTGTGACCGATTTTGCCGAGAAACCGCTGGAGGAAGTGAACCGCGAGGCGAACTGCGGCATCTACATCATCCGCCGCCGCCTGCTGATCGAACTGCTCGAGAGAAGCCTTCAGGAGGAGCGCTACGACTTCATCCGCGACGTCATCATCCGTTACCGGGCGACGCGCCGCATCTATGCGTACCACCTGGAAGACTACTGGAGCAACATCTCCTCGGTCCGTTCGTATTACGAGACGAACATGGACTTCTTGAAGAAGGACGTCAGAGACTTCTTCTTCAAGGGCGATGACGCCATCATGGCGAAGATCGACGACTTCCCGCCCGCAAAGTACAATTACGGAAGCCACGTGCGCAACAGCCTCGTGGCCAGCGGCTCCATCATCAACGGCACCGTCGAGAATTCCGTGATCTTCAAGAAGTCGTTCATCGGCAACAACTGCGTGATCCGCAATTCGATCATCCTGAACGACGTCTACATCGGTGACAACACCGTCATCGAGAACTGCATCGTGGAAAGTCACGGAACGATCTATGCGAACAGTCATTTCACGGGCGACCGCGACAATGTCCGTATCGTTGTAGAAAGCAATAATCGCTTTACGATCTGATTGACGTAAAAGGCGAGAAAAGGGGAAGAAACAGCATGAACATTACCGATGTCAGAATGCGCCGCATCGAAGCGGAGGGCAAGATGAAAGCGGTCGTTTCCATCACGATCGACGACGAATTCGTCGTCCATGACATCAAAGTGATCGAAAACGAGAACGGTCTCTTCATCGCCATGCCGTCAAGGCGCAGTGCGGACGGCCAGTATCGCGATGTCGCACATCCGATCAATTCCGAGACCAGAAAGGCTCTTCAGGACATGATCCTGGAAAAGTACAGCCGGATGGAAGAGGAAGAAGCACTGTAACGGCCGTTGCAGCGACCGGAAAGGATACGGAGAGTGGTCTTGACCATTCTCCGTATTTTTTATATAATCTGATAAAAGGCGGAATGGTCGTTTGACACAGGATGCAGCAGCGCTGCACCCGGTTTCAGAGAGGAACGAAATGGACGATTTTAAGGATCTGAACCGCTCCGGCAGACGCAGGAGCGGCTCGCGTAACAGAAAGAAGAAGGAGACCGCGCGGAACGTTCTCGTGGCCGCGCTCGCGCTCGTTCTTTTGTGCGGGATCGGAACGCTTTTGTATTTTACGGTGATCCGCCCGAACCGTCCGGGCCCGACCGTGCCTGAAGTCTCGACGACAGAAGTGGCGCCTTCGACTGAAGATGAGAGCGAATCCGAGAGCGCGGGGCCTGCCGGCGCGTTCGACGAGGTCCTGAAAGCTGCCCGCTTCAAGGCGGTGCAGTATGATTACGACGGAGCGATCCAGTATGTGAAGGACCAGGTGCCGGGGTATGAGAATTATACGGAACTGACCGATTTCATCTCTTCGTGCATGGCCGAAAAGGTCTCTTTGGTCAAGATCGACAATAAGGACATCACGCATGTCTTCTTCCACATCCTGGTCTGGGACGAAAAGACCGCGTTCGCCAAGTCGAACTGGTCCGCCCTGGACTACAACACGGTCATGACGACCGTGCAGGAGTTCAAGGATATGATGGAGGAGATGTACAACAGGGGGTACGTGCTCGTCGACATCCATGACATCGCCCGCATCGAGACGATGGCGGACGGAAGCGAACGCATGATGTACCTGCCGATCTATCTGCCCGAAGGGAAGAAAGCCTTCGTCATGTCGCAGGACGACGTCTGCTATTACGATTACATGATCGAATCCGCCCAGTACATCCCGAAGGCGGACAAGGGCGATTCCTATACCGGCTGCGCGACGAAGCTCGTCATCAATGAAGAGGGCAAAGTCGTGAATGAGATGATGATGAAGGACGGCACCTATACCTACGGCTCCTATGACCTGGTACCGATCCTGGACGACTTCATCGAGGAGCATCCGGACTTTTCCTATCACGGGCATAAGGCGACGCTGGCCCTGACCGGCTATAACGGTATCCTGGGCTACAGGACCTCGTACATCGCCTACAGTCCCGATGAGATCCTGAACCAGCATTATGACGCGCTGTTCAAAGGCGGGAGGTTTGACGAAGCCCACGCCTATGAGCTGGCGCGTGATCCGAAGGTCCATAAATATGACGTTCCCGACATCGAGGCGCAGCGGGCGGAAGCTTCACGCGTGGCGCAGGCGCTCATTGAGGACGGATACACGTTCGCGTCCCATACCTGGGGGCACATGGACATGTCCGAGGTCGCAAGAGACTGGAAGAACCCGGAGGAGCGGCTGTACCGCGACACGCAGTGGTGGGACGTGGAGGTCGCGCCGCTGATCGGCGGGACCGACGTCATCATCTTCGCGTACGGCGGCGACATGGGCTGGCGCCCGTATTCGGGCGAGAACGTCGCCTATAAATATTTAAAGAGCATGGGCTTCGACTACTACTGCAACGTCGACGCGTCCCAGCACACGTGGATGCAGCTCGTCAGCAGCGTGAAGTCCGAGGACGGCACCTACCAGGACACCGGCTTCTACCGGATGGCGCGACGGAACCTTGACGGGCAGCGGATGCTGGAAGACATCCTGTATCCGGAAAAGGACCGCCTGACGGATCTGTTTGACTCGAAGAAGATCTTCAGCCGCAACAGGCCCCTGCCTACGCTTGAAGACATCGGGAAACGCTTTGCGGGCGTGATGATCCCGGAGAATTACGATCCCGAGCATCTGTTTGACTGAGACGCGCCCGGCGCTCAGGCCATAAAGGACCGGGGGAGGCAGACATGTATGTGATCGCAGGACTCGGAAATCCTGATAAAAAATACCGGAACACCAAACACAACGTGGGCTTCTCGGTCATCGACCGCCTGTCTGAAATGTACGGCATCCCGGTCACGACGAAGAAGTTCCGCTCTCTTATCGGCACGGGCATCGTGAACGGGGAGAAGTTCATCCTCGTGAAGCCCCAGACCTATATGAACTTAAGCGGCGAAGCGATCCGCGCGGTCATGGAGTTTTACGACGTGCCCGTGGAGAACCTGGTCGTGATCTGCGACGACGTCCAGCTGGATGTCGGCGTGCTCAGGATCCGGCCGAAGGGCTCCGCCGGCGGTCACAACGGCTTAAAGAACATCATCCTGCAGCTTGCGACCGACTCCTTCAAGCGCGTGCGCGTCGGCGTCGGGAAGCAGCCGGAAGGCATGGATCTTGTGAGCTTCGTCCTGTCGAATCTGACTCCCGGCGAGAGCAGGGTGCTGAAAACGGTCTATGACGATGCGGCGAACGCATCCGTCGAGATCTTCTTCGACGGAGCGGAGGCGGTCATGAGCAGGTATAACGGAAAACGGGCATGACAGACTTTTTAAGCAGTCCCCTTACGCGCCTTCAGGCCTTTTCGGAGGCCCAGAATAAGCTGAGGGACGCAGACGGCCCCGTGCAGCTTGCAGGCTGCGTGGAGTCTCAGAAAGTGCAGATGATGTCACAGGCGGGTCCCGCAAAGACCCGCCTCATTGTGACTTATGACGAGCGGGAGGCACGACTCATTCTGGAGGACCTTGCGCTCTTTTCGTCCTGTCCTTTGCTGTTTCCGGAGAAGGACATCCTGTTCTATCAGGCGGATACAAAGTCGAACGTTCTGCTGCGGGAGAGGATGCGCGTGTTCCGCGCGCTGCACGAAGCAAGAAGCGATCCTGAGAAGGAAGTCGCGGTCGTGACGACGCCGGGCGGCGTGATGAATGCGCTTGCCCCGTTCGAACTGTTCGAAGACCGGCTTCTTTCACTGGAGGAAGCAGCGATCGTGGAGCCCGCGGCATTGATGCAGAAGCTGGCGGAATTGGGCTACGAAAGAACCGCGAAAGTCGAGGCCCCCGGCGAATTCGCCGTTCACGGCGGCGTGTTCGACATTTTCGATCTGACATCGGAATCTCCCGTCCGTCTGGATTTTTTCGACAATGAGATCGACACGATCCGCGCGTTCGACCCGGGCACGCAGCTGTCCGGGGAGCGCGTGGGACGCGTGACGGTCTACCCGGCTTCCGAACTGTTTCTTGAAAAGAGGGAACTGGAACGCGGCTGGGAGAACATCCGGAAGGACGCCGGAGAAAACCTGAAAGTCTTCCGGGAAAAAGACGATCTTGAAAACGGCGCCTCGCTCCAGAATTATTTACGAAGCCTGGAGGACGAAGTCCTTTCACATAACTGCAAGGGCCTTCTGGAGGGCTGTCTGACCTACTTTTACGATGAGACACAGACGCTGATCGATTACCTTCCGGAGGGGAGCGTGATCTGCCTTGAGGAGCCGAACCGGATCGAAGGAAGCGCGCGCTTCATGGAGGAAGAATTCCGGGAAAGCTTTGAGATGCGCTTAAAGAAGGGACTTGCGCTTCCGAAGCAGGGGACCATCTTAAGATCGGCGGAAGAAACGTTTGCTTCTCTTTCGACCGGAAGGACCGTGCTCCTTACTGGACTCCAGAACACAAACTCCCTGATCCGCGCAAAGAGCACGTACCTGATCGAGACCCAGACCGTCGTTTCCTATCAGGGGAATTTCCAGGGCCTTCTGACCGATCTGAAGCGCTTCAGCCGGCTCAATTACCACGTCGTGCTGCTGTGCCCATCGGGCACCCGTGCAAAGCGCCTTGCGGAGGAGTTCCGTTCCTTTGACATCCGAGCGGACTATCTGGAGGACCCCGACAGGACGTCAGGACAGGACCCGGACGCGATGAAAGCGCTCGCGGGCGGACTCATCATCATCCGCGGAAGCCTGCACAGAGGCTTCTCCTACCCCGGCCTGAAGTGGATCGTCCTGACAGAGAACGATCTGTACGGCGGGGTGAAAAAGAAGAAACGGAAAGCCGTTAACGCAATCGAGGGACAGAAGATCAGGAACTTCTCGGAGCTTTCGTCCGGCGACTACGTCGTGCACGAGAATTACGGCATCGGCATCTATAAAGGCATCAAGAACATCTCTTCGGACGGCGTCGCGCGGGATTACATGGAGATCTCGTACGGAAACAGCGGCACGCTCTACATCCCCGTCACAAACCTGGACGTCGTGCAGAAATATGCTTCCGCGGATGCAAAGCCGCCGAAGATCAATCGCCTCGATTCCCCCGACTGGAAGCGGACGGAGAGCCGGGCGAACGCCACGGTCCAGGAGCTCGCGGACGAACTCGTCGAGCTCTCCGCCC
>JAEEGL010410911.1_pt1 | contig 12576 bp, 8 predicted proteins | sample 9134231 | NCBI WGS metagenome assembly JAEEGL01 (sample SAMN16246548, study PRJNA631951) | gut metagenome | biome: gut microbiome; feature: rumen; material: fiber-attached | host: Bos | place: Iran: Karaj | collected 2018-10
GACCTACAAGAGAGCTGACAAGGATTCCGCCTTTGATTACAAAATTATCCACATACTTTGAGCGTGAGATTCTATCCAAAAGGCACTCAAACATATAATTCTGCAAAACGACCTGTGCAAGAATTCCATGCTCTTTTGCGTAATTGTTTATTTTTGCACGAAGGCTCATTGCATTTGCCGTTGTTTGTTTCATACAAGTACCTCCATGTATTTTCTGACTTGCTCAGAAACCTTGAACTTCTGCGCATATTCATAAAGGCGAAACAAATCTTTGTCTTTTGACTGCACATAGTTTTTTATAGCGGAAACAACAGTCTCTTCGTCCATGCGGGAACGGCTCCGCAAAATGTCACAGACTGTTCTTTCTGCATTATAGCAGCGGACAGAATTTCCGAATGTCGTCTTTCGTTCTTCAAGTCCAAGTTCATATAAATCCGGCTGAATGTAAAAACAAGTACATTCACTTTTTATATCAGTAGAAACAGCCGCATTGGAAGGGATAGTTACCGTTGCAGAAAAAGGTGTCCTGTCCGAGATGCCATTAAGAAAAAGCGCACTTTCATGGGAAAATACAATTTTCTGACTTCTGAGGTTCAGAACATACATATCATCTATTACACTATCAGGCAAAGCGTAAATTCCATGACACACACGGATTAAAGACCCGGACTCTACATATTTTGACAGCATGGTATTAGACAGTCCGATGTTACGAACTTGTGCCGTGGTTATGAGATTTCCATTCTGTTTTGCAGTCTCCATTATTTTCTCGTCCATGTCGCTACCTTCTGAGGTTTAGTTTCATATCGATATTATCTCATACTTCGATATAAAAATAAACCTGTTTACAGTATTTTGCGAACTGTGTCCGGACTATAAGTTGTAAATATCTGCTCAAAGTTAGTGATAAGGCTGTCACCATCCTTTGAGTTTGTCGGATCTCGCATTACAAAGTAATATGGTTTTTCTTTTGCGATTTCTGTAATTGTTGCTTCGTCTACGGTGTCGTCAAAACAAGCCATAAGGTAGTTGCCTTCTACACAGAAAACAGTCTTGCCATTAATCTTCTTTGTTTCGATTTTGCTTGAAAGCATAATGCCAAGGTCAAGCATGGTCTGAAAAAGCAAATCTTCGCCAGTGCGGTCTTTTTTAATGTTGTCCTTGAAAAGTTCTTTTGCATTAAAATGGTCTGGTGTGTAGTAAACATCTTCCATGTTGGTAGAATCGCATTTAAGGACGCGGAAACCGATGTCGAGTTTTTTCTTTTCGTCAGCGAACAATGAATCTTTGTCATTCTGAACTTGTTTCAGAATCTGCTGACCTGCACGACGAATGCGTTCTTTACCGAATTCTGATAATATATGAGGTTTTTTTATGGAATCTAGAAATGAAATCGCATCTTTAATCGTTTTCTTATAATCACCTGTGGCTTTTAAATAATTATCATCAAGATTTTCCGGTAATTGAACCATAATAAATTTTGTTTGACTTTCTTTACCTACGTTACTTCTTAATACAGAATGAGCAGTTGTTGCTGAACCTGCAAAAAAGTCAAGGACAATACCATCTTGTATATTAAACATTCCAATTAACCTATCTAATAATTGAACAGGCTTTTGGCCATTTGGATATGTTAATCCTGCTTCATTAGCCAAATTGTTATAATTAATATCATCCCATAAATTTCCTGCATTATCTAATTTGAATATACCATCATCTTCTATTGATACTACTTCTTTTAGAAAAGCAACCATATTTCGAACAGGATCTTTATATAATACTTTTGTTGATTGCCCTGCGTTTTTCCCCTTTATAGGAATATATTCAATACTTATAAAATCTGAAGAAAGACCTTCTGTTTCTTCCATTACCTTTGCACGAATAGAAGATTGGGCATTAGTCGTTCTAAATACAGAATTAATATACTTATAATATGCCTGTTTTAAATCACCATTAAATTCATCATCTGCAATTTGCTTTATAGAACAAACCTCATATTTTTTGTGGATAAAAACTTTTATTTGATCACCATTACCAGCTGTAATTGTTTTTACAAATTCACCTTCATCAATATTTTTTAATACACTTGTATACTTCCAGCTTTTACCTTCAGCCTGATATTCTGTTATATAATCAAATAATTCCTGTCTTTTTTTAGGAATATTATCTATAAATAAATTATTAGCATTTTTGCAATAGAATAAGATATATTCGGTATTGTTCTGAAGACTTTTACCCATATAACTTCCACTTACACCTGCAACCTTTGTTTTTATGGATATAATGTTTTCAAAATTTGTTGGATAAAATAATTCATCACATAACTTTTTTAAATTACATAATTCACCTTCATCAATATGAATAAAAATTACACCATCTTCTGTTAATAAGTCTTTAGCAAGTTTTAATCTTGGATACATAATATTAAGCCAATCAGTATGAAACCTGCCATTGCTTTCTGTATTAGTATTCATTGTAAATAGTTGATTACCATTTTCATCATATTGTCCACTAAGATATGAGAACTCATTTTGAGATATATCAAAATTATCATTATATAAGAAATCACTTCCCGTGTTGTAGGGCGGATCAATGTAAATCATCTTGATTTTGCAAAGATATGTTTCCTGCAAGAGCTTGAGAACTTCAAGGTTGTCGCCTTCAATGTAAAGGTTTTCTGTTTCGTCAAAGTTTACGCTTTCTTCACGGCAAGGGCGGAGAGTCTTATTTATGGGAGCATTTGCAGTAAGAATTGCCTGCTTTTTATCAGGCCAGGTAAACTGGTAGCGTTCTTCCCGACCTTCCACAAGCGTGCTGGAAAGTTCCTGTTTGAGCATGTCAAAATCTATTTTGTGTACAATCTCGCCATTATCGTCTTTCGCTTCTGTCACGCAGTTTGGGAAAATTGAGGCGATTTTGCTAACATTTTCATCAATCTTGTTCATTGAGTGCATTTTTAAGTGGGTCATGTTTATTCTCCTTCTTAGAATAATTCCTTAATTTGTTTTGCAATTTCCTCTGTTGTTTGAGTTGCTGTTGTTGCAGCTTTACGGTCTGCAATTATCGGGCTAAAATCAACAACTTGTTTTTTTGTAAGATTGTGCCAAATTGGAATAATAACCTTGTCATTATAAGTTTCTTTTTGAAACAGTCCATCTAATTCTGCTTTTGTCCAATATTTATTCTCATCAATATAGTTTGGTGACAAGACCACAATACCAAAACGCGATTTTTTTAATCCGTTGTCTATTTTCTGACGCATCTTGTCACCTAGTTTTAGACGTTCAGAATCATACCAAACTTTTAATCCTTGTTTTTGTAATTCTTTAACGAATTCATCAACAAAAGATTCTTTATCTTCCCATGCATGCGATACAAAAACATCATATTCTTCTGCTTCGCCCTTATCTGGTACGGTCATAATTGTATAACTTTTTGCAATTGATAATTGTGCATTTAAATTAGCAATCTGTCTTTCATAAGATTGTTGAATCCTGAGATTTGCGTCTTGTTGCTTTTTATTTTCTTGCTCCTGAGCCTTTTGAAGTTTTTGATATTCATCAGTTCGCCGTTTTCTTTTTTCCGCAATTTTTTTTCCTAATTGAGCGCTATCTGTTTCTTTTCTTGATAGATCCCTTTGATACCCCGAAATCTGTCTTTGCTTACTCTGCAGAGAAGATATAGATGTGTTTTTTGTAATTGTATTTTGAACAGACAAAATTCTGGTCTGCAAAGTAGCACATTCTGAATCCAGCTTAGCCTTCTTCGTTTCCAGATCTGCAATTTCCTTATCGAGATGATTTACATTATTTTGATATAATGAAACTGACATCTATCTCTACCCCATTTATTTTAGATATGCTTTTATAAGTCTATCAATTTCTTGAGAGTCTAGACTTCCGTCCAGGCCGTCTTTTGAGATTATAAGATTCTTTCCTTCAACAATATCATTTTCTTCATACTGCTTACGTTTTTTATCCCATGATTTACGGTAGTCTTCTCTCTGTAACATTCCTAAATGTTCCCAGTAAAATGTTTTTCCCAATTTTGTTATTGTAAAATCGGGACTTCGTTCTGTTCCGTCTTTCAATGATAATGGCAGCTCATAGTGATAATCTATTCCTGCATCAAAAAGCATATTTGCAATAATAACTTCAGATTTAGAACGAACCATTTCCCCACGCTTTGTTTTATGAATTAATTTTTCTTCATAAAATTTATTTTTGAATTCTGTAATTTTTGGTTTTTCAAAAAGACATGTAAATCTCTTTGCAATATCAGAAAATTCTAGAGAAGAATAATTTTTTAGTTTGTAAGCGTCTTCATTATATAAAATAATTATCTTTTCTTTTTGCCTTGTTATTGCAGTATATAGTAATTCTCTTGAAAGCATTCTGCTTGGTTCACTAAGAACAAGAATAACTTTGTCAAACTCACTACCCTGTGCTTTATGTACAGTTAATGCATACGCAAGTTCAATATCATTATTTCCTTCTTCAGACATACTTGAGAACCAGTTATAATTGAACTGTGGCTAAGAATTAAATCGAATTTGGTGGGTGTTAGCTTTTGCTTTTGGTTTCTCACATAAGCGTTCCACAATACCAACTTCTCCATTTGCAACATAGTTCATAGGTTCTGCTAAAGCATTGTTTTTTTCTTCAGCATCTAAATAAGCATCAAAAAAATAACCATCTTTTTTTTGATTTCTTATGTTAATTACTTTATCGCCGTAAACGATACCTTCTGTTCCTAAGAGATGATGAGTTGGAACTTTTTGACTATGTGCCATTTTGACATACTCTGCAGAACGATATTTTTCGTGTATATATCTATTTATTATCGATGAACCAACATTAGCATCATTTTTATATGCAGAAAGAATTTGCCAAGAATCAAGCTTTGATGGATAACTTCCAAAATTCATCCATCCACTATTTATTTTTCCTCCTAAAGACAAATCGAAACCTTCAATGTCATCAATACTATTCATCTCTGTTTCTTCATAAATTGTTTCTAATATTTTGTGTTGCAAATCTTCTGGAGTTGTCCAAGATTTGAAAATAATATGATCGCCAAGTTTATTGCCTTGTAAATCTATAAACACGTTATCATCTAAAGGATCTATGGATTCTTTAAACCAATCTGCCAGTTTAGAATCTTCTCGTTTATCTGTACCGTTATCTGATTGTCTTCGGGTAATAGTTAATTCACCAAATCCTTTAACAACTTGAGGTTCTGGGAATAAAGGCATATCTTTCTTTAAATATCTTACAAGATCAACAAATGGTCTACCGGCGCCAATTGGTGGAAGCTGATTTGGATCTCCAACAAAAATAATTCTTTGTGCAGAATTTAATGCACTTAACAAAGCTCCAAACATTTCTTCTGTCATCATTGAGCTTTCATCAATAATAACGGTAGCAGGAACATCTTGAGCTTCAGCCCTAGATAAGTGATATGTCATAGTATCCCAATGAAATCTTTTGTTATGAATTAAAAATTGGGCAATTGTAAGAGCTTTATGTTTTACTCCCATAGAGTTCATTGTTTTACTAATTCTAACTCTAGCCTTTCCTGTAGGAGCTAATAATAAAATATTTCCATTTTTTATTTGTTCTGACTTACACAACAAAGATAACAAAGTGGTTTTTCCGGTTCCTGCTCCTCCGATTAAAACCGAAAATGGAGAATCTGCAAGTTCTTTTAAGATAGCAACTTTTTCTTTTCGAGCATCTTCTTCTTTATCATCTTTTTCTTTTGATAAAGAATCAAAATATTCATCTACTATTTTTTTCCAGTCTTCTTCAATATCAAAACGATCGGCTTTTAATCTTGCATCAATAAAATCACGGATATAACAATCCATCTCATCTAATCGTTTAAGTTGATAAGCATTAGCGTCATCTTCACATTTTACTAAGACTAATTCATTAGACAAAAAATCTTTAATGCTATCTATAGTATCGGATGTTACTTCACATTCAGGTTCCAATGGAAGGTTATTTAGCCCCTCTACAAGCTTAAATTGTGGATAAACTGTATGTCCACTCAAAGCTTGAGTCTCTAAGACCCTTACAGACAAAGCTCTAATTCTTCTTTTGTCATCTCCACTTTCAATATATGATGGTTCTGGTACAGGATTTTGTTCTGCGATTATAGAAGCTGGAAAAACAGCCATATCAATTTTATTTACAGATATTTGGAATGAAGGTTTACATTCTCTTGTTTTCTCATAAAGGATATATGGATTTTCAATTATTTCTGCATCAGTACAATTGATTCTATATTTTTCTCTATTTTCTTGATTGAAAACCACCTGTGCCTGTTCTTCGGTTAAATTTATTCGTGATAATAACCAGAACAGATTCTTCCTTTCTTCCGACATGTTTTTTAATGTATTTACTTTTGTTATTGTTATTTCTGGAGCTATTTTAGACGAGAAATTTTCTCTTGGAGAATCAAAAAGAGCAAACACTTCGTTTTCAAAATTTGAAATATCTTGTATTTTTTTCTTTGCTTCATTTGCAATAAGATTTCCGTGTTTAACCCCTGCAGCAATTAGCAATGAGCCAAGACCAGGAAAAGGACCCCTGTCAAGCCAGACTTCTTCTAAACGAGCTTTGCACCATTTTATACATTCATTCCAGTTTCCAGGAATACATTCTTTTATTATTCTTAAAGATTTTATTGTTTTCAACAATACATTAATTACTGCATCATAACTAAGTTGTTCTGTAGCATAAGAAAACTCATCAAAATAATCATCGTCAGCAAATACCGCAATTGAGCTAATATCAAGATCTGGATTTTCTTCTGCATATTTCATCATCTCTGCATATGGAAGAAGAAAACCGTTTTTTCTATCATCACGAATTGAATGTCCTATCATTGTTTCCCATAAAATAGAACGTAATTTTCCATCATTTACATTTCCTCCCATGTGCTTATGTTCGGGAGGTTCTTTTATAGAAGTAACAAATCCTATACCTGTAACAATACGCTTTGCTTCTTCAACAAATGGAACTTGCTTTGCATAAGTTATTACCAATGATTTATTAATCTCAACATCTTCGTAAAAAACTTTAAAAATTTCTCTTTGATTTTCAGCATCCTGAACCCAGTTGGTATGCCAGCCTAAATCAGGTTCATTATCAGGATCGTACTTTATTGCCTTTTTATCTGTTAGATCTTCTATATTTCTTGTCTTACCAAAATCATCTCTCCGTTGAAGCATAGTCCATGCAAAAGGTCTAGCTGGTAAACTATAAGGAGGATAAACTAGCTCGGTAGGCATAAAATGGCCATGCGTATTAGGGTTATTCTTTTTATAAGGATGTACTTCAAATTTTGAAAAAGAATCTTTTGACATGAAACATCCACCCTCTGATAAGCAGGGAATTTCTTTTTCATGTCCATGTATGTCTTTACCAGCAAGTCCAGATTCAAAGCCATCATTTTTGTTTTCTGCAATGTTTTTTAATCTCATGCATGCTGTATTATAACATGGTTTATCACAAACTAAGCCTGTATATCCATTATCTTTCCAAGGTACTCTGATTGAAATATGTTGTGCCATTTTTATCTCCTATAACCTTTTTAATCCTTCTTCAAGTTTTCTTTTCTGATTCACAAGTTCAAACTTCTTTTTTGGTTGAATTTCCTTACGTGCAAGTTTTTCAAGCAGTTCAATTTCTTTTTGCAGCTTTTCCTGCTTTTCCTTAATCTCTATATTTTCTTCAAGAGTAAGGTCATTATTCCATTCACCACCTTCTATCTTTTTGATGATATTTTCCCAAACATCATCAAAGTTTAAACCAGAAAGTTCAATTGAAGCTTTTGTTTCCGGCATCCATACAGTAGTGAAGAGCTTTTCACAAAGTACTGCCAGCTGAATCTCTTCTTCAAACTGTAATGCAAAAATAAGATTCTGTGGAATCAGTTTTGCAATTCGTTCTATATTCTTTGGCTCATAATTTTTTGTCTTAAGAATAACGCTCAAAAGATAAAAGCTTTTTACTTTCTGTCCTTCCTGAATTGCAGGAATAGTTCTGGTACTGACTTCGTTTACAATATCAATACGACTTATGTCAGCATCAAACTTTGTCTGCTGTGCATTAGTTAAATCAAACTTTCTGTAAATCTGGGCTTTAGGTAAAGCCTTCTGTAATTCAGTAATTTCCGGGAGATTAAGCATTCTTGGCCTCTTTAATTACTAAGAAACAAATAAGTTCAAAGTCATCAAGGCCTTTTATCTGTCCGTGCTTAAAATCTACTGAGTCACCGCTAAGAAATGAATCCATATCACTTTCATCTTTTACTTCAATAATTGAAGAAATAGAATCACACAAAAGCCGGTTGTAAACTTTCATATTGCGGCCGTCTTTTGTTTCAATATTAAATTGTCTGTAAGCCTCTGGAACAGGCTCGCTTTTTGCTTTACACATCAGCCGCATTTTATCAAGCATGTTTTTAGGATTCAAATGATTACAAACTACATTTCCATCTTTTCCAATATAAACCATATAGAATGGATGCAATCTGTTCTGATTATCAATATTTACATTGTTGTTTCTGTTTTTAAGAACATAGATAACACCAGGTGGACAATCTTCTGAAGCTGTTGTTACAGCATGAAGTCCAAAAGGTGTATTATCCAGGTCGCCATGTTCTTTTACAAATTCAAGCAAGTCCAATCGGAATTCATTAAGTCCTAAGTCCATAATGTTAATTCCAGTATTCATATCTTCAATATCAGCAACTTCTTCCTGCAAACGTTTAAGCTGCTCTTTACGATATTCAAGGTCTTTCTGTTCTTCTTCAAGAATATTGTCGTCAGCAGTTGCAGTCATATCAACAATCTTCATTCGAGTTTCAACCCGGCCTTTCAAATTGATATATTCATCAAGTGTCAAATCAGGCCAGAAGTTTACAAGCTGAATCTGTGCATTCTTACTTCCTATACGGTCAATTCGTCCAAAACGCTGGATAATACGAACAGGGTTCCAGTGAATATCATAGTTAATAAGATAGTCACAATCCTGCAGGTTCTGACCTTCAGAAATACAGTCAGTAGCAATAAGAAGATCAATACTTCTTGGATCATCAGGGAAGATAACATTCTTATCTTTTGAAAGTGGAGAGAAATATGTAAGAACCGCATTTAAATCACAATGGAACTTTTCAAGTGTACTTTTACCTTCTGTAGTTCCACTTACCATTGCAGAGTTTAGACCATATTTTTCTTTAATCAAAAGATTAAGATTGTCATACAGATAATCTGCTGTATCTGCAAATGCAGAGAATACGATTACCTTCTTATTATCACCATTTATTGGATGTTCAATTTTGTTACAAATAACTTCAATAAGTTTCTGAAGTTTTGAATCTTTCTCTGGAGTAATATCTGCTGTAAGGCTTTCAAGTCCTGCAAGAATCGCTTCATCAATTCTCAAATCTGCAAGCCAGGAAACATAATCCATGTCATTTAAATCAATCTTAACCTTCTTACCAATTGCAAACATGTCGCTTGCATTCTGGTCATCAAAGTCATAATCATCATCCATTGTTATCTCTGTAAGATTGATATTTGGATTGTTTTTATTTTCAATAAAATCTTCTACAAGTTTTATTGTATGATTAATGTAAGAACGTACTCGCTGAGTTGTGAGTCTGAATGAATATACAGAACTCTCAAGACGTTTCAAAAGGTTAATTGCCATAAGTCTGCGAATACCGCTTTCACGTCCCATCTGGTCAAATCCACCTGAACCAGTTTCTTCATCTACATTCAAATCATACTTTGAACGTTTACTTGGCAGAATGAAATGAGATGGTACATAAACTGAAAGTTTCAGTTTATTTAATTCTTCAAAAATTAAATTGAATGTTGTTTCATTATCATCTTCAGTAAGAGGTGTTGAATATGAAATTGGATGTAGTCTTTTTGGGAAAGTTCCAATGTCTTTTGTATCATAATATTTTTGGATATGCTTTCGGCTTCGTGCAATAGTTACGCTATCCAAAACTTCAAAGAAGTCAAAACTTAGCATACTCAAAAGATTTTCAGTAGTTCGTTCTTCTTTATCAAAACGACTCCACTTATTAAATGCAATCTGAGCTTGTCTGAATATATCTTCAATTGAACTTTTAGTTTTAAGGTTCTGATCTAAATTCTCTGCAGAACCTTCGTATGCAAGAGCCAGCTGGTTTCTTAAATCAATAAAGCGGTTATTAACAGGCGTAGCACTAAGCATTAAGACTTTTGTCTTTACTCCTTGTTTAATAACTTTTTCCATCAGCTGCATATAACGGTTTTCTTTAGTATTCGCGTGGGTTCCTATACCGTTACGAAAGTTATGAGATTCATCAATAACAACAAGGTCATAGTTTCCCCAGTTAATGTAAGCAAGGTCATTTCCATTAGACTGTCCGTGTTTTCGGTTTAAGTCTGTATGGAATAAAACATCATATCGGAGACGGTCATCTGCTATTGGATTGTTCTTATAATTTCCTTTATATATATTCCAGTTATTAGCAAGCTTTTTAGGACAAAGAACAAGAACACGACTGTTTCTACTTTCAAAATATTTGATTACAGAAAGAGCTGTAAATGTTTTACCAAGTCCGACACTATCTGCAAGGATACATCCATTATATTTTTCAAGCTTATTAATAATTGCAAGACATGCATCTTGCTGGAAGTTATAAAGCTTGTTCCAGATAGCACTTTGTTTAAATCCAGTTGCTTCTTTTGGTAAAACATCCTCATTTATATCATCTAAGAATTCTTTGAAAATATTATAGAGTGTAACAAAGTATATGAATTCAGGTGCATTTTCATTATATGCAGAAGTTATACTTTCTATTACCTGGTCAGTAACATCCTGCATTATATCTTTATTCTGCCAGAATTGTTCAAACATTTGCAAAAAGCTAGTACTCATAGGAGACTGCATTTTTGTTATAGCAAATGCCGCATTATTTCCTTTTTCAACACCAAGCTCAACAGCAGTGAATTCTCTAACCGGGTTATATGCAGTTTCATCAACGTTCATAAAACTTGGCATATTCTGCTGGGTAGAGTTAGATTTAAAAACAGCCTTTTGTTTAATCCATTCTGCACATTCTTTTGCGATAGCCTTCTGATTAAGTTCATTGCGAAGTTTTACTTCAAATTCTGTTCCATAGAGACTTCGCTCACGATTAAGCCGGGGAATATAGAATTCTCGCTTTTCCTTTTTTGCCTTTTCGGTAACAAAAGTGGGAGATGTAAAAATAAACCTTAATTCATCAATATCTTTAAGTTCTTTCTGTAATTCCTGATATGCATAAATTGAGAAACAAGCCGCAGCTATAGAAATCTTACTCCCAGTCTTAATTTCATTTTTCAAGCTTTGACTAAGAGTTTTATGTACATTATCAATGAACTCAGGTGTTATAATTTCCAATGTTAATCTCCTACTCTAATATTACCTGGCTTCTTTTGCTTCTTTAGTCCGTCCATCCAGCGGTTTTTCAGTGTCTTTAGGAATTACCCAGCTATTTCCAAATTTTTTTGCACCTGGTAATTTTCCTTCGGTACACATTAGAGTAACCATCCGTACAGTAATTCCCCATTTTTCAGCAAGTTCCTTCGCTGTACATAAATTATCCATTGTATCCATTATAGATTATTATACTTCCGCTATCGGAAATATACAAGAAAATATTTATATGTAATATAATAATATGATTAAGTACCTAAGAATATTGATATAAAAGCAGAATCTCATGAATCAATAAATTACCTCGCCCATTCCCTCTCCATTCGCAGCTTCTTTTCCGTCTCCCGACCCAGTTCAAACTCCCGGTACCATGGGCTCTTCTGCATCCATTCCTTTACATCTTTACAGCCGTGCTCAGCGATAACACCGGCGATCTTTCTAAGCAGTTCTGGTGTAGCACTTTCAAACATCTCCTTGATTTCGGCTGCCCCAAAAAATCGCTTTTTACCGTTGGCTGTCTGTTTTGTGTATCCGTTCAACGTATGGTCATACTGCTTAATCTGGCTGTCGTATCCGTCTTTGATTGCTTTATTCGAGTTTGCGAAAGCGGAAACAAACATATCAACTATCGGATTCAGCTGTTCATCACGATAGGTTTTCTGGGCATCCTTGCACCTCTCCTTGGTCCATTCCTTAAAGTTCTGAATACTCGGCATGAGTTCATCCCACTTGGAGATTTCTTCAAGGACATCAATGTTCTTTTCGGTCAGCGCTGAAAGAAGGTTGTAGACCCGATTACGCTGCAGGTCTTTTTCCTTCTGAAATTCCTCAAGAGTCTTTCCGACTTCTTCCCGCGGTTTTGGTGTGTCTTCAATTTCAAGACCATGGGAACGTGCAATGAAAATCCATTTTTCCCAGCACATCTTATCAAACGTCATTTTTGGATTATTCTTTTTGGTGATTTTCTTTTCGGGATCTGGAGGAAGGATTCCGGCTTTTAGAAGGGCTTTTGTCTGGCCGCGAAGAACTGGAGCAGTTACTGTGCACTTAGTAATATATTTTTCCAGTTCTTTACGATGGATAAATACAC
>JAEEGL010667083.1_pt1 | contig 12576 bp, 6 predicted proteins | sample 9134231 | NCBI WGS metagenome assembly JAEEGL01 (sample SAMN16246548, study PRJNA631951) | gut metagenome | biome: gut microbiome; feature: rumen; material: fiber-attached | host: Bos | place: Iran: Karaj | collected 2018-10
GCTACACCCAGTCCTGCAACACCTTCACCTACTACAGGACCTTAAGAGGGTAGATGAAGCGAAGATATAATTTAGTTTTACATATAGAAACACCATGAAAGGACGGATTAATATGAAAAAGGCAGAAAGAATTGTTTCTTACTTGCTGGTACTTGCTTTGGTGACCGGATTGCTTACCGGACTTGGATATGCCAAATCTGAGGCAGTAGATGTCAAAGCAGCAGGCAATACTCTTAATGTATTGGAAATAGTACCTACAAGTGACATGGCTACTTTTGGCTATATGGTTAAGAGTTGGACTGACAGCAATTTTGCTTCTAAAGCTGGTGCTGTTAGTAATTACAACAATTTTAAAACCTATATACAAAATGCAGGACTTGGTACTGTAAATTCCTCAACACTTACAAGTACGGATTATTTTAAGACTCAGGTATTGGGTTTGGCATCATCTGATCCGCTTACAATAAGTGTTACTACCAAGACACCTAATGATTCTGACTTAATCTCAGCTGTTAACAATGCTGATTTTATCGTCATCAATCAGACTGTTCCTTCTGCTTTGCGTATAGGTACACAGAAGAAGTTCAGTGATTCGGGATATAGATTTACAACCGCTCAGGTTTTAGCTATCTTTAAGAAGGTTGCCGGTGTAGAAGGTCAGACACCCGTTCCTTACATCATCGACGGTTCTTTGTTGGATAAATCTTCATTTGTTGATGTCAGGAATCTTAATTCGGCGTTCCTGGATAATTCAGGCGGACATTCCGGTAGCGTTGGTTATACCAGAGCGGACACTCTGTACAACGGACAGCAGGGTGTTGGTGTAGGTCAAGGTCAGGCATGGTCTATTTCAACAGCTTCCAGTGATACAGCTTATAATGGTTCGGCTGCTACAAATTACAAACTGTTCAAATTATTGGCATCAATAGATCCTGCTACACTTTATGGTCTGTATTTCAGGGAAAATGATGGCGGTTACGGAATTGACAGCGAATTAAATATTATCGGTCTTGGACCTGATGCCAATGGTAATACAAATCAGGTTATGGGTTCTCTGTACAGATTGAATACCAAGATGTCTGCATGGCCCGATGTACTCTTTAGACCTAATTATCTGACTACCGCGTCAAGAAATGTCGGTACAGTAATGGGCAAGATGGGATGGTTCGAGCCCGGTTCAGGAGACTACCTCAAAGTTATAGGCGGAGCTGATGGACGAGGCGTAGCATTTAGTTCAAGTGACGGACTTTTCTATGCGACTGAAGCTATAAGCGGTTCATCTGTAGACTTAAGTTCATATACTGACATAGCAGCAAATGTTACTGTAAACTATACAGGTAATAAATGGTGGGGAGAAGTAACAATCAAGAATAATACTTCTACTGCCTACTCAACCAACTGGAAAGTTACTTTTGAAAAAGAAGGATTTACTCCGGATGGCGGAAATCTTGATGGAAATCTTGGATTGATAGATTCAGGCAGTACTATTACCTTATATGTTAAGTCTGGGAAATCATTCAGTATTCCTGCTAACAATTCTTCGTCTAAGGCAACTGCAGGATCCGGTGTTGGACCTGAATCCAATGCTACTACAGCATTGCCTACTTTAGCAGATACAGCTTCTACCGGTACAAAAGTTGGTAATGTTGTTAATTCGTTTAGAACATTAGGTTCAGCTAAGAATGACTACCGTCCTTATAGAATATTGATAGTTACAGCAAATCTTCCTGATTCATATGCAAACAGAACTGCTATAGCTGAAATGGTTAAAGTAGCAAATGATGCAGGAAAAGGTCTTGCCGGTGGAATAGTAGTTGACTCTGTAAGCAGAACCCATTTTGATGATATCTCTGTTGACCTGAATCAGACATATGATCTTATCTGTAAGGTGGGCGGTTTGGCGGCAGGCTCAGTGGGAGATTCAAAATATGATGCATACTCAGGCAGAAAACTTTCTCTTACCGCCGATAGCAGTGGCTCAATCACTTCAATTGCAAATGAGTTTAGGGATTATATATTCGGTCGGAAGATAGGCGTTGATTTTATAACCGTACCTACTGAGTATTATACCAATTTCTCGGCTGATTTCCAGGGTGAAAACGGATGGACCAGTTATAAGGGTCTTGGTTCGGAAACTGTAGCCGGAAACAAGAATTATATTAATGATGACAATCATAGTGGAAAACGTACACTTGATTTTAAGTTTAATGTAACAGGTACATCATCATATACCGCATATCTTTATGTTGATGTAGATGGCGATTGCAGGTATGAGAATGATGAAAGAGTAACACTTTCGTCCTCCAATAATACTCTTAACAGTATTCCGTTAAGCAATTCTAATTTCTTTGGTGAAGGCGGAGAGGATTATGTAGGTGGATTCTCATGGAAACTCCTTATTACAAGTGATCATGGTTCTGTAAGCAGAATTGGATATAGTGCTATACGTAATGAGACTACTAATAAAAATGTAATAAAGATTTTACAGATTTATCCTACTGATTATAAGAGTCAGTATAAGTTTGAGAATTACCCTAATCCTTTACTGATCTTACCTACTAAGTCAGAAATAGCTACTGCTGTTTCAACTAAGGGTCAGATAACCACATATCAGACCAATACCGAAGAGCAGGTTAAGACTCTGGAGAAATACTTTGATAACATTTTAAGTATCGAACAGTGTTCTGCTATATTAGATGGAAAAGCTAGCGGTGTATCAAATTATACATATAAAGCATCTGATAGTGATGATAGAGCAAAAATAGTATATAATGCTTCATTGTTATACTACTTCCTTGCTCAGTTGCAGGACTACGATATCGATGTAACTAGATACTCCGTAAATCAGTTTAATACGGCTGTAGCAAATAACCAGGTATTATATGATTCTGAAACAGGAAGACTTGCTTTAGCAGGCGCCGGCGGAGCCGGAGTCACAAATCTTGACGGATCTGACAGATATGGATATACTGCTGGACAGTTAGGATTTACCGGTGATGGCTGGAAGAGTCAGACAGTTACATGGACAGAAGGTATATTAAAGAAATACCTGGTAGTAGATGGAACTGAACTGATATATGGCGAGCGTGGTACAGCTGATGGTTCTGTTACATATTATGGAAGTACTAAAGACGGTGTATCAGGACAGCATGTGATGAAGCTTGATAAGGACAATGAGTTTGACCTTGTCATGATAGGTTTTGGTGGTACACTTGATTGGATGTCCGATAAAGCAGTTAACTTATTAAAGAATTATCTTGTTAACGGCGGACCTGCATTTGTTGGTAACGGAGCTGTTTCCAGACAAAGTTATAATACTTTTGGTGAAAATGCTGATATAAGAAATGCACTTGGTATTTCTGAGTATCCTACCACGGATTATGTATACTATGAAGAGTTTACCAAGCCCATTGTCACCACAAATGACACTATCTTCTCACATTATCCTTATACTATTAATCCGGTTATGAAGGCTACAGGAGATGGAAAGCAGCCTTATAAACTCAGATTAACAGGAACCAACGATCCCGTAGTAGCGTTCTCAAAATATGTATATAATGGCGGTGCAGGATACGGAAAATACAATAATGCAGTTGAAACGTATTATGTATATAAGAAGGGAAGCATAGTATTCTGTGGATTCGGTAACACAACCTCTACATCTGAGATAAAGCAGCAGGGCGGTGTTCTTCCTATGGCTGAGACACTGATGATCGTAAATGCTCTGGTAGCTTCATCTAGATTTGGTTCAAGTCCTGATCATAACAATCCTTATATTAATTGTAAGGATGATGACTGCAGCGTTCTTGATGTAACAGGTCTTGAAGACGATCAGGTTGAAACCAATGATGCCGGCGAGGATGTATACTACTTCAAGGATTCAGTATACACCGATTATGATGCATATGATATAGCTGCATTTAATTCGGATTCTTCGCAGACAACATTCAACAAGCCTGTACAGAATTCCGGATTAGGAATCCCCGGAGTAACTATTACGGATGATGCTTGGAAGACAAATATCAGATGGATACGTTATGAAGCAGAACTTCCTACTGAAGCAGGCGGATATGCTGAGTTTACAACAGTAACAGGTACACGCGTTAACCTTAAGGTTTGGTCTGTAGCTGATGGTGCTTTTGTAACACCTGAAGATGGTAAGTATCATATAAACAGAAATGGTGTATATTATATAGGTGTACCGTTGAATGGCGGACACAGTGCTTATTCAGGAGTAAGCGGTGTTAAGCTTGGATTCCTGATTGATAAGAATACACCTGCTAACAGTATTGATATGTTTGCTATAAGGATGACACTTTATAAGGCAAATAAGACTACGTTGTTAGAGAGACATACTATTTCAATGATCAGACGTGTTCTGTATCATGTAAAATAATCTGTAAATAATGATATTTCAGCCCTGTATCAGAATTTGATACGGGGCTGTTTTTCTTGCTTTTTTCAGTATTTTATGATATTATGAAGTTAAGTTTTTATATAGTGAGCGGTATATAATATAGTGGTTTTTATATATTGCTGTACAGAAAAGGAGATAGTAGGATGAAGAAGATTTTAGGTCTGATATTCGTATTATGTTTAGCTGTTTTGTGTATTGTTATACCGGCAGAAAAATCGTACGCAGCAGATGAGAATGAGATATCTTTCCAGGTAACCTATATGCAGTCGGATGCCAGACAGATGGTTGATATGATCAATAATTATCGTGCAGCCAACGGAAAGTATCCTGAGAGTCAGAAAGCATTATTATATGACTATGACCTTGAGCAGGTAGCTATGCAGAGAGCGGCAGAGATAGTGCTTAAGTTCGATACGGATCATTATCGTCCTGATGGCAGTAAATATTTACAGGCATTTGGAGAGAAAGGGTTTAATATATCTCCCAGAGGTGTTATGTACGGAGAAAATATCCTGTTCGGTACAGAGAACACCATGCCGCTTGATAAGGCATTCCCTAAGTTCTGTGAGGATGCAGGACTTGCAGAGAACATGACCGGATACTATTCTTATGTGGGTGTGGCTCATGTAAAAATGGAAGACAAGATAGACTTCTGGGTACAGGTATACGCCAGCAAGGGAAAGAATACCAATTATGTTGCACCTGTGGATGGATTAAAAGAAGTAACAGTCAGAATATCTCCTTCTATGGTAGAGAGTCTCGATGTGACATACAGCTCAGGTGACCATACCGTAAAAGCAGGTGAGACTAAGTCTGTACCTTCTTATATTCCAAAGGTAAAGATTATAGGATCTGAGCTTAAGGATGAACTGATACTTTCACCTCTTGTATTTGAATCTGTAGATGGAAATGTTCAGGCATCCGGAGGTACCATGACAGGTCTTAAGGAAGGTACCGGTACTATTACCGCCAAACTTCTTGGCAGGACATTCTCATATAATGTTACAGTTACAGCAGGAAGCGGAGTGATACAGCCTACCACTGCCCCTACTCCTGTACCTACAGCTGAGCCTACACCTGTAGTAACACCTGTTCCTACGGAGACACCTCAGCCTACTACAGCACCTACGAGCACACCTGTACCTACTTCTAAACCTGATAAAAAGGGTGTAAATAAGGGTGACAAGTTTGAGATAAACGGTATTAAGTATACTGCAGTATCTTCAACATCGTTTGCAGTAACAGGACTTACATCTAAGACAGCAACCTCAGTAACCATACCTGATTCTGTAAATATATCAGGTACATCGTACAAGATTACTAAGATTGGTGCCGGTGCGTTTAAAGGATATAAATCTCTTAAAGAGGTATCTATAGGTAATAATGTAACCACCATAGGTAAGAAAGCATTATACGGATGCAAAGCTTTAAAGAAAATAACTATACAAAGCAGTAATATTAAGAGTGTTGGAGCAAAGGCTTTCTATAAGGTATATAAGAAGGCAAAGATATATGTACCTGAAAAAGTAGTGACAAAATACGCAAAGCTCTTTAAGAAAGCAAAACTCAGTAGTACGGCAAGTGTATTAAAGAAGTAGTTTCTCGATAGGAGATGGAAGCTATGAGTGATTCAAAAAAGAAAAGACTTATAGGTGTGATAGCAGCGATAACTGTCATAATAGTAACAGTGACAGGATGCAATAGCTCTAATGAAGATACAAATGATCCGACAGGAAATGATAACATAACAACAACTGTTACTCCTACTATAGAGGATAGTAATCCTACTGAAAGCGTAACGCCGCAGATAACTGATGAGCCTGTTACACCTACGGATGTTATGCAGCCTGTAGAGTCTGAACCGGCAAAGGCAACTTTAGGCGCATATAAAGGGATTAAGGCTGCTTATTCACCTAAAGAGATTACTGATGAAGATATAGACGTGGAGTTGGAAAAACTTCAAAAGGAGAACTCATTTTTTAAAAATCTTCCTGACAGAGCGTTTAAGGAAAGCGACATGGCTATAGTTAGCATTAATACGTTTGCAGAAGGTAAATTCCTTCAGGACAGCTCTGTCAGATACATACAGGTAGTTCTTGGCTCTGAGGATCTGCCGGATTTTATGGCTGAAGAGATCTATGGAAAAAAGATTGGCGAGTTTGTTCAAGTATATCATGACTATCCCGAAGATTTCGAAGATCCTGAGATGGCAGGTAAAAATGTGCTGTATGACATTGAATTGGTGGACGGATTTGAGTATTATGTTCCGGACATAACAGATTCTTTTATCAAGGAAAACACCGGCTATGCTTCTCTTACAGAGTATAAGACTAAGACTAAAGAAAAACTGCAAGAAGATGAGAATAGTCGTGCTTATGACGAAATGGTAGATAAATTAAAGCAGAACTTAATCGATAATTGCAGCTATAGCGGAGATATGGATTATGAGATAAAGAAAGCCTATGTATTAAAGACTCAGAAATACAATGCAGAAGCTGAAGAGTATGGGTATCCTGATGCTGCTACTATGTATATGTATGAGTATTATATGTCCGCAGAAGAATACCAGAATATGGTAAAATCTGAAGCTGAATTTGAAGTAAAATATCAGCTTGCACTTGATGAAATCGTTACGACAGAAAAGCTGTCAGACAGCTATCCGGAGTATAGCCAGGCAGAATTAAGAAATGCTGCAGAACAGCTTGTGATAGATTCAGCTGATATAGATGGGAGTTTGAACTAATGAGATCTAAGGTTCTTAAGTTATTTACCGTGATTCTCGTACTTACTATGATACTGGGTACAGTACCGGTAAGTGCAAAAGAGAAGAAAGTAGAGGTTAAAACTAAGAAGGGACTGCTTTCTGCAGTAAAAGAAAAGAAAGCAGCAAAGATAGTATTTACTACTAAAAAAGCTGTAAAGGTGACAATACCGGCAGAAGATACAGCAGCCAACAAGACACTGATCGTAAAAGCCCCTAAAGCAAAGATTACTAACAAAGCTGTATTTAAGAGCATAGAACTTAAGTCTGCCGGGACATATACTGAAGTTGCCAAAGGAAATACTATAACAGTAAGCGGTAAGGTTAAGAAGTTTACCGATAAGTCAGCTAAGCTTACAATAAAAGCCGGATCAAGTGCGGAAACAAAACTCACTATAGCTAAGAAAACCAATCTTGAGATTACCGGCAACAAGAAAGCAGATATAGATGTTATTAATAAGGCACAAGACAGTAAGATAACTGCAAGTATCCCTGTAGAAGTAGAGACAAGCGTAAAAACAAATCTTACACTACTCAAAGGTTCTGAAGGCTCTGTAGTTAACTCTGTGGATAATGCAGCTGTAAAGATAACTAATAAGAGCGAGCAGGCACCTGTAATAGAGTATGATGGAGTAGTAGATAATACTCCTACAGTAACGCCTACACCTACGCCTACAGGAAGCGAAAGTAAGGTGACTCCTGTACCTACACCTACAAGTACGGTACAACCTACGGGTTCGGCCCAGCCTACAGGAGCTGTTGTGATAGAGATACCTACAGAAAATCCCACACAGAATCCCACCCAGGCACCCACAAGTAACCCTACCAAGACGCCTACAAGTAACCCTACTAAGACACCTACCCAGGCGCCTACAAGTAAGCCTACTCAGGCACCGACAAAGGCACCTACCCAAGCTCCCGTAAGTAAGCCTACGCAGGTACCTACAAAGACACCTACCCAAGCGCCCACAAGTAAGCCTACGCAGGTACCTACCAAGATACCTACTCAGGTACCCACAAGTAAGCCTACGCAGGCACCTACGAAGACACCTACTCAGGCGCCTACAAGTAAGCCTACGCAGGTACCTACCAAGATACCTACCCAGGTACCGACGAAGATACCTACTCAAGTACCTACCAAGATACCTACCCAGGTGCCCACAAGTATACCTACAAGTGTACCTACACCGACACCTACGACAAAGCCTACAAATATACCTACGCCGACACCTACAAGTAAGCCTACAAGTATACCCACGACGATACCTACAAGTAAGCCTACGAGTATACCGACGAAGATACCTACAAGTATACCTACGAGTACACCTACGCAAGTACCTACAAGTAAGCCTACGAGTACACCGACACCGACGCCCACAAGTATACCTACGAGCACACCGACACCGACACCAACGAGTATACCTACGAGCACACCGACACCGACACCAACGAGTATACCTACGAGCACACCGACACCGACGCCCACAAGTATACCTACGAGTACACCTACGCCGACACCTACCAGCATACCTTCGGGTAATACTACCCAGGTAACAGTAACGTATAATCAGTCCGAGGCCAGAGGTATGCTTACCTTGATCAATGATTATAGGACGAATGCAGGAAAATCCACTCTGACTTATGATTATAATCTTGAGAAAGCAGCTATGCAGAGAGCTGCGGAACTGTATGTCCGGTTTGATACCTATCGTCCAACCGGGAAAACATATTCTACTCTTTTAAAGGAATATGGATTTGATGTATCACCGAGAAAGTATTTTTACGGACAGCTTATAATGTTTGCCGATAACGGCTCTTTGAACACGGCTGAATCTGCATTTAATAGGTTCATTCAAGACTCTTCAATGGTGGATATTATCAGAGGTAATTTCTCGTCCACTGCAGTAGGTCATGTAACTATTGAAAAAGAAGATTATTGGGTAGTATTTTTCTCGAGTGCTCCCAATAACAGCAGTGCAACATCTCCTGCCAGCGGGCAGCAAACAGTAACTGTTAAAATACAGTAGATAAAAACATGAATAAAGAAGGTTCTGTGACTAAAAGCTTAAACCAAATATCATCCAGGATAACAAGGCTATGCGACAGGATAGAAGCCATACCGGGCAGAAAACCTGAACGCATAGTACTTGTGGTGTACTTGTTAAGCCGGATTCTGATGATATTGGTACATGAACCTTGGTTTGATGAGTCCCTTGCTTGGTTGATAGCAAGGGATTCATCTTTATCGGAGATACTATTTACAGCTCCTCATTATGAGGGGCATCCTTCACTGTGGCATCTGGTACTTATGCCGTTTGCTAAGTCAGGTGCTCCGTTCGAGCTGTCATTAGGATTAGTGAGTCTAATATTTTCCGGGTTAGCAATATGGATATTTATATATAAGTCACCCTTTAAACGGATCATCAGACTGCTTATGCCATTTACATACTTCATGTTCTATCAGTTCGGCGTAGTAAGCCGCCCTTACTGTATGGTGATGCTGGCTATTGTCCTTATGGCTCTTACATATGGGATGAAGGATGTACATCCGGGCAGATTCGTACTCTCCTTGTGGTTCCTGTGCATTACGTGTGCATATGGGCTGGTCATAGCAGGTGGAGTATGTATCGTATGGCTTATAGAGATGCTCTTAAAAGCTTATGAGGCATCTAAGAATAAAAACTCGGGAAACGGTGAGTACAGGGGAGCAGTCAGGATATTCATAGAGGATCATCTGGTAAGGGGTGGAAAGATAGTCTGGCTTCTGGGACTTCTCACATATGCGATATTTATCATATGTAGGATCATGCCGGCGGATGATGCATTTGCAGTTTTGAATGCTGAGGATGGGGCAAGTACTTCGGTTGCCGTAAGACTTCTGTATATGCTGTTCGGTATATTATCAGACCTGTTCATTACCAATACATACTCTTATGGGACTACAATAACGGTATCAGGACTTGGTATAATAGATGTATTGCCTTCAGTCTTGATAGGAGCAGGGATATTGGCGGCGCTGATATATATGGCAAAGAAGAAAAAGATGTTATTACTGTTTTTAGTGCCGTATAGTATGCTTATATTCGTTATGACATGGCTGTATATGTCGAGGCATCACATGGGGATAGCACTGATGTATCTTATATTCTTCATGTGGGTATATCTTGAAAAGGGTAAAAAAGATAAAGGAGAAAATACAACTCTTGAGAATAAAATAGGAAGATTGGATTTAAAAACTTCTTTAATTTTACTTTTTGCTACTGTAGGAGTGATAATTCCACTATATTGGAATATATCTTCGAGTATCGTAGATGTAGTATTTAATTACTCCTTGGGACGTGATGAATATGCGTTTCTGAAAGAGAATGGATATTTAGACAGTACCATACTTGCAGAGTGGGAAAAGATGCCTGTAGCGGAAGAAGGCACAGCTCCGATTACATTTAGTGTAGCTATTACAGGTCTACTTCCATATATGGATAAGGATGTATTCTCAAATTCTCCTGCTAAGGCAGGGTATAATTACAGCCTGATACATAAGCCACCCACATCAGAGATGACAGATAAGCTGATAGAGACTATAGATAATGGGGATCCACTTGATGTTATCATAGGCAGCCCTGAATATACAAGTATATATTCATCGGGATTTAGCTTTACAGATTACGAATGTGCATGTGAAGTAGAAGGAGGTCTCATCTGGAAGGGTGTACCTGAGATGAGGTCTGAAAAGATATATGTAAGGAAAAACAAATGATAGAGATAAGATACGGACAACTTAGAAAAATAGCATTTATCATACTGGCACTGCCATTCATTGTGTTCTCTATAGGATGGCTTAAGTGGTATTGGAGCATAGCATGTGTGCTGGCAATCGGAGCATGCCTGTACTTTGGACTTATAAGAGATGAAGACCATATATTTGAAGAGCATACTTTAGAGATATCATGGCCTGTATTATTCGCTATCATGGCTATAGCCCTTATTTGGGTATGGCAGTCCGGTATAGGCGGATTCTGGACACAGAGTGAGGACTTTAGGTATAGGAATGCTATTTACAGGGATATATTGCTGAGAGATTGGCCGGTCATATACCCTGCTACAGGACACGCACTAGTATACTATATTGGATATTGGTTTGTACCTGCTGTCCTTGGTAAGATAGTGCTCTTTGCAGGTGCAGAAGAAACGACAGCATTTAGTATAGCTAATACTGCATTGTTCATATGGACATTTTTTATAGTAATGATCATCTTTTTACTCATAATGTACACGCTTAAGGTGAGTAAGGGTAAGACACAGTTGTTTGTAATAGGATTCTTTATACTTTTTAGCGGAGCTGATATTATCGGCAATGTAGGATATACTTGGAATTCCATAGATTATCACTTTGAATGGTGGGCTACGGATTATCAGTTTAGCTCCTTTACTACATGTCTTTTTTGGGTATTCAATCAGGCACTTCCGGCATGGCTATGCTTTATGTGTATTATGAATGAAAAGAATATCAAGAACTATGTATTCATTGGTATGATGTGTCTGTTTTGCGCGCCGCTTCCGTTTGTCGGTGTATTTATATACTGTCTATACTTTGGAGTAAAGAAACTGCTTGAATGCAGGAAAGATGGGATAATTAAAGAGTTTATAAAAAGCATTTTCTCAGTATCAAATATACTGAGTGTGATATTTATCTTCCCGATTATAGGAACTTATCTGCTTTCTAATGTGGCAATAAAAGGTGCAAATGCACTTAGAGTAAATGACTCAGCTATAATTATGGAAGGCACTGAAACTGCATCACAAAATGCTCCGTTCAGCCACAATCCGTTGGTTAATTATATCTCATTTGTTTGTATAGAGTTTGCATTACTCATGATATTCATAGCGTGGAAGTATAGGAAGAGTGCGGTATATTATGTGACATTTGCAAGCCTTCTCATCATCCCGTTACTTAAGATGGGTGGTAAACATGATTTCTCTATGAGAGCCTCTATACCGGCACTTATAATGGTGTTTATGTTGGTAGCAAAGTTCCTGATAGAGGAAAGAGAAGTTCTGAAGAAAGATACTATACCAAAAGATGATGAGAAAGATAAGAAAAACAAAAAATCAAATGATACTGCATCTTTGAAAAAACTAACTTATATCCTGGTAATAATATTTTTAGTATTGGGTACATTGACTCCTGCGATGGAGTTCTTAAGAGGCTTCCATGAGGTCTCGGAATATGGAATACATAATGAGAAGTATGATGATATCTATACCCTTGGATGCGATGGACCTTATGATGAGCCCGGTAAAAAGCTGACTTATGGTAATTTCGTATGTGCAAACCCTGATGAAGACTTATTCTTCAAGGTGTTTGCAAACAAATGATGATTTGCATTTGAGAGCAATA
>JAEEGL011122047.1_pt1 | contig 12576 bp, 3 predicted proteins | sample 9134231 | NCBI WGS metagenome assembly JAEEGL01 (sample SAMN16246548, study PRJNA631951) | gut metagenome | biome: gut microbiome; feature: rumen; material: fiber-attached | host: Bos | place: Iran: Karaj | collected 2018-10
CCTGGACAAGAATCTGGACACGGTCCTCGCGAACATGACGTCCTACTACCCCATTTCCAAGGAGAACTTCTTCTTCGGGGTGATGGCCCAGATCTCCTGGGCGGAGAAGGTGAAGGTGGAGCTGGGCCTGTTCATCCAGGCTCCCGACCCGGTGGTGATCATGATCGCCGGCGGCCTGCACTTCAATGTCGCCGACAGTCTGGACAAACTTCTCTCAATCAACGCGAACTTCCTGGGCATCATCGACCTGAGCAAGGGTCTTTCGTTCGACGCCTCGCTGTATGACTCCTACATCGTGGGCATCCAGTTCTACGGCGACATCGCCCTCCGCATCTACTGGGCCGGCGATACCAAGGGCTTCCTCCTGTCCGCCGGCGGCTTCCACCCGCAGTACACGCCGGAGGCCGGCTTCAACGTGGCCAACATGAAGCGGTTGGGAATGAAGTTCGAACTTGGTCCCGTGAAACTGTCCATGGAAGAGTACTTCGCCGTAACTTCCAACACAGTCCAGTTCGGCTCCGACTCCCGTCTCCAGATCGGCTGGAAGGAATTCGGCATCTCCGGATACATGTACTACAACGTCCTGTTCCAGTTCAAACCGTTCCACTTCTCGTTTGACGCCGGAATCGGTGTCGCCGTAAAGTGCGGCAGCTGGACGCTGATGTCCATCGCGCTGGCTCTCGAAATCAGCGGCCCGCGACCGTGGCATTTCAAGGGGACCGCCTCGTTCTGGTTCCTCTTCATCAAGGTCGAAGTGGGTATCGACGCAACGAGCGGCAGCAAACAGAAGGACATCGAAAAGGGAACCGTCCACGTGTTTTCTCTCCTTTCCGACAATTACAAGAATACGGACAACTGGTTCGTCATCTCCAGCGACCTGGTGGACAACCTCGTCACCACCGTGCCGTACGAAGGAAACGAACTGGTCATCAATTCCTGCGACACACTTTCCTTCAGCCAGAGCGAGATGCCGCTCGACCAGAAACTGGACTGTTTCGGCGAGAACATTCCCAGTGAGAACCAAATCGACCTCAAGTCGGTGGAAGTCGGGACCGGCCGGTCAGTCAAGCAGCTTAAACTGGAAAGGAACAAGTCTTCGTTCGCTCCTTCCCTGTTCAAGAGCATGACGGACCAGGAGAAGCTGTCATCCCCGTCCTATGTGGATATGGTTTCCGGCTTCAAGGTTCAAGGCGACGCTTCCGCCCCTCAGCCCCCGTCCACTATAATCGCCGAACACACAGAACGGGAAGCGGATAACATCAACTTACAGCAATGGAAAGACGCCGCGGCCCGTTACACTTCAGGAGCCAAGCCGGAAGGCGAATCCGGAATGACCCTGATCAGGACACAAGGATTATTCTCCAGGGAAAAGTTGATCAGACCTCGGATTCCCGGTGCTGAAAGGGCGGATGCCAACAGGACGTATAAGCCGGCCTACCGGAAGTCGACTGAAGGTTTCAACCGGTATATCAAGGCGATGGATTCCGCCATGAACAATAATCTGTCCGTGTTGAAGGTTAAATTTGAAGAATAAGGTTCTCACTATGGATAATCAAGCTTTCTATTTTCCTTGGGTAAGGAAAGGTCTCGGTGGATACATCGACGAAAAGGAGTCCTTGGGAAAGACTGACGGAAACAAGGCGAAAGCCCGCGCCGAGTTGATCGTCAAATCCACTTTCAACGTCCAGCACAACCAGGCTTCGGACGGCACGGGAGGTGGCAAGTCAGCCATGTTTCTCGAGAAGACCGTGAAATTCATCGGTCCCGGAGACATCCTTCGGGTCAATCCTTCCGCCATCATGAAGGTCCATCCGCAAGATGGGTCGGAAGGTTTCCCCAGGCAGTATCTCCCCTATATCGAATTCTGGGAGCCCGATTTCCTGTGGCGTTACACGCCTGCGGTCCAGGACAATGACAAACTTCGTCCCTGGCTGGCCCTGGTCGTCCTTCAGGAAAGTGACGTTCATTTGTATTCCAATCCGGACGGCACCTCCTATTTCTCCTTTACGGGAGATGAAGCCGCATGGGAAAATGCTTTCCTGAAGGTTGAAGACCAATTCCGATGCGCCCATGCCCAGGGGCGCGAGAACACAGTGCCGGAGTTCTGCCGCCTGCTCGGAATGCGGAATGAGGACGACTTGTGCCAGGATACCGATTACATCGCCTTACTCGTGCCTGCCTATGAAACGGGCCGCCTCCGCGGACTGGGATTTTCAGAGGATGACATCAAGGATGTCGTCGCACAGCAGGCCTCCTGGGATAACAGTTTCTCCGCACAGAAAAACAGAAAGCGTGGTCTGGAATTCCCCATATACTATAAATGGTATTTCAAGACCGGACGGGACACGTTCGACTTGATTGCCAAGCGCCTGAAGGGAATTACCGTCAATAAAGCCGGACTCACCCTGGATGTTACCGACATGGGAGAAGGATTCAGCTATGATACCGTCGAAAGCAGTTCCTCCCGCCCTTCCATCGTGATGCCGGCCGCCACCTCAACCCTGGACGCGAAGACGGAGAAGGCTTTCCCGGCAAAGGATGACCCGAAGCACCTGACGGAAACCACGCTCTACGAGCATTTGAAAGACCGGCTCTCCGTGAACCCGGTTTTCGCGGAAAACATTGCCGACATAGAAGGGAAACCGGAAATCGCCTTTCCGAATGGCGATGACCCCTGGATCGTCCCGCCTGTTTATGGCGCCCGTCATGCCATGTCCACCCAACTCCACGACGAAACCAAGCCCTGGGTGGAGGAACTGAACCTGGACATCCACCACCGCGCCGCCGCCGGAATGGGACGCAAGGTCGTCCAGCAGCACCAGGAGGAGTTGATGGACCGCGCCTGGAAGCAGGTGGAAGCGGTCCAGGCCCTGAACATGGAACTGTACAAGCGGCTCCTCAGTATCCAGGCGAACCGCTCCCTTCAGCGGAAGACCGTAGATAACTTCTCGGGTAACGAAAAGTACATCGAATATATGATGCGCTACCTGGCCTCGATGAAGAATGCCGGAGGCGATCATGTTTCGCTCTCGGACATCATCCGCAACGCGGGCATCCCGGAGTCCTTCGCAACATCATCTTTCCAAAACTACGCGGAAAAAACGTCCAAGGTCGTCTCAGGAATGGACACGACCACGCTGATGGAGCATATTGTGAAGGACCAAATCTTCAAATACGCTCCTCCCACCCTTGTCGACGCCCTGCATCCCGACATAATCATCAAGTGGTGCCGCGATGGGAAAGAAGCGCTCGCTTATGATCTTTATAAGAAGTATTTCCAGGATTTCTATAAGGTGTCGCTCTCCATTGCCAATGCGGAAGACGGGAAGGATTATATCAAATGTCAATTCAGACAAGAAAGATCATTCAGTCAATCGACTAAGCCCGAATCAGTCTTTCTTCAGGACATGCACGAAAGCAGCAGGAAGTATTTAATAACTGACGTCAAATCAGGAAAACTTATCAATGATGTCAAATGGGGAGATGAATTCGGACTAATGGTGAATCTCCTTGCAAGACATTTTCCCGACATCGAGTACCCAAATCGCTACTCCAATCATAATGTCAGGTATTATCCCAAAGTGTATGTTATGCCCGACAATGATTTCAAGAGCGTTTTCAGCAAGCATGATCAATCCCTTTCTGAAAGCCCGATAAGCTCGTCAGGTTGGCTTGAGTATTCCGTCAACGGTAAGAGTAAATCCCTTTTCCCTTCCTTTTTTGCCATTCCTGACGAATGGCACAAGCTCTTTTTCACTGGCGCCATGTCCGAACCAGGTCCAAATTCTCGTTCCGAAAAGCTCGGATTATCCATGACCAACCTTCCGGCCTCTGATTCAATCCGTTACGTGTTTCAGTTCGCCCAAGGTGGTTACTCTGCCCAAAAAACATCTATATGGGATGGAAGCGGATACGAGCATTGCAAAGGACATATCAATCATAACTGTGATCCACATAGTGCCAAGGCACGCATGGAGCAAATCAGGAAATTGCTGGAGTCACTGCACGAATACAATCATGTAAAAAGTTTTGGCAAAGTAGTCAAGCGTTTCTATGACATAGTGAAGGACTATCGAACTGAGCCGGCTGAGAGAGAAATAATCAGAGACAAGATCAACGAATTTCGAAATGTCGGGATCGTGAAGATTAATTCCAGGGATAAAGCCTGGCAGGGCTTCTATAATAATTGGAGTTACATTACAGCTCCGGCGAAATGGGACAACCCCGCCATCTATGCGCATGACGGGACCTATATTTTCCTTGCCATGTTTCTGGTCATCCTGACCGAGCCGGAATTGACCGGTCTGTTCAAGAGGATGTGCGATGATGCCTTTGGCCCCAATTCAATGATGATGCCGCTCTGTCGTGAAAGAAGTGTCGGAGGCTTTGTTTTGACCATGTTTTTCCTCAAACACGTCAATCATCATGATGAGTACAATTATTTCAATAGATTGAAGGGGATAGGATCATTCCTTCGGAAGACACCGACCTACATTGTCATTTCCGAGAGCTATCTCAAGCAACAGAATGTGATAAAGAGCAAAACATCGGATGGCATCGGCGAATTTATCCGGAAAGTTGTTCCCCAACAGTACCCCGACGCATGCAAATATCTGGATGAGGTCGAGACAAAGGCCAGACAACTGAAAGAAATCATGCACACAAATCCCGCCCCGGAACCCAAGACGGGTATCGATTCGGAGGCCGTGGATGAACTGAAGAAGGAAATCAAGAACGAAAAAGCCTATGAGCGGATTACGAATGTCGCCTTCAATTACTACGACAAGTTCTATTCCGACGGCCTTGAAGGCGCGATGTTGAGGGATATCTACCTGGATGAGCTGCTGATGTCCAAGTATCCGATCCTGGCCTATCCCTTCTTCCCTGAGCCTACCTACCATTATCTGAACATGCTTTCAGACAAGTTCATCCTGCCGGGTTTAGCCGAGATTCCGATGGACCACATCGCCGTTTTCAAGAATAATCCGAAGTTTACGGAAGCCTTCCTGTGCGGCATGAACACGGAAATGGGATCGGAACTTCAATGGAGGGAATACCCGACGGACCGGCGGGGCTCATACTTCCGCAAGTTCTGGGATTCCGAATCCAATGTGAAGGATATCCAGAACAACAAGTTTTTCGATGTCCATCCACTGCACCTTTGGGGGAGGGCCCATCTTGGAGACAACCATATGGACGGAAAGAGCGACCTGCTGATTTTCGCTATCAGAAGCGACCTGTTCCGACTCTATCCCAATACCCGCGTTTACCTCAACAAAGCGAAAAAGGGAGAAAAGGCCGGGGAGGTGGCGTTCGATCTCGAAGCGGAAAAGATAGAAGCGGTCATGGAGTCTTTCCTCCGGGAGGATACGGTTCTTGTCGGCTTCAACAAGAAGATTGAAGACGTCCTGGGGAACCCCTCGGCCGACAACGATTACGGCTACATGCTTACCTTTGAGCAGGACCTCGACGACCTTAATTTCACCAACAACAAGGAGAGCCGGAATGGTTACAAGGACTCGGCGGCTACCGCCAACGGGTTGAAGGACCAGGTCTCCATCTACGGAAAACACCTTTCACTGTTTGTCTAAGCTTATACGGTTATGGATAATATTCTGTCAAATATTCCGACACAAGACCCCATCCTGTTCTTCCCTGTCAGGCTGGAGACCCGTTTCGTGACTGCCAAGAATGGGGATATGCTTCTGAAAATCAGGATGATTCCTGACGAAATCCAAATCCAGTATGAGGTCGACAGACTGACCCGGGAAGACCTTGAAGAAGGGCGTCGCTTCTGGATCCAGTGGTTTATCGCGAGCGGAGACGAAGAAAAGGAGTTCGATGCCTGGCGTCAATTCTGCAAAAAGCACGGTGTCACCAACGCATCCCGGATAGCCGCGATGACTCGGATGAAGAACCTGTCCGAGTTTAAAAAAGGTGGTTCGAAGTTTCCAGAAAGGCCATTTGCCTATCTGGATGCCGACAAGAATCTGGTGAATATCACGGTCTCCTGCCAGCAGATCTATGATCAGCTGGCCAATGTGCATATTTCCGAAGGCTCTGTCTATAATGCGCAAGTTACCGCAAATGTGGCGGAACACTTCCGTGCAATCAATTCATCCCTGACATCCGTTTCCCTCGTCATGAACGGTTACCCCGACGTTGTAGATTTCATGTACGAAAAGGTGAACGAATGTGTCTCATACCTGTCCAAGCGTCTGGACGGTATCCAGGTCTTTTACAACAGGAACTCCTCTCTCCAGAATGATTCCAATCCCGATTGGTTCGCTTTCAAGGCCCTGGCGAAAAATGTCACCGAATTCAAGCAGGAGCTCTCCCGAAAAGTCGTTTCTACGGAGGAAAAAATCGACAAATATCTGAAAAACGATTCTTTTCTCCAATCGCATTTCAGCAGTGAGACATTCAAGGAGGATTTCCTCCTGGATACCGATTACTATCCGATGCCTACGTTACCCCTGCTTCCCACCCGTTTCAAGGTCTTTTGTGGGGGCCGTACAGACGGTGGTACCGTAAGAAGAGAAATTGCCGGAAACTCAATCCCGTCCAATCTCCAGATCATGTTTGACCCGCATTCCGAGAACATGGGGTTCGGCGTGAGTCCGGAAGGCGACATGACCCTTCCTCCCGGTTTGAGATGGATGGTAGATTACGATGTGGCCGAAAAACAAGGAATGGCGATCACGGTCAACTTCGGAAAATGCAAAACCGTCCATGTCGACTATATCTATGCCTTTGGCGTTGCGGACAATCTCAGGGCCGAAGACACCTTCCATAAATTGTTCAAGAGCCACCTTTACTGGAAGAACAACTTCTCTCTCCTCAAGGTTGGAACGCCGACAAACCTGATTGATGAAACCCATCCCTCCAAAACACCGGATGAAGAGGAAATCATCAAGGAAAGATACCGCCTGGAAGTCCTTGAGGAAACGCGGAAACTTGATGACGGCCACAAAACGGATGGAATGGTCCTTCGATATATTCTTGATGCCGACGGCTACAAAGACGTGTTTTCTCGTATTCCGTATACCGACAACACTGAATTGGATGACGCGATGAAGGCGAACGAGGCACTTTGGGACTACTTCGAAGCGCGCATGATAGATCCGAACAGGATAGAAGCAAAGGGTTTTGATATCAATCTGACTTTTTTCACCCAACTGCGTAAGTTTTTCCTCAAGTATGTAAACGCCCGGGGGGTCGCCCCTGTTTTCCGGATGGACGACCTTCCTTATGGCATTGTTCCTGTCAGCGACTTGAATAATATCAAGTTCAATTTGAACTGCATGGACAGGAGGTATCTCCGATTGATTTTTGAAGCCGTGCAGACCATCTGTAACCGATGGCTGTCCATTTGTGCTCAGAATCCGCTTTCGGCAGACACGATGTCCGGAAAAAACGCCCACCGGCACTTCCTTGAGATGATTTCCCAGAGCCCTCGTTCCCTCCATCATTACAAGAGGGTGTTCTATCACGGTCCACGGGAGAAAAGCGATGCGGACAAGAAAGGACTCATCCACACGAACGAACTTACTGAAATCCTTTCGGCTCTGGGCATGGACGATCCGATTCCCGTAGCCGACACGCTTTCCGATTATGATATCTCCGACCTGAAGCAAGCCGTGATGGACAAACTCCCTCACATCCAGGATTGGCAGGCGGAGCGGCTCGTCTGCGAATTTCTGGACACCTTTACTTACCGGGTCGACGTCTGGTTCACCGCGATAATGTCCTATTATATCAATTTCAAGCCAGAATTCAGATGGATAAGAAGGGTCGGTTCCTACGGATGGGTCTTCAACCTCAAGAACAACCCCGGATCCGATTCCGTAGCCAAGGGCGAATATGTCATGGCCCCCTCCATCCAGCACGCCCTGACGGCGGCCGTCCTTCGAAGCGCCTATCTTCAGACGAAAGCCACCGAGGATGATACGCACATGTGCATCAACCTGTCCTCGATGCGTGCCCGCCAGGCGCTCAGGATGATTGAAGGAATCAAGGCGGGCATGTCCACCGGGATGATCCTCGGCGCCGACCTTGAACGGTATCTGCACGATGCCAAAAAAGTGTACGGGGAAGAAATGGATCTGTGTATCGCTCCCCTTCGCCAGGCTTTCCCCCAAGTCTTCGAAATCAAAGCACAAGACAATCGGGCCGATGACTATGCGATGCAGACCATCAACGGAGAGGCCTTGTTGAACGAATTCCTGTCTGCCTGGGACAATAAGGACCGGCTTTCCAACTGGCTTTGGAACAACAAGGGCAAGGAGGAATACAAGGAAGCCATGGCTTGGTTCAATGAGGACACGAAATTGGCCAGCCTGTTGCGAGAGACGCAACAACGCATCCTCTTCAAATTGATCGAACGGATGGCTGATTCCTATGACGCCTTGAACGACCTCCTTCTCGCAGAAGGCGTCCATCGGCTTGTCGCCGGGGACAAGGCCTCTTTCGCGGCCATCGCCAACTTCATGGCCAAGGGAAACGGAAACCTGCCCGACCCGGCCGTGTTGGAAACGCCGATGGAGTATGCGGTCCTTGCCCACAATGCAGGCCTGGCTCTCCCTCGCACCTACGCCAAAGACGGCTCCGGCGTTCTCACAAAGGCGGATCCTTCGGTGAGTGCCTGGATCACGTCGCAGATGGGAGCGCTGGAGAACGTAGTCTTCCATGTGGATTTCAGCGACGGAGACCAGCGGAGTTTCTTCGATTCCAACCTGCAGGAAATCGGGCTGGAACCGATTGAACTGCTGCACCTCTCTTCCTATCCGAAAGTGTTCGGACAAATGCTGGAACTCGCATGGAGAGCAAAAGACTGGGAAAACCGGAAAAAAGGCCGGGTCAGGATTCTGACCGGCGATTCCGCCGAACTGGAAGAAGGAGAAATCCTTCCCGACATCGGTCCTGATCAAATCCGCCTCTATGAATTCGGTTTGCTGATGGATTCTCTGTCGTCCCTGCTCGGCCGGTCACGGTCGCTTCGGGGAGGTGACTTCATACCTTCTATCAGCGGAGATGCCGCCGAGGAAAAACTGATGAATCTGAATGAACTGAAGAACCGGTACCAATCCGTATACAAAACGCTTCATTCCATCAACGAAAAACTGGCATCTGACCTCGCTTCCCTTGAATCCAAGCCGCTTGACGATGCCAAGGTTCAGGATCTCTTTGACGCTGTCAGTCAATGCACCCGGTCCGGACTGTTCAACGAAACCGTGGCCTATGACACTTCCCTCCTTCTGGACGGAATCGACCCCATCCTGCAGCGGCCGCTGTATGACAAGGTCATCGAAAGGCAGCAGGAATTCCTGGCCAAGTTGACCAACATGTCCGCCGCCCTTTCCGAGAGACTGGCCAAAGCTTCCGAAATCGTCCCGGCCAATGCCGCCACCCTGCGTGCATCCGCCTATATCGAGGCCATCCAGACGCTGACCTTCAAGAACCTGAAGATTACCTGTCGTTTCTCGATGAAGCCGAACCTCTCTGAGTTCCCGTTCGAGGACGAGGTCTACACGAGCATGGCCAAAGATTACAACAACGCCAAGAACCTGAAGGGAGACCAGTTCTCCGACTGGATGGATGAGATTTCGGAGGTCCGTCCCGGGATGAAACTGTATCACGAGAAAGAGATGCTGCAACAGCTTTGGGGACATTCCGGTTCCAGCAGAAAGGTGGGCATCTTCCAGACACAGTCCTCGGAACAAACGGTTCCCGAATGGCTGGGATGCCCGGTCAGCGATGAATCGATGGTCCGGGATACCGACTCCCTCGTCCTGTTCGATCGCCAGAACTTCGATCTGCAGAATGAGAATTCCGGACTTGTCTTCGATTTCTGGCTCGAATACATCCCTCTTCGCAAGCAGACGGCAGGACTTGTCTACCGGTGCGATATTCCCGATGCGGAAGCGCCGCAGGCCATTCTCTATACCCTCTATCCGAAATTGGAGACCAACAAGAAGTGGAAGGATGAGGAAATGGCCGCCATTTTCTCTTCCGCAGTTCAAATGTTCAAGGTCAGAACGGTCGATCCCGATCAGATCATCTCCAGCAGCGGAAACTCCCTGCTTGGCTCGCTGCTCTCTGCCAGAAAGGAAAAACTCGTGGATATTGACACGACCAAGACTCCGGAACAACAAATCAAAGACCGCGACGCGGCCTTGAAGAAAGCCCGGGAAGTGGACCACGACCTTATCCTGGACGAGCGTTTGATGAAAAAGTGCAACACCTCATTTTTACGTAGAAAGAAGTAAGGAGGAACAGGCAATGGCAAAGGAAACATTTACACGGACATTTTCCGAGAAAGAGGCAAAACAAGGAATGGAAGATTTCCTGTCGGGTCTGCGTTCCATGACGACAAAGGAACGTGAGACCTATTCCAAGATTGAATTGCGGACTCGCGACGTCGACTACACCGAGGCGATGTCTTTTGAGGTGTACGACCCCCTGTGGCTTCTCGGACGGCAGTGGCAGTTCGGTCGGTTCAAGGGAAACGACTGCGGCAGCACCGTGATGACGAAAATCGAGGTTAAGAGGCAGAAAATCAACAAACTCATTGATAAGGATGCCTTGAAAGAGAAGACGATTACTGCCGGACAGCTGCCCTCCTTCTCCACGGAAAGACCGCTGGAGTACGATGTGGAAAGGCGTCCGCACGAAATCGATCCGTTCGCCCGGATTGAATCCGCCCTTCATTTCCTGAAGATGAAGGCGGTCATTCCGAACAAGGATGCCGTGCTCACTGCTCTCAAGTCTGCCTGCCCGCTCGATTCCTTCGTGCCGGACAAGGACGAACCCCTCGAAATACTCAAGGCCCGGGTCAATTCCAAGCTGGACAAACTGTACCATTTTTATGGCAACCGGTGTTTTGACGGGTACAAGCTTTATCAGCTCAACTCCCTGCCCGCCGGATGTTCCATTCCCGACGCCGCAAAGGTTCTTCAGGAATACAAAGACTGGTTCAAGAAGAAGTATCAGCTGCTGGACAAGAAGGAAGACGCTTTCTGGAATGACAAGAAACTGGGATACGAAGTGGGCCTGGTGGCCGGCAACAAGAAATACGTGGCCGAGAATTACCATTCAGGACGGCTCTCCTGGTACTCCTTTGACAGCGACACCCCGGTACCCGGCTCCACTGCCTCCGAAGAAGAGGTCACTCTGGGGGTTCTTTCCTCCCCGGCTGTCTTCCCGGCTGCGCCAAACCGTCGCCTGTGGGAATTCGAGAACCGGAAGGTGCAGTTCAACGACTACCGGAACGATGACACAAGCGCTCTGGCATCCTCCGTCATCATGCAGTATACGATGATGTACAGCAATGATTGGATGATCGTTCCGCTGGAGACGGAAGTCGGGACGGTCATGCGGGTCTCCAAACTCAAGGTCATTGACACTTTCGGGCAGGAATTCAACATCGTGAATTCGTTCGAAGAGGCGGACGGAAAAGCCGACGAAGTTGGATTTACCGACAGATGGGCCCTGTTTGCGAACTCCTCGCTCAATGCTTATGCCAAGAGCAACTTCAGGACCGCCCCCGGCCTCCTTTGCCCTCCTACCCTGCAGCGCGCTGAGCAAGGTGATCCCGTCGAGGAAGTCCAGTTCCTGCGTGATGAGATGGCCAACATGCTCTGGGGAGTGGAGGAAAGGGTCAGCGACGGCTGCGGCGGCTCGCTGGATTCCCGCTCCCGGTCAGACAATGTCTTCTCCATCGTCGACGAGGAAAGGACAGTCCATAGCAACTATGAGAAGCCGACGGATGCAGATTTCTCCTACCTCATCCAGAACCGGGTTCCCCTCCATTGGATTCCGTTTATCCCCGAGAGGATTTTCCCGGATTCACCAGAAGCGAAGAGTGGCGAAATTGCCGGCCGTGACATCATCCTCCGCCGGGGCAGAATGCCCATCTGGTACGAGGGAGAATACCAATCGGTGCGACCGTCTTCCCAGCTGCTTGCTGTGAAGCGCCAGGGAGGCAAGGTAATCCCCCGCTACATCTACGAAGAGGAGGTCCTCGGCTACGGCACCAAGGTGGGCCTGTACCCGCAGCGCACCCGGTGGTTCAACGGCACCAGCTTCACCTGGCAGGGCTTCGAGAAGAAGATCTCCGGCATCCAGGCCAACAGCGGCCTGATGTTCGACGCGCTGCTGGACGTGGAGAAGAAGGACGAAGAATAATCCCTCCAACATCAAAAAGTTTGCAAGCCTTGCAGGAAATCCGACATTGCAAGGCTTGCAATTTTATTGTCGGATGCGGAGAAAGCCGTAATCTTGCAAAAAAAGATTATGAGCAATTTCGTTAACATCGACCCGGAGTATCGGGAATGGATTCAGGAACTGAGCACGCGGTTCCGGCAGAGTCAAATCAAGGCGGCCATGAAGGTCAATACGGAACTGGTCCGTTTCTATTGGTCTCTCGGCGAGGATATCGTCAACCGACAAATGGAGAAAAAGTATGGAGCGGGAATCATTGATACAATCAGCCGGGATCTGCAGGCAGAATTCCCAGGGACAAAAGGCTTCTCCAGGCGCAATCTCTTCTATGCACGAAAATTCTATCTACTTTAC
>JAEEGL015070997.1_pt1 | contig 12576 bp, 10 predicted proteins | sample 9134231 | NCBI WGS metagenome assembly JAEEGL01 (sample SAMN16246548, study PRJNA631951) | gut metagenome | biome: gut microbiome; feature: rumen; material: fiber-attached | host: Bos | place: Iran: Karaj | collected 2018-10
CACATTTCATCCGGCTTCGCGGCGGCTGTCAGGCGGTCGTTCTGGGCCGCGTTCTTGCCGACCAGGAGGGTGATGCCGTCGGACGAGGTAAAGCGGGAAGGCTTGCTCTTCGGCAGCTGCCGCTGCTGGCGGCGGCTGGTGACCCGCTTCATATAGCCGGTGCGCACCAGTTCCTGGCGGATATCCTCCAGGTCGCTTTCCCCGGTGCATTTATCCAGGTCCAGCAGCATTCCCTCGAGATAATCGAGTTCTTCCAGCGTTTTGTCCCGCTGCACCGCGGCGGTTTCCCGGGCGGAGCGGGCTTTCTGGTATTTTTTGAAATATTTCTGGGCATTCTGGCCGGGGGTCAGGCGGTTGTCAAGGGGCACCGTTATCGTTCCGCCGTCCGGATCCGACCAATCAGGCAGGACGGCTTCAGTCATGCCCTTCTTCAGCTGGTACAGGCTGGCGTTGAGGGCTTCGCCCATGCGGCGGTATTCGTCCATACGCTCCGCGGAGGCCAGTTCCTCCTCCTGGATAGCGAGCTTCTTCTCACACCGCTCGATCTGCCCCTTCAGCATGCGGAGCATGGACGCGCTGCGCTGGTTCAGGCGGTCCCGGGCGTCCCGGCTGCTGAAACAGGCGTCAAGGGCCGCGCTCAGGGTCGGGTACGGCCGCTGGAGGCGCAGGTCCCGGCTCAGGTACGGGAAGGCGAATACATCCACCGCGGCGCCGGTATCGTCCGTCATCAGGCGGGGATCCGCCATATCCGGCAGGCGCCGCAGCAGGTCCGCGAGGCGCGCGCAGGCATCCGGCAGGTTCTCCGGCCAGTCTTCGCCTGGGGAGAGGATCCGGGCGGCAAGCTCTTCCGCCGCGGGACGGCTGAGGCCGGTCACCTGGTCCGCGACAGCCCGGGAGAAGCGGGCGGGCTCCATGCCCTGAAGGCGGGAAAGAAGCTGCTCCGCGGTCAGCGTTTCCGGGTTCAGCCTGCCCTGGGCAGGGGGCGGCAGATAGGCCATACCCGGCTGCACCTGGCGCACGCGGCTCATATCGGGGCTGACGTGGCGGGCGGCCTCCAGGATCCGGCCGTTTTCGTCCAGCATCATCAGGTTCGAATGGCGGCCCATGATTTCCAGCACGAGACGGCGGAGCACATGGTCGCCCATTTCGTTGACCGCGTCCAGATCCACATGGATGACGCGGTCGCCGTCCACCTGGCGGACCGAAGCGACCCGGGCGCCGGAAAGCTGCTTGCGCATCAGCATGCACAGGGCGGGCGGCTCCAGGGGATTGGAATAGGACTCGTTTGTCAGGTGGCACCGGGCGTTGTTCGGAGAGGCGCACAGAAGCAGCCGGCGGTTTTCACCGTCGGCGCGGATGACCATGACGACAGAGTCGTGCTCCGGCTGGGTGATTTTGTCCACCCTGCCGCCCTGCAGCAGCCGGTTCAGTTCCCGGGCCGCAAAGCCGACCGTCAGTCCGTCCATGGGCATAGCAGGTCTCTCCTTCTCTTGTTATCTGCGGATTCCTTTTCCGTGCAGGATCGGGCTGAGGGGTTTATAGATCAGGCCGGTGACCACGCTCAGCGCGACGCCTTTCAGCAGGTTGAACGGGGCAGTGACCATCAGAAGCAGTTTCCATTCGGTATCGACGCCGTCCACGTTCGCGAAGGCCAGAATCCCGCCGATATCCATATGGAACGCTTTCATGTAGAAAGGCAGCATGATCCATTTATTGGCCATGACGGCGACGACGATCATGCACAGCGTACCGGCTGCCATGCCGATGATGGCTGTTTTCCGGGTCTTGTTCCGGTGATACAGGACCGACGCCGGCAGGATCAGCGCGGCGCCCATGATCAGGTCGGCCAGTTCGCCGATACCCATCGTGCCGGACCACAGGAGGCTGACGATCGTCTTGAGCGCCAGGATAATCAGCCCTTCCACCGGACCCATCGCGAAGCCGCCCAGCAGGATGACGAAGTTGCTGAAGTCCAGCTTGTAGAAGGCGACGATCGGAATCTGCAGCGCCGGCATATACAGCACGATGGCCATCGCCGCGAGAATGGCGATCAGGACCAGCTTGTAGGTGGTGAGAAACGTTTTCTTTGAGGCAGTCATGGAAATCCCTCCTTCAAAATGCGCGCGCCCCTCAAAGCAGCTTCGCTCCGAGGGGCGGAAGGCCGGCATGAAACGCCGGACGCATATCCGTATCTTCTCTCATCCAGACTATACTGTCGGCCCCGGAATCGAACCGGGTCGGCTGAGCAGGGCTCAGTTCGCGGGCTGTACCGCCGGTAGGGAATTGCACCCGTCCCCGAAGAAGCTTTCAGTGGTACGCAATGTACGGGCATATTATATGCGGGCGCCGCGGTTTCGTCAATCCTGGTTTTTTCCTTATACGGCGAATAACCGTAAGGATCGCGGAAACGAAATCGGCGTTTTATCTCCCGGAAAGGGGCGGAATATGATATAATGGGGAAACAACAGAATGAAACGGACGGGAGTGAGAAAATGAATCTGATTCGTGTGGAGGCGGACAATCCGAAGCTGCGGATTCTGGGGCGCATGGACCGGACGCGGTGGCCGCTGGCGCTGGACTGGACCGGCAGCGGCGTGGAACTGCAGTTCAGGGGTTCCGACCTGTGGGCGGAGCTGGAAGCGCCGGCCGCGGGACCGATTATGTGGATGATGGTGCTGGCGGACGGAAAGCCGGTGGCCCGGTTTCCTGTGGAACCCGGCGTACGGTTTTATCCGCTGGTGATGGGCATGGACGCGGAACACAGCCGGACGGTGACGCTGATGAAGGAAACCCAGTGCATGCCCGATGCGCCGGAAGCGACGGTGCTGCTGCGGACGCTGCGGATGAACGGGGAGGCGGAGGAACTGAAGCCCCGGGATCTGAAGATCGAGTTTATCGGGGACAGCCTGACCAGCGGCGAGGGATCCCTGGCGCCGCGGGACAACGACGAGTGGATTACGATCTGGTTTTCCGCGTACGGGAATTATTCACAGGTGACCTGCCAGGAACTGAACGCGGAACGCCGGATTCTTTCCCAGAGCGGGTACGGCGTATGCTGGAACTGGGAGCATAATCCGGAACAGAACATGACGGATTCCTATGAGGCGATTGCCGGAGTGATGAAAGGCGCGGCGGCGGAAAAGCGGGGCTGCGGCCTGCCGAACGATTTCTCCGCCTGGCAGCCGGATATCGTATGCATCCGCCTGCTGACCAACGACGGCGTCGCGATGCGCGACAGGAACAGCTTCGCCGCGGAGCGGGAACAGCTGAAGAACGGCTGCCTTACGCTGCTGCGAAAGGTGCGGAAGTACAATCCGAAGGCGAAGATCGTATGGATCCTGCCCGGGACGGAGTTCTATCCGGAGCTGGCGGAGGAAGCGGTCGGGCAGGCCCGGGAAGAAGGCATGGCGGAGCTGTACACCTTTGCCCTGCCGGATTACAGCGGAGAAGACATGGGGGCCCGGTACCACCCGAACGCTGCGTGGAACCGGAAGGCCGGGCTGCTGCTGGCGGAATTCCTGCGCTCGATCCTGTAATGCATTTTTCGTGTTTTATCCGGCTAAAATTGCATAATATGCAGAAAAATTTAAAATATACATAAAAAATTGCATAAAATGCATTGACGCGACGGGGAGAGGATGGTATACTCTCCCCATCATCGTTCAGGACGGAACGATTATTTGAAGGAGGAAACGAAAATGAAGAAACTGTTTGCGGTACTGCTGGCGGCCTGCCTGATGATTCCCGCTTTCGCGGCCGTGGCCGATACGCTGACCATGGGCACCAACGCGGCCTTCGCTCCCTACGAGTACTACGAGAACGAAAAGATTGTCGGTATCGACGCGGAAATCGCCGCGGCGATCGCCGAAAAGCTGGGCATGGAACTGGAAATCGTGGATATGGACTTTGACGCGATCATTCCCGCGGTCGCGACCGGCAAGGTGCTGATGGGCATGGCCGGCATGACCGTGACCCCCGAGCGCCTGCAGAATGTAAGCTTCAGCAATACCTATTCCATCGGCATCCAGTCGATCATCGTGCCGGAAGGCTCCCCGATCACCAGCGTGGACGATCTTTCCGACGCGAAATACCTGATCGGCGTCCAGAAGGGAACCACCGGCCATCTTTACTGCGAGAGCGATTTCGGCGTGGACCGCGTGAAGCCCTACAAGAACGGCCCGGACGCCGTCAGCGCGCTGAAGAACGGCAGCGTGGACTGCGTGGTTATCGACAACGAGCCGGCCAAGCGCCTGGTGGCTGCCAACGAAGGGCTGACCATTCTGGAAACCGCGTACACGGAAGAGGAATACGCGATCTGCCTGGCGCTGGAAAACACCGAGCTGCTGGAAAAGATCAACGCCGCCCTGGATGAACTGCTGGACGACGGCACGGTGCAGGCGATCGTCGACAAGTATATCGTTGAGGAATAACCGGACCCGGGACGCTTCTTCTGCCGCCGAAAGGCGGCAGAATTTTATACTTTCCGGAACCGCTGCATTCCGCTGCCGCGGCAGCGGCTGCGATATGATTTCATTCAGCCGGAGCAGGGAGTAACGCATGAGCAGCAAGAAGAAAAAAACAATCGGGATCATCGCCTTCGCGGCGGCCGCCCTGATTGCCCTGGGCATCTACATCTATATTGACGAGCGGAACGCCGAAACGCTGCCGATCAAGGACGGAAAGCTGACGGGCATATCCTCCACATGGCTGATCGGCCGCCTGCCGGACCAGGATCGGTACGTCAAACTGGCGGACGTCGGTTTCCTGCCTGAGTATAAGACGCCGGTCAAAGGCGCGGAGGATCCGGACGGGGATCCGCTGACGAATTTTTACGCGTTCGAAGCCGTCGACCCGGGCCGGATTCCCGGAAGCCGGAAAACCGAAAAGAAACCGGGACGGACATGGGTGGCATCCGTCCGGGGAACGCGGGAAGACGCCGCCCGGGAAGCCGGTTTTTCATCGTGGGAAGAAACGGAGATTGACGGAAAAAAAGGATACATGGCAACCCGGACGGAAGACGGAAACCTGATTTACGGCTTCTTTACCGACTCTCCCTACCGGGGAATCAGCATTGAAATCATCGTCACCCTGCCGGAAAGCGAGGGGGCGGAGCAGGCGCGGGCCATGCTGGACGGGATGGCCGCCCAGGTGAAGCCGGGCAAAAAAATATCGGAAATCGTACGTCAGTTCAGGCAGAATTTCGTGGACGACAACCGGTGGACGTTCCTGACCAACGGCCTGGGGAAGACGCTGGAGATCACCCTGTTCGCCGTGCTGATGGGTATTGTCATCGGTTCGGTGGTTGCGGTGGTCCGCTCCACCTGGGACCAGAACGGGGCGAATATGCATCCGGGCCCGGGGAAGGCCGCGCTGTCCGTCGCCAACGACATCTGCAAGGTTTACCTGACGGTTATCCGGGGCACGCCGGTGCTGGTCCAGCTCATGATCATTTACTTCGTGATCTTTGCCGGCGCCAAGGAAGGAACGCCCTTCGCGATTCTGGGATTCGGCATCAACTCCGGCGCATATGTGGCGGAAATCATCCGGGGCGGTATCGCGAGCGTGGACCGGGGGCAGCTGGAAGCCGGCCGGAGCCTGGGCTTTAACTATGTGCAGACCATGTGGCATATTATCATCCCGCAGGCGCTGAAGAGCGTGCTTCCCTCGCTGGCCAACGAGTTTATCGTTCTGCTGAAGGAAACCAGCGTGGCAGGCACGGTCGCGGTGATGGACCTGAACGAAGGCGGATCCCGGATCCGCGGGATTACCCAGTCGCCGTTCCTGCCGCTGCTGGCGGTCGCGCTGATTTACCTGATCCTGGTCATGTTCTTTACATGGCTGGTCGGCAGGCTGGAAAGGAGGCTGCGTTCCAGTGACCACTGAAAACATTATTGAGGTCCGGGGACTGGAAAAGCATTTCAACGAAGGTCAGCTGAAGGCGCTCCGGGGAGTGGACGCGGATATCCGCCGCGGCGAGGTGATGGTGGTGATCGGGCCTTCCGGAAGCGGGAAATCCACTTTCCTGCGGTGCCTGAACCTGCTGGAGATGCCCACGAAGGGAACCATTACCTTCGAGGGCGTGGACATCACGTCCCCCAGGGTGAATATCAACATCCACCGGCAGAAGATGGGGATGGTGTTCCAGCATTTCAACCTGTTCCCGCATATGACGGTGCTGAAAAACATGACGCTGGCGCCGATGAAGCTGAAAAAGGTGAGCGAAAAGGACGCGACGGACAAGGCGATGTCCCTGCTGGAGCGGGTCGGCCTGGCGGACCGGGCCGGCGCCTATCCGAGTCAGCTGTCCGGCGGACAGAAGCAGCGGATCGCCATCGTGCGGGCGCTGTGCATGGAACCGGAGGTCATGCTGTTCGACGAACCGACCTCAGCCCTGGACCCGGAAATGGTCGGCGAGGTGCTGGACGTCATGAAGGAACTGGCGAAGAGCGGCATGACCATGGTGTGCGTGACGCATGAGATGGGGTTTGCCCGGGAGGTCGGAGACCGGGTACTGTTCTTTGACGAAGGAAAAATCGTCGAGGAAGGATCGCCGCAGGAGATTTTCTCCGCGCCGAAAGAACAGCGGACGAAGGACTTCCTGAATAAAGTGCTGTAAAAATAAAGCGATGTAAGAAAAAACTGCCGCGGGATTGCGGCGGTTTTTTCATGGCGCCGGCGGCAGCGGCCGTATGTCACTTTTCTTTCGGCAGGGAGTAGTGGGGCATGACGATGCCTTCGCGGTCGAAACGGGCTTTGACGCGGGTGCGGATATCCCGCTCGATCCGCCAGTGTTCGCCGACAGGACAGGGCACGGCGATCTGGAGCATGACGGCGTGGGTATCAAAGGAAATGATGCTCATGACCTCCGGGACGGTTTTAATCCCCTCGATCTCGTGGGCGGCGATTTCCATTTCTTCCCGGATCATGGCGACCAGGCGTTCCTGGTTTTCCTCATAGGGGCAGGGAACGTTGACGATGGCGCGCTTGAACGAACGGCTCATGTTGGTCAGCGTCCGGATGTCCCCGTTCGGGATCACGCAGAGGTTCCCGTTGTAATTCCGGATGGTCGTGGTCCGGATGGATATGGATTCCACCGTGCCGCTCATATCGTTGATGGTGACCACGTCCCCGACGGAGAGGCTGCCCTCGCCCCAGATGAACAGGCCGGAAAGGATGTCCTTGACCAGCGTCTGGGCGCCGAAGGCTACGGCGACGCCGACGACCCCGGCGGCGGCGAGAATGGACGTGACGTCCACGCCGAACAGCCGGAGGATAACCGTCGCCATGACAAAGAACATTAAATAGTTGAAGATGCTGCCGATGATCGAGCGCCGGGTATCCGCCTTATGCACGGCGGTCATGTTTTTCCTGTGCCGCCGGAGGACCATTTTCCGGATGACGAATTTGCCGATTTTCAGAATGATCAGCCCGACGATCAGCACGCCGATTGCCAGGATCAGGCGGACCACGACATGGGGCAGCTGATCCAGCGCGGCTCTGGCTGTTTCGAACGCCGCTTCAAAAACGTTTTTTCCCTCCGCTTTCACCGCGGCTGTGATTCCGGCGGGGATCGGAGACGGAGTGGGAGCAGGCACGGCGGTGGGCGCTGATTTGCCCGCAGCGATCAGAAGGTTCTGCATGACAGGTCCTCCGTTCATCGGATGATTACGGGACTATTATAGCATATGCCGCGGGATTTTCGCAAAAGCGGTCCGGAGACACTTCTGCAGCGGGCAGGCCGTGGAGTCATGCGCAGGACTTAATGAAACCCAAAACAGCACCTCCGACGCTCCGGAGGTGCCGCCAAAGGGAGGCCGCGCGCGGCAGCGGGATGTCACCGCACGGGCGGAAATGGTTCCATGCTGAAGCTTACTTGTATTTGACCGTCTTCGGCGCGCCCTTGCTCTTAAACAGCTTCGCGTATTTGGTCAGCTTGCTCTTGGGACAGGTAATCGTCGCTTTGCTGTAGATGTTCCCGAAGGCGTTTTTGCCGATGACATCGCCGGTCAGCTTCGTCGTCTTCACCGTGATGGTCTTCAGCTTTTTGCAGTTATAGAATGCCTTGTCACCGATACTGGCCACCTTGCTGTTGAGCGTAAAGGAGGCAAGTACTTTGCAGCCGCTGAAGGCGCCGTCCCCGATCACCACCAGGCCGGAGCCGCCGGAAACGGTCTTCAGCAGGACGCATCCGTTGAATGCGTCTTTCCCGATCGTTTTTACGTTCTTGCCGATGGTCACCTTTGCCAGCTTCTTCAGCCCCTTGAAGGCTTTTTCGGCAATCGCGGTGATCTTATAGGTCTTCTTTCCGACCTTGAAGGTGGCGGGAATGGTAAGGGAGGTAACGCTCTTTTTCTTTGCGCCCGTCACAACGGCGGTATTGTCGGAGGGATCCAGCCGCAGCACCAGACCGCCGCTTTCCTTGGTCAGTTTCGCGTCCGCGGCCTGCTGCTCCGCCATCAGACGGTTGAATTCTTCCAGATATTCTTCCCAGCTGAGGGCAGCGATTTCAATCAGGTCATCCAGTTCTTCGGCATTGAGGCCCCACAGAAGATATATGCCAAGAATGTCATTCACGGTTCCCAAAAGCTCGGTTTTATCCATCGTGCCGTGTTCGCTGTCCCGGAGCATGGCATACGTTTCATAGATGGCCCGCTCATCCGTCTTTCCTTCAAGGGCGGTCAGATCATCCTCCTCCTCATCCTGGAGTTCGGGAGCGGGTGACGTCCACAGATCGTAGAGCATGGAGATCTGGGAGATTTCTTCCTTCGAATAAATGCTGGGGATGACGGTGACATTATTGCTGACGATCGTTACATAGTCGCTGCCTTCAGGCCCCTTGGGGAAGGCGACGCAGCCCCACGGATCTTCCATATCGGACATTTCCGAATATTCGTTGAATCCGCCGTAGCATTGATACATGTAGAATCCGGAATATCCCTGTTTCCAGGCGTCCTTATACCAGTCCCAGTTTGCGCCTTCAGGAGTGGGCATGCAATGCTGTGACCAGGTTTCCGTGGCCCAGGCCAGGGCGTCCTTACTCTTTTTGCCGGTGACAGTGGCTTTCAGCTTTCCGGAGGAATCTATATCGAAAAAGCTTCCGCCGTTGGAGAATACGGCAACACGATAAAAATCATCACTTGAACCGATCAGGCCGTAGATATCGTTTACCCCGTCGTTGTCCGTGTCCCGGGTGAGCTTACTCAGCAGGTTTCTGAATTTCGACCAGGTCCAGGTGCCGGCCTTCTGCATGTCATAGAGAGTGTTCCAGTCGATACCGGCCTCCTCCAGCACCCGCTTGTTGAAGAAGAGGCACTGCCTGGGTTCGGAATAGCCGGTGGACACACCCAGCACCCGGCTGCCGAAGGTCATCTGCCGGATGGTGCTCCGGTTCCATTTGCTGTCCGACAGGTTGACGGAAACGCTTCGGGTCCAGTCCGCCGCCAGATTGTTCTGGATGACCTGGTACATTTTACCGGGCTCAACCACAAAGGTACAGAGATCATCTGTCGGATTCGCGACAAAGTCCGCAAGCACAGTGGCGCATGTCATCCAGTCGCCGTTTGCGACCTGATAAATATGGCAGTTGTAGGTTTTTTCCAGCCATTTCCGATATTTATACGTGGTGACCTCTTTATCGGTACCAGGTTCCAGGTCGTGCCAGTCAGCCCCGGTCCAGTAGTCATAAAAATAGACGTTTTTCCCATTGAGGTCGTACGTTTTTCCCGTGGCGGGATTAATCCGCGTATACAGATTCGGCAAAGCCTTCCCGGCGGACGCACGCCCCATGTCCGGTGTGCAGGAAACCAGCAGCGCGATCGCGCAAAGCAACGTCAACAGTCTTTTGCCTTTCATATGAATCTCCCCTTTAAGATTTTTTGTCTGCGATTGAGAACCTTTCGGCCCCTCTCTGATCTGTATTATACTCAATTCACAATTTGATTGTCAATAAGGGGAATGCGGGCATACAACGCCGGGGCGGGACCGACGGGGATCCCGGAAAGCGGGCTTGTCTTTTCCTCATCCGGTATTATAATAAGGTCGTCAGGTTCCTGACAAAATTTTTTTGAAATTTCCTGTAACGAAACGGAAACTCGTGCGTCTAATCCACGGAAACCGGGAAGAAGGGAGGGACGACACGTGGACGGAGAAACCTGCCAGAGACTTTACGACGCCTATTACATGCGGGTATTTTCCTACGTCATGACGCTGTGCGGAGACCGGCACACGGCGGAGGAAATCACCCAGGATACGTTCTTCCGGGCATTCTACAAATCGGCGGATTACCGGAAAGAGGCGGACGAAGTCACCTGGCTCTGTGCAATCGCGAAAAACCGTTTTCTGGACGAAAAACGGAAACAGGGCCGGATGGCGGAAATGCCGGAAGAGATTCCGGATACCGGCGGGAGCATCGAGCAGAAAGCGGCGGACCGCGATTCCTCTTTCCGGATCCATGTGGCGCTGCACGGACTGGAAGAACCGGACCGGGAAATCTTCGAACTTCGGGTTTTCGGAGAGCTGTCTTTCCGTGAGATCGGTACCATCTTCGGGAAGACGGAAAACTGGGCGCGCGTCACGTATCACCGGGCCCGGCTGAAATTACAGGAAAGGATGAAAGATTCATGAATAACGAATGCAGCGTAGTCCGGGATCTGCTGCCGCTGTACGCTGACGACGTATGCAGCGCCGCGAGCCGGGAATTTGTTGAGAAGCATCTTCCGGAATGCCCGGAATGCACGGCGGAGCTGGAAAAGCTCCGGTCCCATGAAATAGAGAACGACCTGCAGAACGAGAGAACGCAGGTGATCGAGTACCAGGCGAAGCGGTTTAAGCGCCGCAGCACCGCGGCGGGCGCCGTGGTTGCCGGAATTTTCATGATTCCGATCCTGGTCTGCCTGATTGTCACAATGGCCAGGGGCATGAACCTGGGCGCGTTCTTCATCGTGCTCGGCGGGCTGGCGGTGGCGGCTTCCCTGACGGTCGTGCCGCTGACGGTGCCGGAGGATAAACTGTTCTGGACGTTCTGCGCGTTCTGCGTAACCCTGGTCCTGCTGCTGGGCATTATTGCCCTGAGCAACGGCGGGAGCTGGTTCTTTATCGCAGCCTCCGCGTCCCTGTTCGGACTGGCGGCCGGCTTCCTGCCGTTCGTGGTGAAGGCGCGGCCGGTACGGGAACTGACCGGAGACTTCAGCCGCCCGCTGCTGGTGCTGGCGGCGGACGTCATCCTGTTTGCCAACATGATGAACATGATCAGCCTGCACAGCAAGAGCGTGTATTCAACCATCCTGATGGCGGTCGCATGCGTCGCGGGGGCGGCTCTGCTGGTTAACGCAATCAAGACGAAAAGAGGAGAAGCAAAATGAAAAAGTCCAAAGTTCTGACGATTATCCTGGTTGTCCTGCTGGTTGCCCTGGGAGCCGGAGCCATATGGATCATCAGTGAAAATACCGGCCTGACCTATGCACACGCCGACCGATATATCGCCGGCGAGGCGGCGCTTACCGAAAAGGTGGAAAACCTGGACGTGGACTGGACGAGCGGCGATATCCGGATCGAGTATCACACGGGCAGCGAAATCCGCGTGACGGAAAGCGGCAACCGGGAGATCACCGGCGACGACCGGATGCGTTGGTGGCTGGACGGCGCCACGCTCCGGATCCGGTATGCCAAATCCGGCCGGTTCCGGCTGTTCGACACCCTGAAAAAGACGCTGACGCTTTCACTGCCTGAGGGCACCGTGCTGAAGACGGCGGAAATCCACACGACGTCCGGCGACATGGACATTCCCGGACTGAATGCTGACGAAGCGAAACTGAGCGTAACGAGCGGCAACGTGAAAGCCGTCGCCGACGTGCGGACCCTGGAGGTTGGCGCCACGTCCGGCGACCTGGATATCCGCGCGGCCGGGGAGACCGACAGCGTGACGATCAAAGTCACCTCCGGCCGGATTACCGCGGCCATGGATCACGCGAAGCGTGTTTCCGCGAAAAGCACATCCGGCGGCATTGCGGTCACCGGCAGGGTTGGGGAAGCGGAGATCAGCGTCACCAGCGGAACGATCGACGTAAAGCTGGACGCGTTCCGGAAGCTGAACATCGAAGCGACCTCCGGCAACGTGAAGGCCGCGCTGCCCGAAAACGACGGCGGGTTTACATGCACGGCGAGCATGACCAGCGGGAATTTCGATTACAGCGGCTTCGAACGCTCTTCGAAGGACGGCGGGACGTATACATTCGGCGATGGGAAAAACGAATGTACGATCAGGACGACTTCCGGCGATATCCGGGTTGTAAAAGCGGATTAAGGCCGGGAAGGCGATTCTGCGCTGCTCCCGGAACGGCCCCCGGGGGAAGCTCCGGGACGGCGGCCGGCAGGAGGCAGGAAACATTTACAGGCGACAGATCAGGGGGTTCTCCGGGGGGAGAACTCCTTTTTGATTTTGTAGGTTTGTCAAACATTTTGGACAATGAATGATTTCAAGCACTCGTTAGGAGAGAGCCAGTGAAGGGGGCGCATCGGGAGGGAGTTGCTTCTTCTTTGGTGAACAGCTAGCTGTTCACCAAAGTCAGCGAGGGAGTA
>JAEEGL010064331.1_pt1 | contig 12575 bp, 9 predicted proteins | sample 9134231 | NCBI WGS metagenome assembly JAEEGL01 (sample SAMN16246548, study PRJNA631951) | gut metagenome | biome: gut microbiome; feature: rumen; material: fiber-attached | host: Bos | place: Iran: Karaj | collected 2018-10
AATTGAACGGCTCGTATCTTCTACCCGTGCCCTACCCTCCGAAATGGGGAGAAGGGCACTGCTTCTTGTACTACTTCTCTGTCTTCATGTAATCCTCTCAAAGAACGATTTCTTGTCTCGCTGACGGGCCTCAACCCGAAAGCGGATGCAAAGGTAGGAAAACTATCCATACCGGCCAAACTTTTCCATAACTTTTTTCCGAAAAACATGAAAGTTTTCGCATTATTTGACAAAATAGTGTAAAAATGACACCTTTATATCAATAAAAAAAGGCTACTCAGTCTATCCGTCCAACAAATTGCATGGGAAATGCCCACAAAAATAACGAATAATTCACCAAAGAGGCATTGCAGGGGATTTGATGTGGAAGGAACCATCCCCATTTTAGAGTATTTAGCAGGGTGTATATTATATAATGTATACTTTTTCCAAGTTTTATTTTGTTTTGCCCTTGATTTGCACTACCTTTGCACCGCTATTCAAAAATAGACATATCCGGCAAGCATAAAATGGACAATTATATTATCCTTTCTCCTAAAAACAAAGGTAGATTTGAAAACAGACTTGGTGAGCTTTACCTCACCCTCAGCAACTATCTCGAAACTGAGCAAGCAGAGGGAAGGCATCTTCAATTTACGAAAGTGTTTCTCAGCGACGCACAAAACCAATATGAAGCCTTAACCATATCCACATTATACGTGGCCATTCTATCCAAGGCCGCCTGCTCTGTTATCGAACAGCCACCACTCGATGGTTCGAAAATCACCATACTTGTCAAGACCACTGACGAAGAAGACTCCTTTATCCTCCACAGCATCCGATTGAGCGAAGATGAGACACGGGGAGCCAACTCCTATATCCAGACGATGCTTATTTTCAATAAATACCTGGACAGCATCAAGTCGATGGGACTGACACTCAAGCAGCACTGCCTGAGAACCTGGATTTATGTAGCAGACATCGATGTCAACTATGAGGGAATGGTCAGGGCGCGCAATGACATCTTCCGCAATCAGGGCCTCACTCCCGACACCCATTTCATCGCCAGTACAGGCATAGGAGGTTTCTCACAAACCCGCAGCGCATCCGTTGCCATCGATTTCCTTACGTTCCCCAACGTGCAGGAAAGCGACAAGACCTATCTCGAAGCACTCGAGAACCTCAACCCCACCCACGAATATGGCGTGTCGTTTGAGCGCGGCACCCGTCTCACCCAAGGCAACAAACAGACATTCTTCATCTCCGGCACGGCAAGCATTGACAAATACGGCAAAGCCATGTATGTCGGTGACATCCAACTCCAGACAGCCCGACTGTTGGAAAACATCGGTGCACTGCTCCACAACGGAGGAGCCACGATGAACGATGTGCGCTATTTCTATGTCTATCTGCGTGACGCCTCAGACCGCGATATCGTGGAGGATTTCCTCCAAAGGACGCACCCAGACATCCCGCACGTGTTGCTCTCCGGCAAGGTTTGCCGCCCCGAGTGGTTGGTCGAGATGGAATGCGTGGCCACCAAAGAACTATAAGTGCCATTTTCTTATGAAGGCAAATAAGGTAGGCCTATATTACCCATATGTCCTCATCCTGGCATGGGGTATCGGTTGCTTTGCCTTTTTCCAATGCCTTTACCATTACCATTTCTTCTATCAGGAGCAAAACCAGATTTTCCTCTTCTCCACCGGGTACCTCGGAACCTACTTCCAGAAACCAGCCTGGTTGGCTTGTATGGCAGGCGACTTCCTCACCCAGTTTTATTATTTCCTCTATCTTGGTCCGGCCATCCTCACCATCACCCTGCTCACTGCAGGCGACCTGACCCGAAGAGCACTTCAATATGCAGGCTTCAACAAGCACTGGGCTTTCGCTGTCGCTTTCATCGTGATGACCATCGAAGCCATTTTCTGTCTGAAGACCAATTACCGCCTATCATCTGTCATCGCGCTCTGCGGAGGAACAGCCGCCTATATCCTGATTCATTGGGTGCCTGCCGCCAGATGGTGGATGAAGGCAACCGCGATCACTGTGGCATCAGTTCTCACCTACTGGATGTTTGGTTATGGCTTATGGGTGCTGCAAATCCTCCTTATAATCGATTTGGTCTGCCACAAAAAGAACAGGTCTCCTCAGCCGGCCATGCTTTTCTCTTTCATGCCTCTTATCCTGCTCTTCCCCATCATCAAGACAGGTCACCACTGCTATTATCTTGACACCCCCCAAAGCCTCTCCTACCCCGGAATAGGAAAATTCAGCCAGCCCGATTTCCTCCTGGAAAAGGCTTTTGCTGTTGACAACGAATACCATTTCGGCAATTACGACAAGGTGGAACAGATGGTGGAAAATGCCAAGCCCGAGGATCGCACCGACATGATGCTGTTTTTCTACAATCTCATCCAAGCTCAGAAAGGTGAGTTGCCCGACAAACTCCTGCGATTCACACCCAACCAACTCGGCACGTTCTATGCTATCGGCCCGGAAACGCCAAAACTCATCATCATCAACATGAACGAACTCTACTGGGCCCTGGGTGACATGACCCTCACCGAACGTGCAGCGATGATGACCCATGTCTTCTCGCCACAAAACCGCAACGTAAGGATGATCAAGCGCCTGGCGGAATGCAACCTCGTCAGCGGCGACACCCTGGCAGCACGGAAATATCTACGTCTCCTGCAAAAGACATGGGTTTACGCCGATTGGGCACAACGCATGACACAAGGGGAACCGAAATCCTATAGGTATATCCTCGAAAAGAGGAAACTCGCCAACCATGCCGACACCGTCCGGCTGAGCGACAACCTGCACCTTGTGATGATGCAACTGCTCGACTCCAACCCCAACAACACCACAGCGCTCGACTACATCCTCTGCAGCACACTGTTGCTCAAAGACATGGAAAATTTCAAGCGCGACTATGACCGATATTGTTATCATCTGGGGAATGAGCGCATCAAACCGCTTTACCAACAGGCTTTGATGATTTATCTTGCCGGAACCGACGCCCCCAAGGAAGAATGGGAAAAATACATCCATGATCCAGTTCAGATAAAGCGGTTTGAAGAATACAGCCAACAACGGGGCAATCCCAAATTCCGCGACACCTATTGGTATTATTTCGATACTGCCAAAGCACCACAGCCATGACATCCAGACTTCACATACACGCACTCACCACGCTCACCATCACCCTACTGATGCTGATGGCCTGCACCCCCACGCCTTCTGACGTAAAGGAGTCTGACCTGTTGCCGCCGATGTACCCCGACTACACCAACATCACCATCCCCTACAACATCGCACCACTCAATTTCCTGCTCCGCCAAGACGCCGAAGCGGTGGAAGTGCGTGCCACCTGCGAGGACGAGGAACTGAGACTCTGCACAAAAGGCAACAAGGTCTGTTTCGGGATGAGCGAATGGAAATCGCTGATGGAAAAAGCCAAAGGCAAACGAGTAAAGGTCACGGTCACGATACTCGAAGACCAGCAGTGGACCGCCTACAAGACCTTTTTCTGGGAAGTGAGCGAAGAAGCCATCGACCCCTACCTCACCTACCGGCTGATTGAGCCCGACTATGAAATCTACCAGAACCTGTCACTACGTGAGCGGTGTGTGGAGAATTTCGATGAGCGGCCCATAGCAGACTATGGGTTGGTGGGCAACCGATGCATGAACTGCCATACCTACGGTGGTCAATCGCCCCAACTCTCCATGCTCTATGTGAGAGGAGAAGGGGGAGGTGCCATTCTCAACCAAGGAGGCACTCTCAGCAAACTCAACATCAAGACCAAGGATATGGTATCGGGAAGCGTCTATTTCGGATTTAGTCCAAGCGGACGTTACATCGTATTCTCCACCAATATCATCGTCCCGGCTTTCCATGCCCGTCCAAACAAGCGGCTGGAGGTTTTTGACTCCGCGTCCGACGTCTATGTCGCCGACCTGGAAAACCACACCATTCTGGACAGCAAACTTCTGAGCGACAGTACGGTATTCGAGACCTTCCCCACCTTCTCGCCCGATGGCTATATCTACTATTGTGCATCGCCAAAGGTGAAACTTCCCATGCAACTGAAAGACATGCGCTACAGCCTGTGCCGTGTAGCATTCGATGAAAAGACCGGACAATTTGGAAGCATCGTTGACACCCTGTTCTCTGGCACCAAGGAACATCAGTCTGTGTGTCATCCTCGTATCAGTCCCGACGGCAAATGGATTGTCTATACAGTGGCCGACTATGGCACCTTCCCCATCTGGCACCAAGAGGCCGACCTCCAGATGAAGGATCTCCAGACCGGAAAGACCGACAGCATGAGCATCGTCAACAGCAACAAAAGCGACACTTATCACAGTTGGTCTTCCAATAGCCGATGGTTGGTTTTTGCCTCCAAGCGTGACGACGGGCTCTACGGGAAACCCTATTTCTGCCATATCGACCATCAGGGCAAGGTTCACAAGCCTTTTGTCCTGCCCCAGCGCGACCCTATGTTCTACGATGAAAACCTCAAGTCGTTCAATGCTCCTGAACTGGGAAGCGGCCGCCTGCCGTTCGAGGCCATAGATGTAAAACATGCCGTCGATGGGCAAGCCATCGATTTCAAGTAATCCGGTCTTCAAAAATCGTCCTGCCCTGTTTATCTCACCTTCGTCTCCGTCCTCTTGTCGGAGGTGATGGCATGGGCTGCAGCCTGTGCGTCAAAGTTCACTGGTGAACTGGTGAAATCAGGCGTATTGAATGAGAAAAGCGTCTCATCATAATAATTCCACGGACGACGTTGCGGAAGCAGGAAGGGTTTGGTCATTCTCCCATCTTTGCCCACATGAGTCAGGTAAAGATTCGTATAATAACCATTTCCCCGTCGTGATGTAAAGACCACCCACCGTGAGTTCTCACTCCAATTGTGGTAACTGTCCGCATCACTGCTGTTGATCTCATCCAAAGTCCGTGCCTCCCCTGTCTTCAAGTCAAGCAACCACTGGTCCGCCTCCTTGTGCCAGATGGGGAAGCAGCCATAGTCCGACATGGTAAACAACAGGAAACGGCCATCATAAGATGGACGTGGATGATTGGCGCTCTTACCCAGTTGCCGTGCGTTGAAGATGGTATCCACTTCGCCCACGAACACACCTTGGTCAGGATCAAAGCCTATCTTGCAGATATTATATTGGATTTCCTTGTAAGCAGCCGGTATTTCACGTTTCTCTGCAGCACAGAAATACAATGTCCTGCCATCCGGAGAGAAAACAGGATAATTCTCATAGTGATCCTCTGTGGCTACGATGGAGTCGAGGAGTATCTCATGCGAGTCTGGAGAATAAAGCAATACGTCGGAAGCATGGTCGAATACCTCGATACGTTCTTTCGCGACTGTATGGAAAGACTGATTGGTCTTGTTGGTGGAGTAAGCCACAAAACGGCCGGATGGATGCCAGTAAGGATAAACCATGGAACCACCGATACTGTCGTTTTTGGCTTTCAGCAATTCCATTTCTCCCTCTCGCTGGATGAGCGTAGCACCATGCTGGCCTCGGATATGAAACGTGAAATGGTCGGGATGGGTGCGGTTTGACACATGGCAATTGAGACAAGCGCCCGGCACCGCCGTATTTTCCAGAATCGGCCGTTCACTGAATGTTGAGAGTTCACGTTGATAGAGTCCCATCTTCCCATAGACCTCATAGCCTGGGGGAATACGCCGGTAAGTGAGTCCCCACTCCTCCAGTCCGTCTTCGCTCACATGCACCACAAAGTCCTGGTATTGCACCCATGAGCCGTCCTTTCTCAAACATACCGTGAAAGTAAGATCATTTCCCTTATTCTCCAAAGTCAGCTTATGCCAATCATCTATGTCAAAGTCAGCATAGTCTCCATTGACATGCAATTCTCCCCCTTTGGCACCACGCACCGTCACGTCCATTGCCTGGTAATCACCACAGCAGACAAAATTAAGCGGAGCAATCTCAGCGGGGATGGTCACTCCTGCATAATCTGGAAATATCGGGGGCAATTCCTTGACCATAGCGGGATTCTCGGGTGACGAGGAACATGACGCCACCAGCAAAGCCACCATCCACATCATGAACGGGTACGAAAAAAGATGCTGCTTCTTGTTCTTTGCCATATCAATATATCTCCTTCATTTGTTGCTTTCCTTTCTTCTCCATTCCTTCCTGGCTCACCAACATATATGACCAGAAGGTGGCACCTAAGGGAGGAACGGACAACGAGGGGTCTTTCGGATTTTTCGTATAAAGGTTGACAAACTGAGTGAGTAAGTTGCAGGTAGCTGGTTCAATACTCCATGGCATGCCCTCAAAAGAACCATGCTGCTGGGTCCATTGCATGGCGAGGGCTTGCTGATAAGCATTGGGGATACGCTTGAACTTGGCATATTTGCCCAAAGGATAATACTCATTAAAACGCTCAAGGTCACGCTGGAGCAGTTCATAGCACATCAGATACTCAAAGGCCATCCGGTTGTCATAGTTCTGAACAAAGAGCAGTCCAAGCATCTGGTCCATTTCCGTGTCACTGAAGAGGAAATCCTGCTTTTTCTGCCGGTATGACCTCAATCGTCCATAGACAGGGTCCTCATCCACCTGTCCTTTTCGTATAGCCTCCATCTGCGCCTTGGCCCAGTTGCTGTAGAACAATGATTTTTCCAACATACGCAGATATTTCATCGCCACTTTGTAATGGCCATTGATCATGTTGCATTCTGCGATGCGCTTGGTCAGTCTGCCACTCTTATTGTGGTTGGGGATGGCTTCCTGAGCCTCAAAAGAATAGCGCTCAGCCTCATTGACCATTCCCAGCCAATAAAACAGTTCCGACGTGGGCAGAGGAGTGGTCATGTCACGTTGGAAAGAGGGGAAGAGGCCTTCTGCTCCGTTTTGAAAGAACTCAAAGAGGCGGTCGCTCAACTGTCCTTGCATGGCCAGGGCAAGGTTGACGCACGACACGTCGAAAGGTCTTGAAGGTTGCTTTTTCTTTGCCTTATCCACGATTTTGGACCATTGGTGAGTCCTGACAAGATAATCATATTCTATCAGGTCATATTTCAATGGTTCATAAGTGTGACTCACGAAGAACCAACCGCAAACGACCAAGGCCAGCACTTGCGGAATAAAGGTCCAAGTGGTTGTACGCCTGGACGGCAGGAGCGAGAGGAAGAAAGGCAGGAAGACAATGACTGCCTCCAAGGAGATCTGCATGGCAGGCCCATACACAGGATAACGGTAATAGCCAATGCCCATCACCAGATTGAACAAAGGATACTGTACATAGGACCTACAAGCCAGGACTATCGCCAACGCATAGAGCAAAGTCACGACCCCCGCCACCACACAAGTCAGCGAACGGCCCTTCACCCACTCGAAGACAGCTATATAGAGCGCAACCATCAACATACATGGTCCTATCAACCAATACATCAACGGCAAGGTGACCGTAACGAAAGCCGTTTTCCTCCATTTCCTTTTCGGGAAAGCCTCATCGCCGCTCAACCCATGATAGCAAAGCATCAAACACATGGCCACAACCAATGCGATGATGAAGCCCACCATCACATTCTCATCACTCATCAATACCCAGAGCATCAATGAGGGGACGAAAGTCAGGGGGTACCAAGCATCAGAAACGCCATTGCGCCGGCACAAGAGCCAAGTCAAGCGCTGTATCAGGACATAGAGCAAGCCAAGGAAACACGCACCCACCAAAGGAGAGAAATAGAACTGGGTCAGAAACTCCCCGGCATAAGCCGCCATTCCTCCGGGATACAGGAGATGGTCCATGAAATAGTCCGTATCGAAAAGGAACAACTGATATTGTTCCTGAAATGACATCACGGATATATAAGGAATGGTCCAGAACCAAACCACACAGATGCCGAAGAGTATCGACAACGACAGTTTCCAGTATTTTGAAAACAATGCTTTCATAAGATGTCACTCATCATATACCGTCACCACACTTCCGTCGGGCATTCTCTTGGGATAGCTTGTCGGATAAAGACTTTTGAGGAAATCATGCAATGCCCCCTCTTTCAAATTGGCAGCCAACTGCCGTGTACGCCGTTTGTAAGCCTGATGCACACTGTCGGCCTGGGCCATCAGCAGATTAGCCTTCACCGTATCAGTTTCCGCTATCTCTCTGGCAGCCTGCCTCAAAGTGCCCACTTCACGAGAGTGCTGTTCGGTGATCGACTTCCAAACCTCCAAGGAGTCATTTCCCAGGGTACCTGAAGCACTGCTTACCCGTCCGATTCTCACATTCAAGTCACCGGGTTCCGTGACAACGAGCAATCGCTGCACCCCATCACGGTAATGATAGTCCATGATAATCTGAGCCATGTGGCATGTATCCGTGACGAACTCGAATTTCCCGTCCTTGATATAGACGGAATCCACGGCCTCGGCAGTGTTGTTCTCCAAAGGCACGAGGAAGATTTGCTTGTCATTGAGCCGGGCATCCTCAACCACGCCATGGATACGGCATGTTTTTCCCTTCTCAGCATCACAGGCGGTCACTGCAACAGCTACCATCAGGGCAAAGCCCCAAAACAGATATTTACTCATACGATTACTTGATTTTCACTTGTATCCTTTTATCCGAATTCACCTGCCGCTGCATTTCCCTGACATCGACATGCACTTTGGTTTTGGTGAAATCGGGAACGTTGTATGCATCGAACAGACTTTCATAATACTTACGGGGATTTCGCTGCGGCAGGAGGAACGGCTTGCTCACCCGTCCCTGGTCATCGACACTCGCAAGATAGAGCTTGGTGTATGTCCCGTCCTCTCTCTTCGAGGAGAAGACAAACCAATGACTGTTTGACGACCAGTTATGATAACTCTCCGAAAAACCGCTGTTCACCTCTGTCAAAGGTCTCGTCTCACGGGTTTCAAGGTTCATCATCCAAAGGTCAGCGTCTTTCTGTGCCACGGGGAAATTGCTGCGGCTTGACACGCAATACATCAGCCACCGGCCGTCGTAAGATGGTCTCGCGAGAACAAAACTACGGTCCAGGTCCCTGCCGTTAAGCAAAGTGTCAACCTCTTGACCAAAAGAACCCGTAGCGGCATCAAACGAAATCGCGCACAAACTGCATTTCACTTTCAGGTAGTCAGCCGGCACGTCGCAGGGCTTGGACGAACTGTAATAGAGCGTCTTTCCGTCATGAGAGAAAGCTGGAAAAATCTCCAAGTCCTCCGTCTGCAACTGCGGCGACAAAATCAGTTCATCGGATCTCACGTCAAGCACAGCGATATCGCTGAAACGGTGGTAGACCTCCAGATTGCTCTTGGCACCAGTGAAAAAGCTCTGGTGCACGGTGTTGACAGCATAAGCACAATAATTCCCCGACGGATGCCAATAAGCATAACTTCCCGCAGCCTTCGTAGAGTCGGTCTTGGTATTCAACCAACGCTGTTCACCATCGACCTGCACCATGGTGCCCCCACCCTCTCCACGAATCTGCATGGTCACCCATTTCGGGTCGGTGCGGTTAGGCGTATGGCAATTGAAGCATCGGCCCGGCAGCGCAGACTCCTGTACGATGGGCGTCTCATCAAAGGAATGGATGTCACGCTGGAAGATTCCGATATTTCCACCCACCTCATAGCCAGGCGGTATGCGGCGGTAGGTCAGTCCATAGTCATCCAAGGCAAACGAACTCACATACACTTTGAAATCCTTGTATTGAGTCCACTCTCCATCTTTTCTTCCACAGACGGAAAAAGTCAGGTAGCCACCGATATTCTCTTGTGTCAGGTCATGCCATTCTTCGAGGTCGAAATCAGCCCAAGAACCATTGGCATGCATCTCACCGCCCCTGCTTCCTTTGACCGTCACATCGACGTGGTCTATCTCTTTGTCTGCCATATTGAAATTCAGCGGAGCGATGCCGGCAGGTATGGTTACCCCCACATAGTCAGGGTAAATGGCAGGTTCCTCACCAGACATTCTGGGATGCTCCGGCGACTGCGAGCATGCAGCCATCAGCAACAAACATCCTATGATGATATGAATTTGCCTCATCATTCTTCTATCCTTCCTCATCCGCATTCATCATTCTCCTTACATATCTTCCGTATGCGGAATTCTTCTCAAGTCCATGTGACTGGATATACCTCACTGCATCCTGATAGCCATTGGGCATGAACTGGTAGCCTCCATGCTGTTGCACCCAGGACATATATTGCAGGAAACCCTGCACGTTGCCCTTCAGCAACATCTCACCCATGAAGTAATCCAGCGCCATGACATTCTGGGGGTTGTTGACAAACAACTGCCCGAGCATCTTGTCAATCTCGGCATAGTTATACAGGAAGTCATTCTTGAAACGGAACTGCCGGAGCCGTCCATACAAGGGGTGTGCATCCACCAGATTGTCATGATAGAGCAATTTCTCCGTCTCCAATGCCCATTTCCTGTAGAAAATGGTGTTTTTCAGCAAAGCGAGATGCTTGGCGGCCGACTGATATTGTCCGTTGACAATCAGGCATTCCACTATCCTTTTGGTGAAGCGTCCGCTTTTGCGGGCATTGAGTATCGACTCCTGCAAGTCAAACATGTATCGGAATGCGGAGTTGACCATCCCAAGATGCCAAAAAGCCTCAGCCGTTGGGATATTGGATGTCAGATTGCGCACCATCGGCATGATGAGCGCATCTTCCCCACTCTGATAATAATCAAACATGCCATCTGCAAGTCGGCGCTCCTTGGCAAGGGCCAGATTGACACAATTACTGGAAAAAGCGTCTTTCACCTGATAATTGTCAGCGCGCTGGATCAGTTCACTCCAACGCTCATGCCGCACCAGATAATCCTGACGGATCAGTTCATATTTCTCCCTGTCATAGCTATTGACAGCCCACCAGCATGCGCCGCATATCACCAGCAGGATCAAGACCGCCACACTGTTCTGCAGCTTCCGGCTTAGTCTGGCCATGCGGCCAAAACAACCAACCAGGGCCACCAACGCCACAACCACGATGGGAATCAGCAGCATCAGCACATGGTATTGCATCGGCGTGCGCTCATAGTTAAGTCCGAGCCAGATCATCTTCAGCGGAGACTGCACAAGACATCGTGAAGCGACATATTGTACCAACAACATCGGCAATGGCAGCCACAGGCTTCTCCTGCCACTCTGTACCATTCTCAGCGCCACATACGTCCAGGCCACCGGACCTATGAGCCAATAACAGAGAGGAACCACCAGCACATCTGGCCAGGACATCCAATGATCTCTCCAACAGACATCGGCAATGGCAGCCATCAGCAACGACAACAGCAGAGCCACCGTATAGGAGAGCAGCACGCTCTCATCACTCATCAGTGCAAGCAACAGTATCGGGGGCAACAGGCTCAGCAACACACAGGATGACGGCATCTCCTTCCGACACCGGCGCATAAGCCGCCATGTGAGTCTTTGCAAGGCGACATAAAGTAGAGCAAGGACCAAGGCGCCCATCCAACCCACATAATAAAACTGGACCAAAAACTCGCTGACGTAGTCAGCCAGGCCACCGGGCATTCGGATGGCATCAAGGAAATAATCGCCAGTCATTTGAAACAGCTGATACTGCTCATGATACGACAGAGCCTGGGGACAACAAAGCCACCAAAACAGGAAAGCCAATACTCCCAAGAGTACGCTTACGCACGAAGGCCCATATTTCCCGATATCGTTTTTCACTGATTTGCAAAGATAATGAAAGCTCTGAGAAATACAAAATGAATTGTCAACAAAAATCCGCCCCATCCGGATGATGGGGCGGATTTACTATTAAAGATGAATCTTACTTTTTCTTAAATGCCCACCATGTGGCTTCACTCCAACTGCCAGTACCAGGATCGGCATAGACAAGCTGCAACTGGCTACCCGTCAACTTGACGATCTCAAATGTGGTGGGTTTCGTTCCACCGCCATTGATCTTGAACGGGAAGAGGATCACACCAGGGTCGGTGGTCAGCGTGCCAAGGTTCCAAGGCACATCATTCACAACCTGGCGGTCGGCCGAATAAGCGATGGTATAAGCACCTCCACGGATCTTCGTGCCATCAGCCATGTAGGTGTTCACCTGACCCTCGTTGTTGAAGATCATATAGGCTCCGGCATCCTCCTCACCTGTAGCCACCTTGGTATCAGAGTGATTCAGCTGGCCGGTCAGGTCGCCCGGAGGACAGCCCCACCAGATACCGCTGGTCCAGTCTTCGCCGGGAGTGTAACCGAGGTTGCCCCATACGGCACCATCAGCACGGAACTCTGTATCCCAGGTCCAAGCATTCTCACCATAGTTGTTGAGCATGCCCTCACCATCGGAGTTGCTGCAGAATGTCCACCAAGTAGCCTCGCTCCAACTGCCTGTTCCGGCATCAGCATAAGTGAGCTGCATCTTATCGGCGGTCAGTTTCACGATGTCAAAGTCGGTAGGTGTCGTTCCACCACCATTGATCTTGAACGGGAAGAGGATGGTTCCTGGATCGGTGTGCAGGGTACCCACTTTCCAAGGCACGTCATTGACAGCGATACGCTCACCGTTGTTGTAGTCCTTGATCTCAAA
>JAEEGL010659144.1_pt1 | contig 12575 bp, 11 predicted proteins | sample 9134231 | NCBI WGS metagenome assembly JAEEGL01 (sample SAMN16246548, study PRJNA631951) | gut metagenome | biome: gut microbiome; feature: rumen; material: fiber-attached | host: Bos | place: Iran: Karaj | collected 2018-10
AACATCAATCCTAATGAGGATGAGCTTGTTGAGATCTGTGGCGAGACAGTTAACTGCGCAAGACGTTTCGGCGTAGATCCCAAGGTTGCTTTCCTTTCATTCTCAACAAAGGGATCAGCTAAGGACGACACAGTAACCAAGATGCAGAACGCAACCAAGAAGGCCCAGGAGAAGTACCCTGAGGTTCCTATCGATGGCGAGCTTCAGTTTGACGCTGCAGTTTCACCTCGTGTTGCAAAGCAGAAGGCGCCAGGATCACCTGTAGCAGGTCACGCTAACACATTCATCTTCCCTGATATCAACGCAGGTAACCTTGGATACAAGATTGCTCAGAGAATGGGTAACTTTGAGGCATATGGTCCTATCCTTCTTGGACTCAATGCTCCAATCAATGACCTTTCCCGTGGATGCAACGCTATTGAGGTTTACTCAATGGCTATCATCACAGCATCTCTTGCATAATGATATATTTGATATTTATGTTATATAACAACCATTGTTAAAAAACAGAGCAGTCCACTTAACCGGACTGCTCTTATTTTTTGTTCATCATGTATTATTTGCGTGACGCCTCTCATGGAGCTTGTAGTATTTAGCCTTATCCAGGTACATTGACTCGTCAGCTTTTTTAATCGCCTTGTTAACGTCTCCTGAGTTGTCTACCCACTCCCATCCTATGGCTATAGCAATGTCTTTGGACTTTGATCTGAATTTTTCCACCATTTCCTCGAATTTCTCCCTGTTTACTTCGGGAACAACGGCTATAAATTCATCTCCGCCAAACCTGTAACAGTATTTTTTCTTGAAAATTGATCCAAAAAGCGTTCCTGTATCAATGATGATCTTATCTCCGGCCTCATGGCCGTTCTCGTCATTAATGGCCTTAAGCCCGTTTATATCTGTGTAGCATACACCCACGGTGGTGGACATTCCGCTTAAAAGAAGAAGCTCCTGGTTGAGAGCATATCTGTTGCCAAGTCCGGTAAGAGCATCGTGACCGCCAAGGAACATCAGCTCCTGGTTAAGCTCGTGGTTCTTGATCTGGGAAGATAGGAAAATACCCACTGTTTCCATTACCTCTTCAATGTTCACCTGTATCTCCAGGGAATAATTGTCTGCAACAAGGAATCCTATCTTCTCATCCTTGTCCTTGAGAACGGCCACCGCGTATCTTGCGCACTTTCCTGCAATATGCTCGTTGTACAGGTCCGGATCAACTTCTGCGATCACGGAAGTATCATTCATGCAGAAAAAGGTTTTTCCCTTAAGCTGCTTATTCCATTTTGCAATAAGTTCATATTTCTCAAAAACCTTTTTAGACGGAAGATCTGCCGGACTGCTCTTGCTGATCCACTCATATCTGTCCAGGATCTTATCCCCTGCATTTCTGATGACATATACCCTGTCGGCTTCAAGCGTCTGTCCTATGATCCTTAAGACCCTCTTTATTCCCTTGGCAAAATCGGATGTTGAACCTGCCTTTGCACACTCAATTACAAGATTGTTGGTATTTGTCTGGAATGTCCTGGTGTCCTCGTCGCGCTTGGTCGCAGTAACATCATGGATAATATAGGCGCAAAAACCTTTCTGATAAACCGGAACAGCCCAAAACTCAAGCCACAGATCGTGCTGGCTGTTATAGGACCTGTTAATTGAGGATTGACGCAAAATTGCAGCCTGATAGCTGAACTTAATCCAGTCCTCATCCTGGTTGTTTACGGTAGTATAAAAAGTCGACCCGATAAGCTCAGCTGTAGTGTGGCCTGTAAGCTGGGCGTACTTCTCATTTGCGAACAAAAACAGCATGTCTTTTACTGTTCCAAAGGGATCAGTAAGGACCTTAAATATGCAACAGGCATCAGGAAGCTCTTTTAACATGTACAGAATATCACTTGAAGAAATGTCAGCTCCTGATGAATATCCGATTTTTCCTTCTATGTCCTTTTCAAGCATATTTTTTTCTCCCGCATCAAGATAAGTTATATATATCCAATTTAATTATACAATAGAACTACTCAATTTTTACCTATTTATTATTATTTTTTCATATATTCAATGTCGGAATATGATAAAATATACTCATTCCGGAGGAATAGCCATGAGAACTAAGATGAAAAGAATCCTTTCCATGTCTTTAATATCTGCTCTTCTGGTATGCTGCTTTGGCTGCTCCGGCGGCCAGTCCGGCAAAGCCACATCACATACCACCCTGACCATCGCTGCCAGGGACGGTTCTCATGCCGATGTAATCAATGCAGTTAAAGGAGATTTTGAGGCAGCGAACAACTGCGTAGTAAATGTCATTCCCCTAAGTGCAGATGATATCCATAATAACGCTATCGATGATGCAAAAAATGAAAGTGGCATGTACGATATCATCATGATAGATGATCCACTTATGCCTGAATATATTGAAAAAAAGATCATCCAGAATCTTACACAGCTGGGCTACTCGGACGATGAGGATTTTGTGGAAAAATCAAGGCTTCTTGGTAAGGATCCGTACCCTCTTGGCGCCACCTATGCACTTCCGTTTTCCGGAAATGTCCAGCTCATATTCTACAACGAGGATCTTGTAACAGATCCTTCTGCTCTCACTACGTGGAGCGGGATATACGACCAGTGTCAGCAGATAAATCAAAACGGCAAAAACGGCTACGCAATACGCGGTCAGGCCGGTAACCCTATAGTATCTGATTTCCTGCCTATCTTATGGGCATTTGGCGGGGATCTCTTTGACGAGGACAACAATGTTGTTCTTAATTCAAGTGCCAGCAAAGAAGCTTTGGACTTTTACCGCAAACTCTACCAGACCGGCGGAAATTACAGCAAAGATGAGCTCATAAAAGCGATTGAGACAGGTGAAGCCGGTATCGCCCTTGGATGGCCTTCATGGTTCATTTCAGGAAGTGGCGCCAGTGCTGCTATTGCTCAGATTCCCGGAAAAAAGGCTGCTTCTTCCCAGGTCCTCGCCACAGGAGAGATTGGCAACTGGCTTCTTGGTGTGACAACAAATTCCAGCAATCCAAAGCTTGCTCTTGATCTTACCACATACCTTACAAGCGCTGACGTACAAAGAAAAGCACTTGAATTTGGCGGAGTTCCCACAAGAAAGAGCATATTCAGAGATCAGGCTGTGCTTAAGCAGTATCCGTTCTTCGAACAACTCTACAGCGGAACTAACAACTCAAGGGTTCGCCCCAGGACAACAAAATGGTCCAGGATTGAAGAAGTTTTTGGCGCTGAGCTTGCCAAATGTATAGATGGTGAAATATCTGTAGACGAGGCCATCAAAAACTCTCATACTGCTATCGAGAAGCTTGCTGGCGAATAATTAATTCAGAAATTAATTTCTTTTTTCAGCTCCAAAAGAGATTTTCCTGTTCTTCTGGCAATTCCTGCCAGGTCATCATACTCAAGCTTGCTACGTCTTATATCATATCCGGAAGATGTCTTTACCCTGACTTCTCCATAGGGAGTTTCCAGTTTGGTAAGCTCCCTAGTAAGAACGTAGCGCTTGCTGATATTTTCTCTTACTCCTATTGTTGTTGTATGCTTAAAAATAGTCTTGATTATTGTTTCTTTTTTGTCCTCACGGCACATGCAGGTAAGAAGAAATCCGGGACGGTTCTTTTTCATATCAATCGATATTGTATAAACCTCCAGTGCGCCTTCATCAAACAGCATCTCTGTGGCAAATCCTATCTCCTCTGGAGTCATGTCATCAATGTTACAGGACAGTTCCACCACCACATCACCTTCATCATTGGCATTACCTAAAAGCGCCCTCACACAGTTTGCCTGAGGAAAATCTTTTTTTCCCATTCCATAGCCAATGCTTTCAAGGGCCATAACCGGCTGCTCACCAAAATCAAAAGCAAAATACTTAACCAGTGCTGCTCCCGTCGGTGTGCACAATTCTCCGCTTATTCTTTCGGAAGAATAAGATGGCACCCCTTTTAGAAGATTTGCTGTGGCAGGAGCCGGAACCGGAAGTATTCCGTGAGCTGTCTTAACCTGTCCACTACCAAGATTGATGGGTGAGACCAATACTTTGTCAGGATCAAGCTCATGCATCATATAACAGACTGCAGTAATGTCTGCGATGGCATCCAGATTACCAACTTCATGGAAGTGTATCTCAGAAACACTTACCCCATGAACTTCACTCTCTGCTTCCGCAAGAAGCTGATAAACTTCTCTTATGTCACTTTTTATTTCTTTATGGATATTTAGTCCTTCTATAATATCTTCGATGTGGTAAAGAGAGTTATGGGAATGCTCAAGATGGTCATGACCGTGATGGGCTTCATGATCTGATATATCCTCACTTATTTCCTCTTTTCCGTCCACAAGAACCGAAATGTGGTCTCCGACGATGCCACATTTTGCTGATCTCGTATGCTGGTATAGGACATTTGGCACTCCAATGTCATTGAGCTCTTTGATAACCTTTTCCTTGTCATCAAACAGTCCAAGCAGCGCTGATGCCAGCATATCTCCGGCAATGCCCATTTTACATTCAAGATAAAGAATCTTCATGCATTCCGCCTCTCTAGTCTTCTATTACGACATTTGTAAGTACTACATCTTTACCGGCAACTATGTGCGCCTTTCTTCCACCGCAGAATGGGCACAGGTAATTGCTTTCTTTTGTGGGTTCATATTCTTTTCCGCACTCTTCGCATAAAGCTGTTACCGGCACCTCAACGCATATAAGCTCTGCCCCCTCTAAGATCGTTCCCTTAGAGGCATCCGGGTAGTATTTTTGCATATAATATGGCATGACTCCGCTTGTCTTGCCAATGCTGACTTCAATACTTTTTACCTTTTTGGCCCTGTTTTCGGTAGCCACGTCCACTGCAAGAGATACCATTCTTGCAATATAACTCATTTCATGCATTTATCTGTTCCTTAAAAATCTTAACATATTATTTTTTTATGTCCATTTTACTACAATTTAATTGATTGTGATTGTTTTTCTTGTAATAATAGTATCAGGAGGTGGAGTATGGCTCATAATGTTGTTATTACATGTATGGGATGTGGAAGATCTTTTATTGCACGAAATAGCGCAAATCCATTTTGTTGTAAAACGTGCAAAATCAGATATTCATATCATTACACATTTAAATGCAAAGAATGTCGTAATGCTTCCTGTGAGGTAAGAAATAACTCATTGCAGGGCTGTGCTTTAAACTGTCCCAATTTGAAATGGAATCCTTGATTTGATTTTATAAATAAGGCATATAACTCATATGAGTCATATGCCTTATATTTGTTATATAACAGTTTTACCTAACAGATGATCCACGAATTGCTGCGCTGTCCTTCCGGATATGCCTCCATGGCTCATTTCCCACCTGTCTGCTTCTAATTTTAGTTCTTCCGGGCTGATCTCTATGCCATTTCTCTCCGCTAAAGTGCCTACTATATCGTAAAATTCCTGTCTTGAAGGTTTGTAATAGCCAATGGTAACACCAAATCTGTTTGCTAAAGAGAGCTTCTCTTCCATAGTGTCGGATCTGTGGATATCACCATCCTGCTCAACATCAGTCCTGTCACGCCAGGTCTCCCTTATCAGATGCCTTCTGTTGGAAGTTGCATATATAAGTATATTATCCGGACGAGTTTCTACTCCGCCCTCTATGAGAGCCTTAAGGAACTTGTAATCGGACTCATCCTCCTCAAAGGACAGATCATCCATGTATATAATAAACTTGTAGTTGCGGTTCTTGATCTGAGCTATCACCTGGGAGAGATATTTAAACTGATGCTTATATATCTCTATCATCCTAAGGCCTTCAGCATAAAACTCGTTAACGATCGCCTTTATGCTCGTGGATTTGCCGGTTCCGCTGTCTCCAAAGAGAAGTACATTATTTGCTCTCTTGCCCTTTACAAAGGCCTTAGTATTGGCTATAAGCTTTTCTTTTTGAAGTTCATAGCCCACAAGGTCATTAAGTACAACGGTATCCATATTGTTGATGGGCATAAATTCAACGTTCCCGGCGGGTAATTCCCGGAATCTGAATGCCTTGCTAAGACCAAACGCCCCAACTCCGATTTCCTTGTAAAAGGTGGTCACAACTTCAAAAAATTCGTCTACAGTACCTGTCTTTTCAAGTTTTTCGCTAAGAAATCGTACCTTTTCACTAACATTGCCGTTATACATCAAATGAGGCTTGTCTATTGCTTTATAATCCGTTATGCAGCTAAAACAGTCTATATCCAGATCATTCTCCAGCTGCGAAAATTCAAAGTCAAAAAGCTCTTTAAAAGCCTTAAAATCACTTTTTGCAAAATGATTTACACTTCCGTCCTTCCATCCGACTTTTTCACAGCATAAAGTAAAGGGATTCTCGCTCATAATAAGAATATATGTAAGATAGTTATGCCATAAATTCTTGTCAAAAGCGCAGCTGGTTCCAAGCTCCAAGAGACGTTTAATCTGCTTGTAGCACCTGGTTATCAGATCCTCCTTAGAGTAATCCCCACTATGATAATCTCTATATACTTTTGAAAGAGATATCAGAATCGAATCCTCCGGCAAATCCCCGAATATGAGCAGTTTAGCTACAATCTTATCCATACAACCCCTTTATATTAGTTATATAACATATATGTGTTATTAGTTATCTAAAAGCTTTTTCTCAAGTTCATCAAAATCATAGTCATTACGCTGCTGGAAATCAGTAAATGAATTGGTCTTTTGCCTAAACTTCGTGGTCATGTTATTGTAGTACTCATTTTTTATGCAGTCTTTCATAAAAGCAATTGGAACATCTATAGGCGAGCTGTAGCTGTTCATGTATTCATATGCCTTTTTAATCTTATCAAAGTCATATTCTGCAAGCTCTGCAATTTCTTTGATCTCCCTTAGCTTAAAATCGTCATGCATAAGGTCTATCAGATCATCCAAAATCTCGTCCTTATTGATCTGGATGGCAGAAGCCGTTTTAACAGCCTCAACTTCCTTTTTGGTTACAAAAAACCTGATTTTGGCAGTCTTACGGCCGTTTTTAACCGGCTCATATTCAACCTGCAGGCTGGTCTTCTCATTGAGTTCGTCTTTAGCCTTGGAAAGAACGTTTCTATTGAAAATTTTGTATTCTTTATACTTGGTCTGTCCTGTCTTTTCAGCCAGTTCATCAATCCTGTCATAATCAGGATAATCCTTCTCAAGCTCTGATTTGATCTCTTTGCTGCCTCCGGAATTGATTATTCCAAGCTCAAGTTTAAGCTCAGTAAGGTTGTACTCCAGTACCATCTCCCCCTGCATCTTGGTAACTGCCCTTTGATAGTCATACGCAGACTTGAGCATCTCATAAAGTCTCAGCGAATAAACGCTTTTCAGGCTCAAAGTATCAGCAAGGCTAAGTACAGTGTAGTCCTTCTGGAGATTGATGATCTTATCAGTCAGGGAATTGTTGTAACGAAGTGTCAGGGTTCCATTCTTAAAAGATGCATCTGTTACAACCTGATGTGCCTCGATTTTGCCATTTTCCTTGTCTTTCATCAAAAGATTCCAGTCAAAGATGGTTGAACCCTTTATCTGACGGTCACACAGTGCCTCAATATGCTCATATAAAGATCCGGAGCTTGATTTAAACATCTTACGAAGCTCAGTACCATAAATCGTGGCTACAACGTTATTGGTCTCATCCACCTTAATATTTTGCATGCCAATAGCAAATAGCTTCTGGCTAAGTGCAGTTCCTTTGCCCATGGCATTGATAAGCTCATTGGATTTCTTGTAGGTCTTCTTACTAACCACAAGCTGATCTCTTTTTTCGTTTTGCATGGAAGTATTCCTTTTTTGTACACCTATTAGTATAATAAAAATATTCCTTTTTTATTCACCTTAAGGTTTTCTCGAATAAATAACATTCCCTTTTTATAAACCTTAATTCTATTATATTCCCTTTCTTGTCACTTTCAAGCTATTTTTCACAATATTTTGTGCTCAAACAGGCATAAAACCACTATTTTCAGTTAACCTTTACAGTCAATCATTTTTATTCCCCTTTTATGCACCTTTACATACATGTGCACCCCTTTACATCACTTTTGACCGTTTCGGTATAATTATTTCGGTCAATATTATTCCCTTTTATATCACCTTTATTTTATTTTTATGACTTACTTCACACCTGTTTCTTTTATTGTTTCTCATATTATGATCGATAATGTTATATTTTTTCTCGTTTTTAATATATTTGTTGTCTTTTATATCTTTTCTGGCATATCCGGACATATAATCATGCATCTTTAGCCTATTATTTCTGCTTTATTCCCTTTTTAGTCACCTTTAAAGAATTTCATTCGCCAGAATTGGATTATTTCATATTGGAAGCCTCGTGAGGCTCCCTGAAATGTATCCATTATTGTAGCGTATACTTTAGAGATCCGGGGCCAGTTTATCCATTCCCTTTTTGTACACCTTTATGTTCCCTTTCTGTTCACCTTTTACCCAAACAATTCCTACAACGTGCATAAATACTGGTGGTTCTGCGTTTTATGCTTAATATTTCACACATTCCCTTTTTAGTCACCTTTATTCCCTTTTTATATATCCAATAATCCCTATTAGCTTCACTTTGTATATATACAGTTCAAGCCCTTTTTGTACACCTTAAAATCCCTTTATTGTCACACTTAAAGCCCTAAATATACACTTAGGGTCCCCATTTCAGTCACTTCAATGCCGATAAATGCAGTATTTATCAAGGTTTCTGCTAATTTTAATTAATAAACAATTGTTTGTTAAAAAAAAATTAAAAAATAACACATGCAGTATACTGAAAAATACTGGATTTAATCAATATCTTGCAAACAACTTGCATTTTAATTGCAACAAAAAAAGAGAGATATTAGTATTTATCTCCCTTATAACTAACAAATAGTATGTATTATAAAATGATTTAACATGTTCAAAATATATCTATTTATCTACTAAATCTAAAAATTAATTCTAGTGATAATTACCTCAAATACCTTAAAGATTTTATATTATGATACCACATGTTACTGATTATTGTTTGTTAATTTTTTTGATTGCATGTGATATTTATATATTTTTACAATTGTATTGAATGTAAAACATTTAAACAGATTCTTATTATTGTTCAAATTTGAAATTGACTATTTTGGTAAATTCTATCTTGATATAAATCAAAGTTTTTATAAACTGGCAATTTTATTAATCCTAGTATTAATTATATTAAAAATTTCTGTTAATATCACATAAATACCAGGTGCTATATATAATTAAAATTATATTCCCTGATGTTTTTATGAAAGAAATCTTGCAACTATTGGATTCAATGACATCCATGATCTTTGCATATTTACTGAAAACCCGTATTTATGCGGTTTGCGGCTATGTGATCCTTTAATTCTTAATTGCATCTAAACGATACACGTTATTTTGTTTATGCTGTTTTTATAAATTTTATATTTTGATTATTGTTTTAGTATTATTTATTGCTTTTAGGGTAAAATAATTGCTTTATGCCTGCTTTGGTTAAAATCGCACAATACTTGATGATTATTAATGCGATTTTGACTTTTTATTTGTTTTCCAGGATCCAGTAATAGGATCTGGGTATATAGCTTCTAATTTTCCCTTCGAGGTATATATCACTAGTAATACCTATATATATGATACTATAATTATTTAATAAATACAACATATTTATATTATATTTGTTATCGCACATATCTATATTAATTAATATATTTTTATTAATTAATATAGATTGCATATATTCAATCTATAACATATATATGAAATATAATATACATATAATACTTCTCGTATGACGAATATATATATTAGTATACATATATAACATACATAATAAATAGAACATATTTAGTTTAAATATTTCTAATATAAAATATAAATGTTATGTGTTATAGATATAACATTTATCATAGATATTACATTTACTATAGATACTATATTTACGATATATAACATATATTAAATGAATATAACAAAGCGAAAATATAGGCTAGATAAAGTATATAATATATATATATTGTTTGAAAAACGTGTCGTTATACAATCAATATAATATATAAAATATATATAACAGAAATAAAATATAAGTTCTTGGATCAGGGATTTAAAGCATGATAAAAAAGATAACAGTCATAAACAATTACATTGAATAAAACAGGAAAAAGTGGATAGTAGCAGCATAAAATATGAATGAATCATCATAAATATATATAACATATATAATCATTTGTGTTTTAGCAAATGTCCCCCAAGCGCATAGTTGAGCGATTTCTAAAGATAAATGTAAAAATCCATAATCTAATAATTCTAAATTACAGACCTGGCAGAATGAATCAGAATCCAGGAGTTTAAGAATTTAAAAACATATAACATATATAACAAAAAGGACAAGTGGAAACAGATAATGCGCAAATAAAAAATGAAACATATAATATATATAATATATGTAATATAATAGCATCAACATTATTCGTGAAGAGATGATATATAAGTTATCTAACAATAGATGCAATAAAACCAAATGTAAACGATATATAACATATATGTAAAAAGAAAAAAGTTAATCAAATTAATAGATAAGTTATATAACATGTATAGTAGATATAAAATCGTAAGTAAAAAATTATAAAGAGCTGATTAAATAAAAAATATAAGTTATATAACAAGCGGTAAAGAATAGAGACGGGGAACAAGATACATAATGTTATATAACAAATATAAAAAATAGAATATATATTGAATATATTTTTCATATTATATATTGAAAGTAAATATATAGAGGGATATAATAAGTTTTGGAAAATATGAAAAAATAAGGGGTAATGGTATGCGTATAATAGCATTCAGCAATCAGAAGGGTGGAGTAGCCAAGACCACATCAAGTTACGCGATGGCGGTGGGGCTTGCCAAGAGAGACAATAAAGTTCTTGTGGTGGACGCTGATCCTCAGGAGAACTTATCAATGACAGCAGGGATAGATTTAAATGAGATCGACCCGGATCCGGAGGATATTGAGAAATTAACTGCTGAGCAGCAGGAATACTTCTTAAAAAACGTTCCTGCTAAGCTTTTTGAGGTCATGAAAGGGGAAAAAGACATTAATAAAGCCATTATTCCCATAGCAGAGAATTTAGACCTTATAGTTGGTGGAATTGACCTGGCATCAGCAGATATGACCTTTGGCGCACTTGGTAGAGAAAGACTAATTAAAGAAGCATTTAGCAAATTGAAAAACAAGTATGATTACTGCATTTTTGATTGCAGTCCCGCACTGGGAGTGGTTTTGATGAATATACTCACGGTAGCGGATGAAGTAATCATTCCTTTGGAACCAGGTGCTTATTCACTCCAGGGTCTTTCAAGATTATACAAGTTTATTGATCAGATCCACGATTTTACTAATGATAAGCTCAAGGTTGACGGAATACTCGTAACCAAGGTAAGAAATACAGCCAATTCCAAGATTTGGATCAATGATATTGAGGAAAAAGCAGAACTTTTAGGAACAAAGGTATATAAGTCTAAGATAAGGCTCAATGTGTCTGTTGAAGAGGCTCAGACGATGAAAATGGACATATTTGAGTATGCAGGGGGGTCTGCAGCAGCAAGGGATTATGACGACTTTATAGATGAATTTCTGGAGGAGGATGAGTGATGGCAAGTAAAGCAAGCATGTTAAAGCAGGGCGCAAACAAGACAGGAAAGGGATTATTTGCAGGAATGACCAAGCTGGATGCCAGGGAAGAAGCGCCTCAGACAGAAAATGAAGTAGCGGATGTTATCGAAAAAGTGACTGAAAGGGTCAATGAAATTAAGGAAGCTGAACAGCCGATACAAAAAGTAGAGATACCTGTGGTGGTTGAGAAGGAAGAAGATGTAAAACCTGCAGAGTTAGAGCCACAAAAGCCTGTAGTAACTGAAGAAGTAAAAGATCAGGAAGAAATTAATGTAGAAATTAATAAACCCGAAGAACCTTCCAGAATGCAGAGAGAAAAGGGAGCAAACAGCAGATATGAAAAAGAAAAGTTCCTTCTTCTTGATGTGAGAGGATACAGGGATTATGTAGAACACATGGCGAAGGCGGCTAATATGTCAGCCACAAAATATATACGTAATCTTATCCAGCTTGATATGGACAAGAATATGGACATTTATGAGGCGCATAAGGCCCTTGAAGAGAAGCTTAAAGGCAGAACCGGGAACTAATAGATAAATCCTCAAAGAATTACTGAAAAATTGAAATAAAGGTCAAAATAATAGCATTACAGCAACAAAAAGCCCCTGGATCTTAGATCCAAGGGCTTTATCTTCTATAAATTATTTCTTCTTGCCGTTAACAGCATCCTTGAGAGCCTTACCAGCCTTAAATTTAGGAACTGTAGCTGCAGGAATCTTAATAGCTGCGCCAGTCTGAGGATTCTTACCTGTTCTAGCTGCTCTCTTAGCAGTCTCGAATGTTCCGAAGCCTACAAGCTGAACTTTGCCCTTTTTCTTGAGCTCTTTTGAAACAGCGTCTGTGAAAGCCTTAACAGCCTTCTCTGAATCC
>JAEEGL013164969.1_pt1 | contig 12575 bp, 8 predicted proteins | sample 9134231 | NCBI WGS metagenome assembly JAEEGL01 (sample SAMN16246548, study PRJNA631951) | gut metagenome | biome: gut microbiome; feature: rumen; material: fiber-attached | host: Bos | place: Iran: Karaj | collected 2018-10
AACTAAAGTAAACGCATCTCTTGTATACCTTATATATCATAAGGGCGACAAGGCCAAGAGAAAGCAACTTAGAGAACAAAGGAGGCACGAAAAATGAAGATAACCAAATACATACTTTCCCTGGCCGTACTGATTGCGGCTCTTGGATGCCAGAGACGTCCTCTGGAGTATTTCTACAAGCCTGAGGCTAAGATTGTCCTGGAGGTTGACTGGAGCGATTTCCCTGAGAAGCCTACCGGAATGACCGTTTTCCTCTTTAAGCAGGGAGAAGCTGGTCAGGCTTTCACCACCTCCGAGGTAGACCGTACAGAACTCAATGTTAGTGCCGGTACTTACAAACTCTTTGTAATGAACCAGTCAGTAACCGAGATCGGTGGAGTTACCTTCAGGAACATGGGAACTTACGAAACCGCTGAGGCTGTTATCTCAAAGGTAGCTTCCAAGTGGTATTCCATTGTGAAGGGAGTGATTGCTTCCACAGAGGGAGAAGACCTGATAGGTGTGGGTATCCAGCCTGATGACCTGGGTATAGCCATCGCTGATGAATTCACCATTTCTGAGGATGAGGTTAAGAACTTCCAGTACCAGTACGCCAAGTGGCGCAAGGGTAAGGGCAAGCAGGATGGAGACGGCGAGGCTGCAGACGATGCTCCTATCGACAAGGACGCTCCTGCACTGAGGACTATCAAGGCAGCTGCCCACAATGTCGTATCTCACCTTCACGTGAAGATTTATTTCAAGAACATCCAGAACCTGGCTTCCGTAAGAACATCCATGGAAGGTCTGGCTGAGTCTTTCTTCCTCACCCAGGGCACTACTTCAAGGGCTGAGGTTGCACAGTTGGTAGAGGAATGGAAGATGGTTAAGACTGCAGAGAAGGAAGGATATGTTGAGAGTACTATCAGTACCTTCGCTCTTCCTAACGGAGAAACTTCATCGGCTCAGAGAAATCCTGAGGCCAACATCTTCACCGTTCAGGCTTTGCACGCAGACCATAAGACCATAACCACCGAGGAATTCCCTGTCGGCGACAAGTTCAGGATCACCGTTAGGCCTAAGTTCTACAGACTCCATATGGAGCTTGAGGTTGGACCTATCATCCTTCCTAACTATGACCCTTCAGGAGACGCCGGCGGATTCATCACCAACGTCGTTGACTGGGATGATCTGATCGATGTGACCATACCTATTTAATGATAAAACAAACAACAACAATATTTTTTTCCAAACATTTTTTCATGAAAAAGTTTTTCTTAATTGCTGCAGCAGCTATCGTTGCTTTCGCTAGCTGCTCAAAGAACGACGCCGAGCTCGCTAAGGACAAGGGTATCGGTTTCAAGAGCTATGCCGGACGTACCATTACCAAGGCTGACGCTGATTTCTTCATTCCAAAGAGCCAGACTTATCTTCAGAAACAGGCTTTCGGAGTTTATGCTTACAACACTGAGTCTACTCCATTTGCAGGAAGTGTTGCAAATGCTAAGAAGTTCATGACCAATCAGGCAGTAGATTTCTCTGGTGAGTCCGCAGCAGATGCCGCAGATTATACCAAGTACACTTACGAGCCAAAGAAGTACTGGCCAAATGATGAGGATAACAACCTCCTTACCTTCTGGGCATACTATCCTTATGAGGCTTTGAGCAAGGGTTTCGAGGCTAACACTTTTACAGTTGCTGATGATCCTGCCACTATGGTTGACCTTCTCGTTTCTGACGTTAAGGAGGATATGACTTACAGCAAGGCTGCTGGCCAGGGTGATGTAGGAGTTGTTCCTTTCACTTTCCACCATGCTCTTACAATGGTTAAGTTCTTCGTAAAGACCGGTGACGAGTATCCTGATGTTACTATCACTCTCAACAAGCTTACCGTTAAGGGTGTAAAGGGTGAAGGCACTATTACTCCTAGCTGGAGTGCAGGTGCTACTTCTTATGCATGGGCTGCAAGCGGTAATGGAGTTGACTTCGAAGTTTGCGATGATGACGCAGAGCTTTCAGTAAATGGCGCTTTCTTCCCTACCGGAGTAGAGGCTGACGACGCTTACCTGATGATCCCTCAGGGAATCGACAATGTTACAGCTGAGATCGAGTACACTGTTTCCAACGGTGATGACGATCCTGTTGTTAACAAGGTAACTGTAAACCTGAAAACCACAGCCGTTACTGAGTGGGCTATGAACAAGAACGTGAAGTACACCTTCACCGTTGGTCTGAAGCCAATTGAGTTCACCGCTGTTGTTACTGACTGGGACACTGAGGTTGAGGCTGGTATTTCTGTTGAATAATCTACAGAAACTAACAGTAAGAATTATCCGGGAGGGTTTGACCGCCCTTCCGGGTACCAAAACAAAAGAAACAAGTAAATTATTAATTATTTAAAACACAATGAAAATGACTATCAAATCTATTTTCAAACTGATGGGTGTAGCATTCATCAGTGTGGCTATGCTGTCTTGCAGCAAGAACGAGAGCGAGCCTGCACAGACTAAGGCTATAGGTTTTAATACCTATACAGGCCGTGCTATCTCAAAGGCTGGCAACTCTCTGATCAACAAGGGTACCACTACTCTTGCTGAGGGAGCCAAGTTCGTTGTTTACGCTTACAACACCAAGAATGCTGCTTGGGCTGGTACCGTTTCCGACGTGTTCATGAACGGAGTAACCGTTACTTACGAAGGTGGCGGCGCAACTGATCCTGACAAGTACACTTACACTCCTATGCGTTATTGGCCAAACGATGAGGCTAACAACAAGCTCTCATTCTTTGCTTACTATCCACAGGGTGGCCAGGGCATCACTGCTCCTACAAATGGTTGGGGTGGCTACAGCTTCACTGCTCAGACCAATCCTAAGAACATGGTAGATTTCTGCCTTTCTCAGGTTGCTGCTGACCAGACCTACACTTCTACTAACAGTGGAACTAACGGTGTAGTTAACATGAAGTTCTACCATACTCTTACCATGGTTAAGTTCAAGGTTAAGACAGACGCTGCTTACACCGGAACAACCATTACCCTTAAGAGCATCAGCCTCGCAGGCGTTAAGACCACCGGTACCCTGACTCCATCCAACACTACTGCTGCTTGGACCAACCAGGATAACGCTGTCGCTATGGACGTATTCCCTGCTGGAAGCAAGGTTCTGTCTACCACCGATGTATTCGTTCCTACAGGAACTGAGATTGACGATGCATACCTGATGATCCCTCAGACTCTGGGTGATAACGTAGTTGCTACTATCACCTACACTGTTAAGACTGGTGATGACGCTGAGGTTACCAACACTGCTACCGTTAAACTGAACAGCGACGCTACAGTTAAGGCTTGGGACATGAACAAGAACATTGTTTACACATTTGTTGTTGGTCTGAGGCCTATTAAGTTCATCGCTGAGGTTAATGACTGGGCAGATGTTCAGGGCGCAAGCTTCAACGTTAACTAATCTTGCAGCAATGCAGAAATTTATCCGGTAGGGCCTGACCGCCCTTCCGGGTACCAAGAAGGATAATCCTTCAGCAAAAGAAAAAAATATAATATTTTAAGATATGAGATTTAGTATCAGACAGATGATCAAGCTGATGACAGCAGGCTTCATAGGCCTGGCCCTGCTTTCCTGCAGCAAGGGAGACAGTGAGCCGGACTACCAAAAGCCAATGGGATTCAGCGGTTACACAGCCCGTTCAGCTTCAAAGGCTAACGGAAGCTTTGCTTCAGGCAATGAGCTTCCTGCCAATCAGGCATTCGGAGTGTATGCCTACAACACTGGCAGCAGCACTACTTTTGATCCTGAAACTACTTACCCTGTATTCATGGGGAATGTTGCAGTGACCTACACTGGAGGTGGTGCTTCTGATGACACCAAGTACACTTACAGCCCGATGCGCTACTGGCCTAACAGCAAGGAGAGCAACCGTCTGGCCTTCTTTGCCTACTATCCTCACAATGGAGCAGGCATCACTCCAGCCGGTTTTACTGATTTCGCCTTCACCGTTCAGGCACTTCCTGCAAATCAGGTTGATTTTATGCTCAGCGATGTTGTTCCTAACCAGATTTACGGTGCAACCAACGCCGGAACCGATGTGGTGAAACTCAGTTTCTATCACATGCTCACCCAGGTTAGGTTCAAGGGCAAGACTGACGCTCCTGCTGGAGCAACGGTAAAGGTTACAGGCCTTACCATAGAGGGAGTGTTTAACAAGGGAACTCTTGCTCCTGATGTTGCAGCCGCTTCTTCCACCTGGACTGTTGACGAGACCTCCACAGCAGATTATGAGCTCACTCTGAAGGATATCGCTCTTCCAAGCACTACAGTTGACCCTTCTGCTGAGGCCGCAGCACTCACTGAGGCAAACCAGACACTGCTCCTGCTCCCTCAGACTCTTTCTGACGATGCTGCACTGAGCATTACCTACAGTATTACCACCACAACTCCTGCCAGGACCATCACCGAGACTGTATCAGTTCCTCTGAAGTCCCTTCTGGCAACGTGGGAGAGAAACGGCCAGGTTGTCTACACTCTGAATATAGGTCTTCACCCAATCGAGATCAGTGCAAGTGCAGAGGATTGGGATGAGGGTGATTATATAATTATCGTTGAGTAAAATATTAAGGATATGCGTATATATAACTTTTTTGCAGCTTTGCTGCTGAGCGCAAGTTTACTGGTATCCTGCTCAAAGAGCTCAGGAATAGATGATCCTGTAGTTCCGCAGGAACCGGCGACCCCAACGGCAAAACTCCCTAACATTACATTCGGCAAGCCTGGAACAAAGGCAATGCTGAATGATGTTGATCTAAAGACCAACGGAAGCAAGATCCAGGTTTATGACATTCTGACTGGTTATACCGGAACAACTTTCGAAGGTTGGGATCCTACAACTCCTTATATTAACGAAGAAATCATTTACGACGGAAACGTGGTTTGGAAGTATGCGTCTAACGGAATTTATCCTTGGACAGCTACCGGAACCCACAAATTCTTCGGTTATCTTACATTCGACAAAAAGTCCGAGCTTACAAATCCTTTCAGTCCGTCTTTGAATGGAACCACAATGACGGTTCCTAGTTTTACTTTCAAGAATACATCCACTCAGTTCGACTTCCTTTATTCGGACATGGTTGAAAGAGATGCTTCTGCTAAGGACTACAGCGTGGTTCCATTGAACTTCAAGCACCTCTTCACTGCTTTGAGTGTAGATGTTGAGAGCAAGACAGATGTTCCTGTTATGCTTGAGAGCGTGGATTTTGTTGGTCTGAAGAACAAGAACAGCGCAACAATCGCGTTTGCATCTCCTGCTTCTTCTGTTACCCTTGGAACGTCTTCAACTGACGGTAGCTTCTTCCCGACGATGTCTTCTACGCAGACTCTCAACGAGAATGATATATACGATCCGCTGACTCAGACTTATTATGATGATCCTACACAGTACAGCAATACCTTCTTTTTGATTTGGCCTCAATCTGTTGACGATGTAGCTCCTACTACTGCAGGGAATCCTTCTTCAGATTCCTTGATTGTAGTAAAATACAAGATGTTTATTGATGGAGCCTGGGAAACCCAATCTCGAATATCAAGGATGAAGCTCCCTAAGATGGCTTGGGAGGCTGGAAAGAAGGTTCACTTCACTATCCAGTTCTCAGACAAGATGATTCAGCTGACTACCAAGGTACTTCCTTGGGACTACAACGAGTATGACGTTGACTATGCAGAAGGAACACTGGTTGTTCCTACCGGACTTAAGTTCGACCCTTCTACCTGTAGTATTATAGATAATGTTGCAACTGTAGTTTCCGGTAAAAATCCTGTTGGAACATTTACCATCATGGCTCCTGTAGGAGGCGAATGGTTTGTTGGACTGTCTGGAGATACAGAATACTTTACTATTTCTCCAACTTCAGGCACTATTGATCCTAACAATACAGCAAGTGGAAGAGTTACTCTGACCGTAACTCCTAACCTCGGCCTTGCAAGACCTACGGACAAGCAAGTGAAACTGAGATTCACGGTTATTGCAAACGGAAGGGAAATTGATGCACAGAGTGAAATCAACCGTGATGACTGGATTATATTACTCCCTAAGAACTAGTACGATATGAAAAGATATATACTTCTTTTAGCGATTTCAGTCTTGGCCTTTGCTTCTTGCAGCAAGGAAGACTCAACTCCTAAGCTTCAGGAAAAGAGTGGCATCTCTTTAGATGTTGTATGTTCCAAGCTTACTCCTACCAAGGCCGGAGAATCCGGAGTAAAGCCGGGAGATGATGCTTACAATGAGAATATCATTAAGACAATAGACTATTACTTCTATCCAGAGGGCGGTACAGAAGCTAACTCTGTCCTTCACGATAGGGTAACCGTAAATGCTCTTAACCAGTATACGGTTAATGTCAACATTGACGAAGAATTGCTCAACACAACTCTCTTCCCTAGGCCTTCCACAACTTGTCAGGTTGCAGTTCTGGTAAACTATCCTGGAGATCATCCTACAGGCAATACTAAGTTGTCAGATCTTGAGGCTCTTTCTGTTGTGCTTCAGCTTAATGGTGGCAAGGGAAAGGATCAGTCGGAATTTGTGATGTTCGGAGTGCAGGAGGTTACGCTTATAAGCCGCAAGGCTACTCTGATTGCCAGTGAAATAGTAGATGTTCACAGAATAGCTGCCAAGATAACTCTTGATGCTCATATCGTTGAAAGCACCATAGCTCCTGTAATTCTTATAGATGGTGGTACTGAATACACCCTTAAACAGGAATGGCGTCCTATGATCGATCAGATGTACATCTATCTTGAAAACGGAGTAAGTAATGCCAAGATTAGTGGCGACCCTGAAGCTTCGAAGCCTTACAGCTATTTCAAGTATTCACAAAGGGAGTTTACTGGTTCAATGGCTACCCATCCTATCCACGGAGTTGACCAGCAGTTCCATGTTTCACATCCTTTTTACACATATCCGCAGACATGGCCTACAGCTGATCCTCACGAGCCGTTCCTCAAACTCGTCCTCCCATGGACCAGAGTAGCAGGTGATGACCACTTGGACAATCCAGACTGGGAAACCAAGCCTCACACTTGGGGAAGCATACAGAAGCAGTTCTACTATCGTATTCTTCTTCCTCACAGTGCATCAGGCTTCGTAAAGAACAACTGGTACCACATTAACCTTGACGTGGCTATTCTTGGTAGTGATATCGACGATGCTTCTGTAACCATCCCAGGTACTTACTGGGTTGTTCCTTGGGGCTCTGCGGATCCTGTTGAGGCGGACATCAAAGGTTCAAGATATCTTTCTGTATCTCAGCTGGATCACATTATGTACAACACTACAACGCTCAAGATACCTTATGTAACCAGCAATAAGTGCGTAATTACTGACTTGAGCGTAAGGCAGTACAACTTTAGGAATGATACGTGGACTAATCATACAGCAGCTGCAACATCAGGCCATTGGGTAGACTTGGATGACAATAACAATATCGTTATAAATCATAATCTGAACAATAATATTTCTACAGATGATTTTGATGTTGCTCCTTATGAATTCACTTTCACTATCAGACATAATGATTCAGAAGGTAATACATATTTCAGGAATCTTACGGTAATTCAGTATCCTGGAATGTACATTGTCAAAGACCCATCTAATAAATTTGTCTGGCTGAAAAACCAAAGTAATATTACGGGACAGACCGTTAATGATGATGGCTCAAATGCTCCATACAACTATATGGGGACTTTGTCTGAAAGAGCAACAGCTATGAGTACTACTAATGCGAATCCAAATCAGTATGCTATCCATGTTACGGTTTTGGAGGGCATGACTTCTTCAATCGGTGACCCACGTGTACAAACAGGTATTTCTGGTACTGCCCCAGGCTCTCTGATTTACAGGTTAGATGGTTTATCAAATTATAAACCTTCCGCAGATAATACAACGGATATCATTGCTCCTGTATTTAGAATAGCGTCTTCTTATGGCAAAACTCAACCTATGACCTATGAGGGTGCGGTGAAGAGATGTGCTGCTTATCAGGAGAATGGTTACCCTGCAGGAAGATGGAGACTCCCAACGCGGGCGGAAATTGAGTACATCATGACTCTTTCTGATAAAGGAAAGATTCCTGAGCTTTTCTCACCTAGTGGAACAGCTGGATATTGGGCTGGTGGTAGATTATTCTTGGCGAAGACAGGAAATAATCTGGTGTTCAGAGATGCTAATGGTGTGACACCGAATAATAACCGCCAGTATAGTATAGGTGGAACAACTTATAGTGTTTATACCCGCTGTGTTTACGATGAATGGTATTGGGGAGACGGTAAGATAGGAACTGCCGATCAGTGGTATGGTTACAACACAGATTAATACTTAAAGGATTATGAAAAAGATTATCTATATATTCTTAATTCTGCTTGGCTTCACATCCTGTATGAAGGATGACAAAGGAAGCTTAGAGCCTGACGCAACAGACAAGGTGGAGATTGTATTTGGAGTTGATCTGCCAGAGCCAATCATTGATACCAAAGTAATGGCTGATAATCCTGCGCTTACCAACCTTAAGGTAGCTGTATTCGGAGGTTCAGGCTTCTTGAAAGAGTATGTCTCTGCGGATCCGGTAGATTTGGCTACTACTAATGGTACCAGATACACCTACAAGGTTAGATTGTCGCTTAGCGACAGTCATCTGAAAGTTCATTTCATTGCCAATGGCCCTGATGTAATCCCGTTCAAATATGAAGATGAGGTTATGTCATCCCTGACAACTTCAGGAACTGATGATGCTTATTGGCAGAGAATAGAGCTTCCAAATGGTATCACGGCAAAGAAGGATGCTGACGGTATATACATCAAGGAAGGCGGAGAGTATGTTGTATCAGATGAGTCCAAGGCCTATTTCCAGGACATTCCTCTGATCCGTAACTTTGCCAAGATTAAGGTTGTCAGCGAAACTTCAGACTTTGAGCTGATATCATATGCTCTTGCATTTAAGCCGACTTCTGGTAGTATTGCTATCTATAGCCACGAAACCGGTTCGTTTATCATGAACTACAAGGATATGGACTTTAGCCAGGTTAAGGCGGCCTATCCTGGCAACTTGCCTGGTACAGCAACTATAGACAAGGTAATTCCGGCAGCTACAGAGTTTTCACAGGATCCCGTTTATATGTATGAGAGGCCTATTCCAACGTCAGATGCTACTTTCCTTCTGGTTTATGGAAAGTATAAAGATGGTCTCAACTACTATTACAGGATAGATCTTCAAAATGCTGAGGGCTATTATGCAGTCTATAGGAATTTCCTTTATACCATCAATATCAAAGGCATTTTAAGACCTGGTTCTGCAACTCCTACTGATGCTGCAAACTCTGCAGGTTCTGGTGACATTTCAACTGATCAGAAAGCTGAGAACCTAACAGACGTGTCTGACGGTGTTGCTCGTATTCTGGTCGAATATACAGAGAAAACACTTGTTGGCCAAGGAACAGTGTCTTTAAAATTTAAGTTCCTCCCTAATGCATCGGTAGATAGCCCACGAAACCAGGATGTTACTGTAACAGTTGCAGCTCCAGGTCTTACCGGTGCGGTAATTGATGGTGATGTTACTATTGGCACTACTGATGACTCGCAAGGATGGAGAACTCTGACGTTCAATTCTACTACTCCTATAGATATTATTAGGTCGCAGAGTATAAGGGTTACAGGAACTTACGGTTCTAATTCAAAGCTCTTCAGAGTTATAACATACAAGCAGATGAGCATTCAGAATATGCAGGTAATATGTAATCCTCATGACCTTCTAAAGGGCAAGGGAGAGAAGGTTGATGTCCTTATTAAGATTCCTAAGGATCTTCCTCGTTCTATATTCCCACTCCAGCTTCAGATAGAGTCAAGTGCAAATAGTATTACTCCAGATAATGATAATCTTCCTGTAAACCCAGGCAGGTCTATTATAAATGGAACAAGTGCAACATACCAGTTTATAAAGACTTTGGATTATGATGATTATCTGGTGCTTCAGGATGCATCAACAGATGAATGGGTAACTGTTACAACACATTTCAAAACAACGAAGGAATCTGGTGACTGTGATGTATATGTTGCCAACGAGTACTTTAACACGGCTCATGATAGCTTCATAACCTATACGATCAAGGACTTCTCTAACCTGCAGTTTGATAATTATACTCAGGCCTCCGCTGATATGCCAGTAGTATTCTCATTCCACATGGATGCTAACGATCCCCCTCAAAAGGTTATCGTTAAGCTTTCAGGTCTCAAGCCTGCAACAGGAAGCCCTTTAATTCAGATAGCAACTAATACTTACGAGTTCACTCCGACAACAGGTTCTACTGCATCTATAGACTTGTTGACATCTACAGATGATGGATACTATAGAGTTGATATAAGTGCAGCTCACTATAATGATGCTTATCTGGACAACCAGCTTGAATACATCAATCCGAGATTTACTGGCACTGTTGTTCCTTTTGGAATAGGAAGAAATGTTCCGTTTGCATTTAGCTATGTATACGGTGCTGTTGAGCCTGTTACTTTCACTTTGAGCAACCTTATTCCAGAGTCAGACGATGACCGCTTCACGTCACTTGGCGGTGACAGATGGCGCTTTACTCCTGACAACACTAACCAGGCTCAGTCAATCAACTTTGTGACAACCAAGTACTTGTCAAGTGTAGCTGTAACATCTATGGAAGGTGATCACTATGAATCTGCGGGTCCTATTAATTTGGCTGCGCCAACATCATTCACAATACCTGCAAATGCACTTGAGTTTATTGATCCAAACAGACCAGGTAATAATACGACTATTACGCTTTATACTTCATCTGGAGATGGTTTTACTACATGTACTACCAACAACAACAGGAGAAATAATGGAACCATAACTATTGATTTGAGCAATTTCTCTGAAGAAAACCAGATAGTATACTTTGGTTATAGAACTGGTTACTGGCCAGTGTATACCTACTATTATACCACATCTTCTTACACATTGACTCAGTTGGCAAATGCCACAAATACCAATGCAAGAAGATTAAGTGTTGGCGGTTTCAGCACTAATAGTCCGTTTTAATAGCTGAAAAGTTGGATTAGAAGAGTCATAAAGACTAGCATACTTGAAGGGGCCTCGGATTGATTCCGGGGCTCTTTCTTTTTGATAGAGGAGCGTAAACGTAAAAAGTTTAGGGGCGGACAGCGTCAATTGTACGTTTTGGCTTGGTGATTGGGGAAATGATGATTAGTTTTGTTGTTAGAAGAGTTTCTGATTTGAACGTGAAAAGGACGGTAAAGCGTATAATAGTATTGGTTCTGGCCTTTGCTTTTGGGGTCGGCGTGAGATTGTATGGGCAGGTTAGCACTGTGATGCCCAAGATGAGCGCAGATTCTGCTGCAAAGGTGCAGGCGGGGGCTGATAGATACGTAATGAGCTGCTGGGAAGGGATTGACTATTCCAGGTTCAACGATTTGGATATGGATGCCGAAACAGAAATCAGATCCAATCGAGTGAGGTTGGAGAACAAGCTTGCGGCGTATTTCTGGGTGCTTCGGATGGCTTCAGACAGCGTGGCCCAGATGTCGGTTAGCAAGCTGATGGACAGCGTGGCTGCCTCATGCGGGAGAGGGGAGTATCCTACGGGCTATGACAAGGTGATGGAGGCTGCTGAGAGGTATTTCTATACTCCCGATTCGCCTTATTACAGCGAGAAAAGGCTGCTGCTGTTTCTGAATCACAAGATTGGGCGCACGGATATTGACGAGGTAGATAAGGCACGGAGCAAGTATCTAGCATATATGATTAGGCGCAATCCGGTGGGTTATGCGGCGGAAAACTTCGATTATTATGATAAGGACGGCAATCTCCAGGAGTTTTGGAATCTGTTCTGGAGGTACAAAATACATATAACCAAGCCGGCTTGCAACGGTGCTGGTGACGGCACGGTAGAGTTCAAGTATGAAAAGACTTTGGCAAGCAGTCCGGTGATGGTGGTGTTCTTTACTTCAGACTGCAGAGATTGCAGGAAGGGGATTAAAGCCTTGAAAGAGGCCGCTGTCATAAAAAATCTTGTGAAAGATAAAAAGTTGAGAGTGTTGGCAATTTACACAGAGGGGAACTTATCTTCCGTTTCTTCTTTGATTCCGGAAGACTGGATTGCAGGGAGCGACAGGGGCTTTATTGCAAGAAATCGTTTGTATGTTATCAGGCATACGCCGAGCGTTTACCTGATGGATGGGGAAGCTACAGTTCTGCTTAGGGACGCGTCGGTCTCTGAGGCCTTGGATTTCCTGCTTGAAAAATAAATTGCTATCTTTGAAATTCGAGAGAATTCTAAGTTTAATTATAGTCAGTATGAGGATCAAGACTGTTTTTGCCGCAGCGCTTCTGCTGCTTGTCTGCTTTGCAAATGACGCAAAGGGGCAGAAAGCGGCCATCAAGACAAATCTGCTCTATGATGCAACCGCTACCGTCAATCTGGGCGTGGAGTTCGGATTGAGTGACAAATGGACTATGGATATTTCCGGAAACTACAATCCTTTCCGTTTCCACGGAGGACACCGCTGGAAG
>JAEEGL015773714.1_pt1 | contig 12575 bp, 12 predicted proteins | sample 9134231 | NCBI WGS metagenome assembly JAEEGL01 (sample SAMN16246548, study PRJNA631951) | gut metagenome | biome: gut microbiome; feature: rumen; material: fiber-attached | host: Bos | place: Iran: Karaj | collected 2018-10
GTTTACGATTGAAGCAAATCATACAGAAGGTGATGGAGAAGTAACATATACTTCTGATAATACTGATGTTGCAATAGTAGATGAAAATACGGGAGAAATTACTATTAAAGGAGTAGGATCTGCTAATATAACAGCAACAGCTGAATCTACAACAAATTATAAAGCTGTATCAGCAGGATATACATTAAATACAGAAAAAGGAAATCAAAGAATAAAATTTGATGACTCTATTAAAGATAAATTTGAAGTTTCTTATGGAATAGAACCATTTACATTGAAATTTACTCAAGCAGATGGTGATGGTAATTTATTATTTACTTCAAGTGATGAAAAAGTAGCTACTATTTCAGATGATGGAAAAATAACAATAATTGCTACAGGAATTACAACTATTACTATAACCGCAGAAGAAACTGATAATTATCATAAAGAAGTAGCAACTATTGAATTAAGAGTTACATCCACAGATGATATAATTCCAGTTCCTAATTCTTCATCATTTGATACTGGACAACTATTACATATTATTATATCTGTAGGATTAATACTATTAGGAGTTATATATTTAAGAAGAAAGAAATTCTTCTTTGTACATTAAAAAAGTAAATTAATTAAAATTTACTTTTTTTATCTAGTTTTGTCGTTTTTATGATTTTTAGTTTTATTTATACTATTATCTAATTGGTGATAAAAGTGAATAATAAAGAAATTAATAAAGTATTAAGTAAAATGATATATAACATAAGAAAAGCAAATATATCCTTAAGAATAAATGGTTTAAGAATTGACAAAAACACTAGAAAATGACATAATACTAATGTAAGGGATTGGTGATATTATGTATCAAAATAAGATAAAACTTAGACCTCAAGATATCCTTCAAAAGAATTTTAAAATTGATATGAGAGGATATTCTTTAAAGGAAGTAGATCAATTTCTAGATGATATTATTAGTGATTATGAACAATTTTTTGAAATCATTGATAGTTTAGAGAAAGAAAAAGCAGATTTACTTAGAGAAATTATGAATTTAAAACAAGAATTACGTAATTCTAAGTTAAATATGGAAGTTGCTTCTAATACAAAAGGTAATGAAGGAAGTAATATAGATATTATGCGTAGACTTTCACAACTTGAAAAAATGGTTTACGGACAAAAGAATAGTGATGAAGAAGAAAATAATTAATATATAGACAAACGCTGGGAGTCTTGAACTCCTTGAGGAAAGTCCATGCTCACACTATCCTGCGATGGTAGTAGTGTTCGTGCCTAGGGAACAAATAACCTAGGGTAGTCTTTAGACTAACGACGGGAGACGACCTAAGTCTTATGATATGGTATATCCCATAAAGTGCCGCAGTGACGAATCTTTTTGAAAAAGAAGAATGAAACGAGGTAAACTCCGCGAGTGAGAAATCCAAAATTGGTAGGAGAATCCTAACGAAAGAACTGAATGGAGTTAGGGACCGTAAAGGTAGATAAATGTTTGTCACCCGTAAGGGTACAGAACATGGCTTATTTATATTTATTATTTATAAACGAGGTGTTTTAATGAAAGAGTTAGGGGAGTATTTAAGACAAACAAGAATAGGTAATGGTGTTAGTATTACTGAGGCTTGTGAGGATTTAGAACTTTCAACATCCCAGTTAGAAAATATTGAAAGTGGTAATGTTAAGGCTTTTAAAGATATTTATGAATTAAGAAATTATATTAAACTATATGCTAAATACTTAGGATTAAAATCAGATAAAGTATTAGATGAGTTTAATAGTTTTTTATTTCAACATACTTCTAAAATATCATTAGATGATATAATGGAAGCTCAAAGAAAAAAAGAGGAAGAAGAAAAAGAAAAGAAAATTAAATCTCCATATACAAAAGAGTATAAAGAAAAATTTAATTTTTGGCCAATTATATACATAATATTAGGATTAATACTATTTATAGGTGTATTATACTTAATACTTAGTCATATTAATACAGTTCCAAAAAGAACTGATGAATTAAAAGGAGTGGAAATATATGAACTTGCCTAATAGAATAACTGCTGCTAGATTATTTTTAACAATTGTTGTAATTATATTAATACTAGTACCATTTACATTTTTTGGGATTAATTTTCCTAAATATGATATTAACGGAGTAACAATAGAATTAAACTATATTATAGCGGGAATTATATTTATGATTGCTAGTTTAACTGATTTTTTAGATGGACACATCGCAAGAAAATATAATATGGTTACTGATACAGGTAAAATGTTAGATGCAATTGCTGATAAAGTATTAGTAAGTCCAATATTAATAATTTTAGCATATAATGGATTTATTCCAGTAACAATTCCAGTGGTTTATATTACAAGAGATATTATAGTAGATGCTGTTAAGATGCAAGTAGCGAGTAAAGGTAAAGTAGTTGCTGCTATTAAAACAGGAAAAATTAAAACAGCTTGTATGATGGTTGGACTTGTATTTACATTCTTTTATAATATTCCATTTGAATTTATTAATATTAGAGTAGATTTATTCTTATTATACTTCGCATGTATTATGGCAGTAGTAAGCTGTATAGAATACTTTGTATTAAATAAAGATATATTATTTAAAAAAACTGAAATAATTTAATTTAATTAAAATAATAATTAAAAATTCCTTTTTCCCTAAAGGAATTTTTATTTTTCATAAAAAAGTGAAGTGTAAATTATAAAAACAAATGTTCGAAAAAGTATTGACTTTTATTTATAAGGTATTATACAATGGTATTGTAAGTTATTTACAAGGAGGATTAATAAATGGCTGTAAGTAAAGAAACAAATAAGGATAAGGATAAAGCTTTAGAGCAAGTATTAAATGATATTGAAAAACAATTTGGTAAAGGATCAATTATGAAATTAGGAGAAAACCAACATATGAAGGTAGATGTTGTATCTAGTGGTATTTTATCACTTGATATTGCATTGGGTGTTGGAGGTTATCCTAAAGGTAGAATAATAGAAATATATGGACCAGAATCATCAGGTAAAACAACTTTTGCATTACAAGCAATTGCAGAACATCAAAAACTAGGAGGAAGAGCTGCGTTTATAGATGCAGAGCATGCTCTTGATCCGGTATATGCTGAGAGATTAGGTGTAAATATAGATGAGTTATTATTATCACAACCAGACACAGGAGAACAAGCATTAGAAATATGCGATGCATTAGTTAGAAGTGAAGCTATTAGTATTATTGTAATAGATTCAGTAGCTGCACTTGTCCCACAGGCTGAAATAGATGGTGAGATGGGCGATTCTCATGTAGGACTTCAAGCAAGACTTATGTCACAAGCACTACGTAAATTAAATGGAACTATTAGTAAGACTAACACAACAGTAATCTTTATTAACCAATTAAGAGAAAAAGTAGGAGTTATGTTTGGTAATCCTGAAACAACTACTGGTGGTAGAGCTTTAAAATTCTATTCTAGTGTAAGACTTGAAATAAGACGTAGTGAACAATTAAAAATGGGAGATGGAGTAGTAGGTAATAGAACTAGCGTTAAAGTAGTTAAAAATAAAGTTGCCCCACCATTTAAATCATGTAGTGTTGATATCATGTATGGTGAAGGAGTATCTCATGAAGGAGAAATTATTGATTTAGCTTCAGAAGCCGGAATATTAGAAAAGACTGGCGCATGGTATGCATATAACGGTGAAAAACTTGGTCAAGGTAAAGAAAATGTTAAATTACTTTTAAAGGATAATCCTGAATTATGTAATGAACTAGATAAAAAAGTAAGAGAATTCTATGATATCGCAGTAAAAGATAATAAAAAAGGAGAATAATCTTCTTTTTTTGTGAAACAATTTTGTGAAACAAAATTAACAAAAAAAGTGAAAAATGTTTCACATATGGAAAATAGTATTATATAATATGTTTAGGTGATATTATGAGCGAGAAAATACTAAAAATATTGGAAGAAATAAAAATCATTGAATTTCAACTAAATAATCTAATATATGGTTCTATTGAATTACGTACTTTGAATAATAAAAAGTATATTTATTGTCATGCAAGAGAAAATGGTATTTTAACAACTAAATATATTGGAGAATACACTGATGTTTTATATAAAATAATAGAAGAAAATAGTATTTTGGCAAAGGAATTAAAAAAGAAATTAAGAAGAAAAGAAAAAGAATTATCTGATTTAGGATATCTTGATTTAGATAATAAAAATATTACTTTAAATGTTGACTTTGCTAAAAAACATATGGCAGACACTATTTATACTCAGGCAATACTTGAGGGAGTTGCTACAACTTTATTAGATACAGAAAACATCATTGAGGGTGGAGTAGTTAAAAATATGTCAGTATCTGATATTATGAAAATAGTCAATTTAAAACATGCATGGGATTTTATATTAGATAAAAATGTTATTAAAACAAAAAGTAATTATTCTATTTTATGTACTATTAATAAACTAGTAGAAGAAGGATTTTATTATAACGCAGGAATAATTAGAAGTATTCCAGTAAAAATAGGAGGTACAAAATGGAGCCCAAATCTTCCAGTTGAAATTGATGTTATAGAAGATATCAATAACATTCTTAATAAAAGAATAAGTAAAATTGATATAGCTATAGAATTGTTATTATATATAGTTAAATCTCAAATATTTATAGATGGAAATAAAAGAACTTCAGTTATATTTGCTAACCATTACTTAATATCAAATGGTGTAGGAATGATAGTTATTCCAGTAGATAAGGTAGAAGAATATAAAAAACTATTAGTAGATTATTATGAAACTAATAATAGTAAACAAATTAAAAGTTTTCTTAAAAAATGCTATATTACATATAATAAATAGAGGGATAATATGAAATTAAATAAATTGATTGATACTGATTTAGATATTGATATTAAAGGAATTGTTGATGATTCTAGATTAGTAAAGAATGGTTATATATTTGTGGCTACTAAGGGATTTAATGTAGATCATTTTGATTATATTAATGAAGCTATTAATAATGGATGTGCATTTATTATTACTGATAGAGAAGTAAATATAAATATTCCGTATATAATAGTATCTGATATAGATAAAGTATATAAAGAAATATGTTTAAAATTTTATGATATAGATTTAAATGATTTTAAATTTATTGGTATCACAGGGACAGATGGTAAGACTACTACTGCTACTATAGTAAATAGAATAATAAAAGATTCTGCTTATATTGGTACTAATGGATTAACTATTAATAATGAAACAATAGCTACAAATAATACAACTCCTTGTATTAGTGAGTTATATAGTTATTTAAAGAAAATAAAAGAAAAAGGAATAAAGACAGTAGTAATGGAAGTATCAAGTGAAGCATTACTCCATAATAGAGTAGATAATATTTCATTTGATATAGTAGCTTTTACTAATATCACAGGAGATCATCTAAATATTCATAAAAGTTTTGATAACTATAAGAATACTAAATTAAAATTATTAGAATTAGTAAAAGATGATGGATATGTAGTAATTAATAAAGATGATGTAAATTTACAAGATATAAAATGTCAAAATATGTATTCTTTCGGCAAGGAAAATGTAAATTTTACAATAAAAAATATCTCTTATCTTAAAGAAAATGTAACTATAATACTTAAATATAAAGGAATAGAATACTATATTACTAGTCCTTTAAAAGGTGAGTACAATGCTTATAACGTAGTAGAGGCATTTATAATCAGTTATTTATATGGTATAAAGACTAGCGATATCATTGAAACTATTAAAACTCTAAAGCCTATCTCAGGAAGAGGAGAATTATTAGACTTTAATCAAGATTATAATATTGTATTAGATTATGCACATACTATTAATGGTATATCTAATATATTAGATGCTTATAAAGATTATTATAAAATTGTAGTAACAGGGTGTGCTGGAGGAAGAGATCATGAGAAAAGAAGTGTTATTGGTAATATTGTAATAAATAAATCAGATATATCTATATTTACTATGGATGATCCAAGAGATGAGAGTGTTGATGATATAATAGATGAGATGGTAGGAAATAATACTGACTATATTAGAATTATAGATAGAGAAGAAGCTATTAATTATGCTCTATCTATTGCTCCTAAAGATAGTGTAGTTTTAATTCTAGGGAAGGGAAGAGATAACTACATGGCAATAGGTGATAAAAAGATTAAATATAATGATTATGAAGTAATAAAAAAGTACTTTGAAAAATAGGATTTATCCTATTTTTCTTTTCCTTGACAATACCTAAAATAATTACTAAAATAGAAGTAGATTGAACTAAATTCAATCTAGATGGAGGAGTAAATATGAATAGTACAATGTTCTCCATTTTACTTGGTATTATTGGACTTGTAGTAGGGTTCGTAATCGCTTTAATAATTAATTCTATGAAGGGATCTATGGCAAGCAAAAAGGCTGATGCTATGATTGCTAATGCTAAGAAAGAAATAGAAAAAATTAAAAGAGATGCAGCTATTGAGCAAAAAGAAGAAGCTCATAAAGCAAAAATGGATTTAGATAAAGAAATTCGTGAGAAAAAAGAAGAATTAAAAGAAAGTGAAAATAGATTATTACAACGTGAAGCTAACATCGATAAACGTGATGAAATGTTTCAAAAACGTGAAGCATCAATAGAAGAACGTGAAAATAAACTATCTGAAAAACAAGAAGAAATCCAAAATGAAAAAAGTAAAGTGGAGGAAATCAAAAAGGAACAATTAGATTTGTTAGAAAAAATCTCTGGATTTAGTAAAGACAAAGCTCGTGAGTTAGTAATGGTTAAAGTAAAAGAGAATATGTCTAAAGAAATTTCAGAGTACATTAAAGAAGCTGAAGATGAAGCTAAATTAAAAGCAGATAAAACTGCTAGAGAATTAATTGTAACATCAATGCAAAGATATGCAGCTGATATTGCAAATGATCAAACAGTTACAGTAGTTGATTTACCTAATGATGAGATGAAAGGTAGAATAATCGGTAGAGAAGGTAGAAATATTCGTACTATCGAGGCTATTACTGGTGTTGATTTAATTATTGATGATACACCTGAAGCAGTAGTAGTATCTAGTTTTGATCCATTAAGAAGAGAAATCGCAAGAGTAACACTTGAAAGTTTAATTAAAGATGGAAGAATCCATCCAACTCGTATTGAAGAGTTATATGACAAAGTTTGTAAGGATATGAAAAAACAAATTATTGAATATGGTAATGATACAATAGTTGAATTAGGACTTACAAAATTTGATCCTGAATTAATTGAAATAATTGGTAAATTACACTTTAGAACAAGTTATGGACAAAATGCTCTACAACATTCTAAAGAAGTATCAGAGCTTTCCGGTTTGTTAGCTGGAGAACTTGGAGAAAATGTAGCTTTAGCAAAACGTGCCGGATTATTACATGACATTGGTAAAGCAATTGATCATGAAGTAGAAGGAAGCCATGTAGATATTGGTGTTGATATAGCTAAAAAATATAATGAAAATGAAACAGTTATTAATGCTATTGCATCACATCATGGAGATACACAGGCTACTTCTGTTATCTCAGTAATAGTGGCTATTGCTGATGCGTTGTCTGCATCTCGTCCTGGAGCTAGAAACGATTCATTAGAAAACTATATTAATCGTCTTTCTCAATTAGAAGAGATTGGTAATACAATTAAAGGTGTTGAAAAGACATATGCTGTTCAAGCTGGACGTGAACTTCGTGTAATTGTTAAACCTGAAGAAGTAGATGATTTAGAGGCACATAAAATTGCTCGAGAAGTTAAAGAGAACATTGAAGCTAATTTAAAGTATCCAGGTACTATAAAAATTACTGTTGTTCGTGAAACAAGAGCTATAGAAGAAGCAAAATAATAAAAAAGAGTTGTGAGACTCTTTTTTTTTATAATAATATAGTAGGAGGTGAAATATGAAAAATAATCTTTTACTATTTTGGAATATAGGTAAAAAGGTATATGAAGATAAAGAAGTAATTAATTCCATTGAGAAGTATTCTAATTATTATTCATATTATTATGGTAATAGTTATTTGTTTAATAGAGAGAATATAAGACTTATGAAATTATTCTATATTTGTTTTCCTATATTTAATAAAAAATTAAATAATATTTCATGGGAACAATATAAATTACTATTTAGAATAAATGATAGGAAAGAAAGATTATTCTATTTTTATACATCATTATTTTTTAATAGTGATTTATTAGATACTAATAATTTAATAGAAAATGATTACTATTTAAGAATATAATATATATAACATATTGACAACATATTGACAAATATAATGCTATATGGTACTATATGTCTAGATGGGAGATGATTATTATGGCTGAAATAACAAACGCTATAAATATGAGTTTTAGAGTAGATAAAGACCTTAAGAGGCAGGCTGATGAATTATTTAAGAAATTAGGTATGAATACAAGTGTGGCTTTAAATATGTTTTTAACACAAAGCGTTAGAGAACAAGGGATTCCTTTTGTTCCTTCTTTAGAAGTTCCTAATGCAAGATTAATACGTGCAATGGAAGAAGTTGAATTAATAGAAAAAGGGCATATTAAAGCCAAAAAGTATAAGGATTTTGAAGAGGCAATCGAGGATATAAAATAGTTGTATGAAATAGTATTAACATCGGCATTTAAAAAAGAACTTAAAACAATAAAAAAACAAAGTAAAAATCTACAAAAGTTAACAGAAATAGTTAATAGGATAGCAAATAACAAAAAATTAGATGTAAAAAATAGAGACCATTTACTAGTAACTAATTCAAAGTATAATAATTGTAGGGAATGTCATATAGAACCAGATTGGTTGTTAATATATAAAAAAGATAATGATAATTTAATATTGTATTTAATTGAAACAGGTTCACATAGTGAATTATTCTAAACAAAAAAGAGAAAATTATTTTTCTCTTTTTATATCTAATATTATTGGAAGAATAATAGGTTTTCTTCCTGTTAGATTATTAATAAATGGATAAAGTGTTTCAGTAATATCAGCCTTAAGTGTAGCAAAAGTTGATCTTGGATTTTGTAAAGCAGTTTTAATAGTTTCTTCAGCCTTAGATTCTATCTTATGAATTAATTCTTCATTTTCATTTACTAAGATAAATCCACGAGTAGTAATATTAGGAGTAATTAATAATTCGCGCTTTTTCATATCAACGTTTATAATTACAACTAGTATTCCATCTTTTGCCATTATTTGTCTATCTTTAATAACTGCTCCACCAATTTCACCTACACGACTACCATCTACATAAATATCTTGTCCAGAATAACTTCTGCCTCTAGTTAATACATGATTCTTTAATTCTAAAGTATCACCATTTTTTAAGATAAATGTATTTTCTTTAGGAATTCCACAGTTAATACCAATATTAGCTTGTTTTTTAAGCATTCTATAGTCTCCATGGAATGGCATTAAATACTTTGGTTTAATTAATCTAATTAATAGTTTAATTTCTTCTTCATTAGCATGCCCTGAAGTATGAAGGTCTTGTAATACATTATTTGTATATACTTTAACTCCTCTTAAGTATAATTTATTAATTGTTTTAGATATACTTAAAGCATTTCCAGGTATTGCACTAGATGAGAAAATAACTACATCATCAGGTCTTAACTTAATATATTTATGTGTACCATTGGAAATTCTAGATAAAGCCGCAAGTGGTTCTCCTTGACTTCCTGTACATAAAATACATACTTCATTAGGTTTTAAATTATTTGCTTCTTCCGGAGAAACAAGTAGTTCTTTATGATCAATATATCCTCCATTTAAAGATATATTTATGTTATTCTCCATGCTTCTACCAAAGATACATATTTTTCTATTATACTTGAAACAAGTTTCAAAAATATGTTTAACACGGTAAATATTAGAAGCAAATGTCGCAATAATTATACGATTATTTTTACATTTGGCAAACATTTCATTTAATGTTTCATCAACAACTGATTCACTTGCAGAAAATCCTTCATTTAGGGCATTAGTAGAGTCACTTATTAATACATCTACACCTTCTTCCCCTAATTTAGCCATCTTATATAAATCAGCCATAGGACCTATAGGAGTTAAGTCAAACTTATAATCTCCTGTGGTTACGATTCTACCGTCTGGCGTAGTTAGGCTAATACCATGAGAATCTGGGATAGAGTGAGTAATTCTAAAGAATTCTACCTCAATATCCTTAAACTTTAATTTAGTTTTATCATCATATACATATAAATTGTCATATCTTATATTTCTGTCTTGTAACTTAACAGCAATCAATTCCTTAGCGTGGTTAGGCGCATAAATTGCGGGAATATTTACGCTTTGTAGTAAAAATGGTACTCCTCCAATATGATCCTCATGACCATGAGTTATTAAAAGAGCTTGAATTTTATCTTCGTTTTCTTTTAAGAAAGTGAAATCAGGTAATACGTAATCTACACCCATTAATTCACCTTCAGGAAAACTTACACCGGCATCAATAATCACAATCGCGTCGTTATGCATTACACAATACATATTTTTTCCGACTTCTCCTAAACCACCTAAGACAATGATTTTTGTATCATTCATCTTTTGTGTTTCCATAATATCTCCTTTCTAAATATTTATAAAGAACTGACTAGTAAATTATACTACATTTTTAAGATTTTGTCTATAAAGCAAATAAAAAAGTCACTAATGTGACTTTATTTTTTAATATATTGATAATCTGAATTATATATTTCTGTTTGGTAAACATCACACGATAAATTACCGTTTTTATTATAATCCCCTATTTCTTTTACACCTATTGTTTTTACAATCCCATCTTCTATTTTTACGGTAAATAATTGGGGGAAATGGTTATCAATTAATGAAAATTTTTGAAAAGGGCGATGGATACCTACGTGATAGTGCCCAATTAGTGAGTATATATATTCATTTGCTATATTACTTAATCCAATATCTACGGCTTCGTCAAATGGGTAGATATTTCTATTAAAATTCTTATGAAAAACGCCAAGTTTATCATTGCCTAACATGAATGAACCTTCTTCAATTCCTAAGAATATAATATTATTAGCATATAAATTCATTATTTCTAATGGATCAACTCCAACTAAATAAGGGTGTTGATCATGATTGCCAAATAGTTCATAGTGCATTATATTGCTGGCCGATTCAATGGCTTTAGAATAATTACTGTAAAAGTTGTAGCTTAAGTTAATGGCTTCTTTATCCCTGTTTTCCCAATTTATTCTACTGATTTTTTTTAGAGTATCGGCGTTATCACCTAAATTTATAATTGGCAGATTATTTCTAATAGTACAGAATTTGTGGAGAGGATCTAATCTTCTTTTTAAATCATCTTCAGTACTTGCTAAATCAGCGTGCAAATCAGCTATCACAACAAATTCTATTATCCCTGTGAATATATTACTTATTCTTGGACATACTTTATTCCTTTTTAATGCATCACGTCTATTAGTAGCACTTGCAATTATAGAATATGATTGAGTATTACCATCTTCATTTATAACTCTAGTAATTCCAGGAATTTCGTTTCTCAATTCATTTAATACGTTCAATAAATTTTCAACAGGAAGATTGGAAGATGCAAAACTATCTTTTATTTCTTGCAAAGTTATATTTTCATTAGTACAAAATAAGTTTAAAAGATGCTGTTTTTGAATTATCTTATATTCGTCGTGTTCTTCATATTGTTTACATTTTTCCTTCAATTTTTTATTTTTTTCTTTAAGTGTCCTATTTATATGGTAGTAGAGAGAACAGGATTCTTTGTATTTTTCATTTTGGGCTCTTAATTGATTATTTTCCTCTTCCATTTTTTGAATTATATTATGATCTTCTTGCTTTTCAATTTCTTCACAAGCTTCATCTGTTAGTTGATATAAAGCTCTGTTTCTTTTAGTAATTTTACTTTTTAAAGTATTAATACTTTTTTCTAGTTTATCTCTTACTTTTATTATTTCATTTAATTCATCTGTTTGAGACTTTTCTATTATTGGCTTTTTAACTTTTTTATTGTTTTGTTTTTCAATTTTTTTGTTTTTGGAAAGTTCTTGTAACAAATCTATATTTCCTTTAGTTTCCATAAATTCTTCTATAGTAATATTACGTAGCATTAATCTTTTTTCTAATGCTTTTTTATGTTCTTCAGGTAGGGTATTATTTATATATCTATAATACATATTCTTAAACCATTGACTAGTTTTTTGATAAGTTTCTTCTTTTTCTTTTACTGTTCCATTAAATATATTATTTAATCCATCTTTGAATACCTTTTTTTGTTCTTCTGTTACCATTGTAATTCCCCCGATTAGTTTTTTATAATAACAAAAAGACTATGTGTTGTCAATGAAATATGTTATAATAAATTTGGTGATACGAATGGGTTTATTTAGTAAAATTAAAAACATGTTTAAATCTAAAGAAGAAGACATTGAAATAGAAAAATCCACAGAAGTTGTTGATAAAGTTATTAAAGAAGAAAATACTGTGGAGAAAAAGAAAAAAGAAAAAGAATCAGTAA
>JAEEGL015935268.1_pt1 | contig 12575 bp, 12 predicted proteins | sample 9134231 | NCBI WGS metagenome assembly JAEEGL01 (sample SAMN16246548, study PRJNA631951) | gut metagenome | biome: gut microbiome; feature: rumen; material: fiber-attached | host: Bos | place: Iran: Karaj | collected 2018-10
CGCGTCTTTATCATCCGGCAGAATACTCCTTATGCCTGAAACCTGTACTGCATGAAATTCCCGTTCTTTTTAAAGCCGAAATCCGTATACAGCAGCACTCCCATATCGGAGGCGGTGATCTGCACGCAGCCGCAGCCGTATTCCCGGGCTTCCTCCACGACACGCCGCAGCAGTTCCTTCGCGATGCCCCGGCGGCGGTAATCCGGGTCTGTATACATGCTGGACAGAAGCCCGATCCGCCCCGTCGGGCAGCCGAAATACGGCGGTTTCTCCACAAAGGACATGCCGCTCGTTCCGATGATCCGCCCGCCGTCCAGCGCCAGCCATGAAACGAATGTTCCGTCGGCCAGATGCCGGCTGTAATAGTCCTGCAGCGCCGGAACAAGGTCCAGGTCCTCTGTTGCGCCTTCTTCCCGCAGCTGTGTGATCCGCATGCGGATAAATGGTTCCAGGTCCTTCTCCGTCAGTTTCCTGTATGTGATCTCCATTTCCCTGCTCCTGCTTCCTTACTGTGATACAGCCGCCAGTATATCATAGAATCCCGGTACTGTATCCGGTTTATATCCGGCCTGTTTCCGGGCCTGCCGGCGCCTGTCACAAACTTCCCAGGATTTTCAGAAAATTGTACAGCCCCAGGTACCATACGTTGAAATTGTGATAACCCGGACAGACCTGCCAGATACAGTTCTCTTCCGTCAGGCGGCTGTCCGCCGGCAGCGGGTTCAGCACGGCGGAAGCGGTGTCGAGCGCGTCGTCCCCTTTGCCGCAGACGCAGTACAGGCAGCGGACCGTACAGTCCGCCGGGAATTCCTTCAGCTTTTCCGTGATTTTCGCGGAATTCAGCGTGGTAACCGGTGCGGAAAAGACGCCGAAAGCGGAAAACAGGTCCAGGCATTCGCACAGCCCGATATTCACCGCCTGCATCGCGCCGATGGAGAGCCCGGCGATTGCCCGGTGTTCCCGGTCCGCGTATGTGTTGTAGTGTTCGTCAATATACGGAATCAGGTCGTTCCGGATTTCCGGGCCGAAAGCATAGAAAGCCCGGGAACTGTTTCTGGACGTATCGGCGAAATTCCATGTGGAGCGCCCGTTCGGCATCACAATGATCAGGTTCCGCACGGCTCCTTCCGCGAACAGGTGGTCCGCCAGGTTCCGCCCTTTCAGGTTCCTGCCGGCAAATCCCCATTCGGTTTCCGTACCGCCCATGCCGTGGCAGAGAATCAGCACGTCGCACGGCGTGTCTTCCGAATAGCCCGCCGGAAGATACACCAGCGCGCGCTTTTCCACTTCCCGGTCCTTGTTGGAGCAGTAATCCCTGGATATGTAGGTAATTTCCTCCACCCGGCTGCCGGATGAAGGAAGCTCCGTGAAATACTCCTCCGGCACCTTCTCTTCCATTTCGGCTTCGCCGGCGCATCCGGCGGCGGACAGGAGAACCGCCGCTGCCGCGAGCAGTGCGGAAAATCTCTTCACTTCATACGCCTCCCGGTATTTCCCGGTTTACCGGGTAAAATTCGTCCACACGCGCTGTTCCTTCAGTTTGGGGATCCCGTATTCCTCTTTTCCGAGCGCGATGCTCCGCATCAGGAACACCATGTTCTGCGCCAGGACGCGCATCACCTGCCGTCCTTCTTCGTCCACGCTGCCCTCCCCGGGTTCCCAGCCATAGATATTGTTCCAGTACTGGCTGGTGGCAACCGGCATGTTTGACAGCGTAAAAAACTTGTTCAGCTCGTCAAATGTCGCGGTGCATCCGGAACGCCTCGCGCTGACGACGTTCGCGCCGACTTTCATGCTCTTGTCAAAGGAAGTGCTGTAAAACAGCCTTTGCAGGGCGGACATCAGCGTGCCGTTGGCGGATCCGTAATACACCGGCGAACCGATCACAAGTCCGTCCGCCTCCCGGAATCTGTCCGCCAGTTCGTTGACGATATCGTCAAATACGCATTTTCCTTTTTTCCGGCAGGTTTCGCAGGCAACGCATCCCCGGATCGCTTTGTTTCCGAGAATTACGGAATCGTATTCCACTCCGTTCTCCTCAAAAACCTTTTCCATTTCATGAAAGGCAAGGGCAATATTGCCGTTCGCCCGGGGGCTCCCGTTCAGCATCAGTACTTTCAGTTTTTTCTCCATCTCCGGTTCCTCCGTTTCTCCTTCCGGGCGCCTCCTGCAGGGGAGGCCCGGAAATGTGGTCCGCGTTGAAGGTATTATAACCCATAAAGCGTACTCAAGGTCAACAGTGCAGAAGAGATACTTGACTGAAAGCAGGTTCCCGGCATTATTATATGCATGGCGTTCCGCTGCGTGCGGCCAGGCCGTACTGCCGGGATCAAAACTACGAAAGAGCCGGAGAAGAATGAATAACAGCAAGACAAACGGCCGGGGACCGGTCCTGATGATGGTTTCTTCCATGCTTATTTTCGGAACCATCGGTGTTTTCAGAAGATACATCCCGGTGTCTTCCGCTTTCCTGGCCTGCTCGAGGGGGCTTCTCGGAGGCCTGTGTATCCTGCTTTTCGCCCGGTTGAAAACCAGGGCAAAAGAACGTCCTGCACCCCTCCCGCGGCGCGTCCTGCTGCTGATGATGGTTTCCGGGGGACTGATCGGCCTCAACTGGATGCTGCTGTTCGAGGCGTATAACTATACGTCCGTCTCTGTCGCGACCCTTTGTTATTATATGCAGCCGACCATTGTAATGCTCCTGTCCCCCCTCTTCTTCCGGGAAAGGCTGACCGCCGGAAAAGCGGCGTGCGCCGCGGCTGCGATTGCCGGTATGGTGCTGGTGTCTGGCGTCTTCGAAGGCGGCGGCACGCGTCCCGGCAGCCTCCGCGGCGTTCTCCTGGGGCTCGGGGCCGCGATGCTGTACGCTTCGGTGGTCATCATAAACAAAAAGATCCCGGGAATTGACGCATACCGGAAAACGACGGTCCAGCTGCTGTCCGCAGGCACGGTCATGATTCCCTATCTGCTGCTGACCGGCGGATTTGGCTGCGGCAGCCTCACGCCGGTCCGGGGTTTTCTGCTTCTTGTCGTTGGAATTGTGCATACAGGCGTTGCGTATGTTTTATATTTCGGATGCATGGACGGACTGCGGGTGCAGACCGTCGCGATCCTGAGCTATATTGATCCGGTTTCCGCGCTGCTGTTTTCCGCGCTGCTGCTCAGGGAGCCGCTGAGCCTCCTGAACATCGTCGGAGCCATCCTGATAATCGGTTCCGCCGTCGTCAGCGAAATCCGCAGGCCTCAGGAACTGCCGCCGGAATCCCGCTGACCGCCGTTTTTCCGGATCCTCCTGTTTACTCCGGCATGGAACAGGAATTGAAATACGCGAGGGCAAAAACCGTGATGGAATTCCAGTAGACGGCGATTTCATTGGTATCCGCGGATGGCGTTTCGTCCAGGAAAAACCTGGCGGGCGGCGTATCCTCCCCGAGTTTTTCCTTCGTGGCCGGATAAGTCCATTTCTTGTTCGGCCCGCCGGAAATCAGGCCCGGAACCGGATCCGCGATTCCGTCCGCCGCGGAAGGCCGGTGATGCGGATGCATCACGCGCTTTTCGCCGAATCCGGTGACAAAGCAGATGTCGAGCGTATTCATACCCAGTGCGTAATTCAGCTGGTTCATGGCGGCGTTCCGCATATCCTCCCGTCCTGTCAGCAGGAAATTCAGGATCATGGCCGCCGCGTTCCCCATAATGGTCAGAATGCTGCCCCAGCCGTACATATCTTTTCCCAAGGCTGTTCCGTATCCGGATTCCGAGGCTGTTTTCAGCGGGGCTTCGCTTGCCGCCAGAAAGTCTTTTTTCATTTTTTCATACAGGACAGGCCCTGCCTTTTCCTTCAGGTCCGCAAGGCAGCACAATGCGCCGAGGCCGCCGACGTCCGCCCAGCCGAAGCTGGTCAGCTGCTGGCCTTCGGCGTACAGGTCCTCCGCGGCTTTCCTGAAGCCTTCGTCGCCCGTTGCCGCAAAGAGTTCGCACGCCGCCCAGAACCGCTCGTCCCTGTCTTTCCGGTCCCCGTACTGGCCGGTATGAACTCCCTCCGGATTCCGGAAAGGGGTAAAGTCCCCGTCGTGCTTTTCAAGCCATGCCCAGGCCCTTCTGGCTGACAGCAGCGCCGCATTCGCGAATCCTTCATTCCACGGCCTGTAAACCCTGGAAGCCAGCGCCATGCACGCGCAGGCGGCCCCGGTCGCGCAGTGGGATTCCGGCATCATGTATTCCGGATCCCGGTCCTCTTCCGGCATGATAAAGCCTGCGAAATGGTCCTTCGTCAGCTTATGGTGGAAAGCGCCGTTCGGGCGCTGCATTTTCAGCAGCCAGTCCAGTTCATATTTCGTCTCGTTCAGGATATCCGGCATGCCGTTCCCTGTTTCGGGAATATTCAGGCTGTCCCCGCATCCCGCGGGAAACAGCTTCCACGCGTACATCAGATGGGCGGCGGCAACCGCCCCGGGCCCGGTATACTTTCCGTAATCCCCGGCGTCATGCCATCCGCCGGTTACCAGGCAGCGGACGGTTCTGTCCGCCCAGTCCGCGGCCGGGTTCGTATGGCAGGCCGCGTGCGCATAAATCCCGGCGTGTTCCTTTTTCAGTTCGCAGCCGCACCGCTGATAATAGAACCCCTTGATCAGGGCGCTGCATACTTCCCGCCATGCTTTGGCCCGGACAAAAATCTTCCTGCGTTCATTTCCGCAGCAAAGCGTATATTCTCCCGCGGGAAGCATTCCCAGGTCCAGCAGGCATACGCTGTCCATGGACGCCTCATCCGTTTCCGTCCGGATCTCCTCCGCTTTGAAGATAGGATTCCCTTCCCTGTCTTCCAGCGTGACGGTATCTCCCGCCAGAACCGCGGCTATAACCGGAAGCCCGGCGGCATAACCCGCCTGATTGATTCTGAAAACTGAATGTTCCATCATTTCCTCCCGCAATGCGGCATTCAGGATTGTAACCGCAGCGTCTCAAGCCCTCTCTTCAGCCGTTCCAGCCCGTCGTCCAGGAGCGGGCGGGGGCAGGCGACGTTCAGGCGCAGGAAACGGTTTCCGTTTCCGCCGTAGATTGTTCCGGCATTGACAAACAGTCCTGTCTGTTTCCGGATATACTGCTGGAGCTCTCCGGAATTGTCCGAGTAACGGCCGGTATCCAGCCACATCAGATAGGTGGCGTCCTGGGGAACCGCGTACACGTCCGGCAGTTCCTGCCCGAGGAAGGCGTACACCGTTTTTTTGTTCTCATCGATATAGTCCCGCAGAGCGGTCAGCCATTCCCATCCCTCATCGGAAAAAGCCGCTGTTGCCGCATCCACGGAGAAGGCGTTCGGTTCGGCCGCGTCTTCCGTACGCACCGCGTGGCTCATGCGCTGCCGAAGTCCTTCCTCCGGAACCAAAGCCGCCGCGCTGTGCATTCCAGCGATGTTGAAGGCCTTGGTCGGGGCAAGCGCGGTAATGCTGTTCATCCTGCAGGTTTCATCCACGGACGCGAAAGGCACATACCCCCGTCCCGGTGCGGTCAGGTCGCAGTGAATCTCATCGGAGAATACCAGTACGCCGTGCTTTCTGCACAGGCTGCCGATCCTGGCCAGGTCTTCCCGGCTCCAGCTTTTCCCCACAGGGTTCTGCGGATTGCAGAGAATCATCATCGTTGCCCGCGGATCGGAGAGTTTCCTTTCCAGGTCTTCGAAATCCATTTCGTACTTCCCGTCACGGTAAAGCAGCGGATTCTCAAGCGCCTCCCGCCCGTTGTCGCAGATGCAGTTGAAAAAATGATTGTATACCGGCGTCTGGATCACAATCCTGTCCGAGGGCGCGGTGAAATTCCTCACCGCGACGGAAAGGGCCGGAATAACGCCCGATACAAAAATCAGTTCTTCCCGGGCGATGTCCAGGCCGTGATGCTTTCCCCACCAGTTTTTGTACGCCTCATGCCATTTTTCCGGAATACAGCTGTAGCCGAAAATACCGTGGGCGGCTCTTTTCTCAACAGCTTCCCGGATGCAGGGAGCTGTCGGGAAGTCCATATCCGCCACCCACATAGGCAGTTCGTTTTCCTGTACGTTCCATTTTTCGGAACAGGTTCCGCGCCTGTCCGTAACCCGGTTGAAATCCGTTTCCATTGCAGTACCTCTTCCGTGCTGTTTATTTTGAGGCGATGACTTCAATTTCCACCAGTCCCCCTTTGGGGAGAGCGGAAACCTCCACGCAGGAACGGGCAGGCTTATGTTCTCCGAAATAAGCCGCGTAGATTCCGTTTACCCTGCCGAAGTCGTCCATGTTCCGGATGAATACGGTCGTTTTTACCACGTCCGTCCGCGTGAAGCCCGCTGCTGTAAGGATCGCGTCAATATTTTTCAGGGATTGCTCCGCCTGGGCTTCCACGCCGTCCGGCAGGTTTCCGGTTTCCGGGTCCAGCCCCAGCTGGCCCGAAGTCAGCAGCATGTTTCCGGTACGGATTGCCTGGGAATACGGGCCGACTGCCGCCGGCGCGTCATGGGTATAAATGATGTCCGCTGTCATGGTTGATCTCTCCTTTTCTTCTTTCAGCGGCAGGGATTCCCCTGCCGGTTTGTCCGGAAGCGGCTGCCATTCCGGTTCCTGTTGCGTATATACTGACGGCAGGGCATTCGGGCCCTGCGCAGCCGGATCATAAGAATGTGCGCATCGCGCAAGGAGGAAAACGCAGATGAAAAAAATTTTGCTGGTTCTGATGGTTCTGTCCCTGGCAGCGGTAAGCTTTGCCGCGTTTGCCGAAAGTGAGCCTGCGGTTCAGCCGGCTCCGGATCCGGATCCGTTCTCCGGCGTCTGGGCATGCGACCGGGCCACAGCGGAAATCGTCTGGGAAGAGGAAGGCTACCGGGTTCTGATTTCCTGGGGCAGCAGCGCCTGGGAAACAACGACCTGGGAATATTCCTGCTATTATCATGAGGATGACGGAACAATCGTCTCCATGCCTTTCGGCTCCCGTACCGAATGGGTTTATGATGATAACGGCGAAGTTGTTTCTTCAAAGGTTGTTTACGACGACGGCGTGGCCGTTTTCTCCCTGGATCAGGAAGGCCGCCTGATCTGGCAGGACGAAAAGGAAAACGCCGGCGAAGGCCTGCGGTTTGACTGGGTTTCCGAGTATCCGCCGGTGGACGCCGAAGTTGAAAACGGCTGATCCCGGCGGGTAAGGTCCCGCCAGCGCCCCCTTTTCGGGGGCGCTTTTCCTTTGGGTCTCCGGCCTGCGCTCAGTTTTCCGGTTCTCCCCGTCCAGCCGGAGGATCCGCATGTAACTCTTTCAGTATTTCCATCTGCTTAACTCCTGTACCGGTTATGTCTCAGAGACGCGTTCTGTCTGCTCTTTTTTGCTCCCCGCGGTTCCCTTTTTACGCCCGGACTGCGGAAAACCGGGAACCCGGAACTGCGGGGATCCGGCTGCTGCGGACTCCCGGCGCGGTAAAAATCTGGCGGTTTGTTTTTGTTGATTGTATCACAATCAGCCATCTCATGTCATTCCCATCTTTTCCATGATTCCGTCCGCGGTTACGCCGGGATGGGTTACATACAGCCTGGCGATCTGCTCCGCGAGTTCCGGCTCCAGCCTGTGCTTCCGCGCGATGGAGGCAACCGTCAGTCCCTTTTTCGTCTCCCGCATCACGGTTTCGATCGTCCTGTAAAGGTCTCCGCTGCCGGTCTTCGGCATCTTTCCTCCGGCTGCGTGCGGAATGCTGACCTGCTTAACGGTCCAGCCGTCCGGTTCAATCGTCAGGACTGCCATTGTAATCGGCTGGATGAGCCGGCGCGGTCCGCAGCTGCCGGGATTCAGCAGCAGGGTTCTCTTTTCCCCTGCCGGCTTCTGCCAGGCGGCGGCGTACTGGTGGGTATGGCCGCAGATCACCAGGTCATAAGCGGACAGGTCCCCCGGAAGGTCTTTTTTCTTATGGGTCATATATATGCGGAGGCCGCCCAGTTCGAAATCCAGGAACACCGGCAGGATTTCTGCCCATTCCCCGTCGTTATTGCCGCGGACTGCCTTCACCGGTGCGATCTGTTCCAGCCGGTCCAGGATCTTCCGGCTGCTGATATCCCCGGCGTGGAGAATGCAGTCGCATTCCCGGAGGGTTTCAATCGTTTCCGGCCGGAGAAGGTCATGGGTATCGGAAAGAATGCCGGCTTTCATATTTTTGTATATCCTCCCCGGCCGCCCTTCCGCCGGTCCGGCATGTCCTTCACGGAACGAACGGTCCCGCGGATGCAGCCTTGCTGTTTTTCTCTCTGGATGTGCTGATTTTACTATGGTTCCGGGGAAATGGCAATAACTCCGCGCGTGTTCCCGGCTGCCTGCTTTCCTTCCGGAACGGCGCGTCCGCGCAATGTCCGGATTTCCTGCGGCCCGGGCCTGTATTTGCAAGGCGTCCCCTGGAATGCTATAATTCTCTGTGAGGAAGCGCGGATGCGCGTTCAGGAATACAAAACGGCTCCGGTACAGCTGCGGGATGCGTCGGATCTTCAGAGCCGATCAATAAAGAAAGCGGGATGGCCATGGCAATAACAGATTTTTCAGCCTTTCTGGCGGAAGAAATCAGCAAAGTCAAAGGGATCGCTTATCCGGTGAAAGCGGGTTTCCTGCGGCGCGTCTTTATCCGGAGAGCTGCCTGCAGCAAGCTGCACCCGAATCCGAACGACGAGTTCTGTTCCCGGGAAATCGGCCCGAACTACGAAATCATGTCCCGCTATATGTCTGAATACCGGAGAGTCCTCACCGGCTCACTGGATCCGGTATTCATAAACACTGCCGCAAGGAGATCCTACGAGGCTGACTGGGGCGGTTCGGACGAAAAAAACAGTGAAGGCAGTTCCCTGGGTGAAAGGATCCTGGTCGAGCGGATTCATCCGGACGGATATATGATCCTGAACGGGCATCACCGTTGGGGAGCAGCCTGCCGGATCGGGCTGGATACGCTCCCGATCCGGATCGTTGACCTGACGCAGGAAAGCGATTTCCGGAAGATGCTCGCGTCTTCCGCTTCCGAGCGGAGGGTTTCGCTGGACCTGGACGAGGTGATCTTCCGTCCGGCGGACGATCCGTATCTGGAAAAACCGCTGCGCTTCCCGCTGAACAGGATTTACAGGGAACGCCTCAGGCTCGGGATTCCCGCGCTGTTCCACATGCTGAACAGCGACAATTATGACATCTGGGTCTACACCGCAGGCTACTACTCTTTGGATTACCTGCGCTATTGCTTTAAACACTACAGCATCCGCGTAACCGGCATTGTAACCGGCATGGCGCGCAAAGCGCCTTCCGGCACCGATACCCGGAAGGAAATGGAAGCGCTCCTGAACTCAAAATATAAAACGACCGTGCATATTGACAATGATACAGTGATCCGCACCGATCCGGCCTCCGCGTCCTTTGACGAATACCGGCTGAGCGGTGACGGAAGCGCATGGTCCCGGGAAGTAATGAAAATCTTTGAGGACTGGAAGAAGAAAGGCCGGTAAACAGGCAGCACGTCCGCGGAAAGGAGCTGCGCCATGGTTTTCACCGTCACGGAAGGCGTTCTGGTTTCCTGTGAGGGATCCGGGGAAACAGTCGTCATCCCGGATGGAATCCGGGAGATTAAAAACGGAGTCTTCTACAAAAACAGTTCCCTGAAAAATCTGTTTATTCCCGAAGGCGTGGAAACCATCGGAACATGCGCTTTTTATTTCTGCGAAAGCCTTGAATCCGTTTCACTTCCCGGCAGCCTCACGGAACTGGGAAAAGACGTTTTCGCCGGCTGCAAATCCCTGGAACGCATTCGTCTCCCGGAAAACATTACGGAAATCCCGGATGAAACCTTCGCCTCCTGCTCCGCCCTCAGGCACATCGGCTTCCCGGAAAGGCTGGAAGCGATCGGCAAGCGTGCGTTTTCAGGATGCGGAAGCCTGGAGGAAGTTATACTCCCCGGATCCCTCCGCCTCATCCGTGAAGGCGCTTTTCAGGGCTGTGAAAACCTGAAACGCGTTGAAATCCCCGACAATACGCTGGAAATCATGAAATCTGCTTTTTCAGGCTGCAGCAGCCTGGAGGAAATCATCCTGGGCGAAAACACGAATTACCTGGGAGAGTATGCGTTCCGGGACTGCGGCAGCCTCTCGTCGGTTTCCGTCCGCGCGGGTTTTACGTCCGTTCATCATAATTCCTTTGCAGGCTGCGGAAATTCCTTTCGGGTGATCTTTGAAGGAAAATCCTACACGATCCGTGAAAACATGAAAACAGACGGCGTTCCTTATGCCGTCTGTTGTTTCTCCCACAGCTTCGGTATCCGGCATACCGGCACCGAATCATATACTCCCCTCACCTTTCCCGCCGGTTACCCGTATATGGATGAGTTTGAATATCTCAGTACGGGCGGAGAAGAAGACGATGGCTGATTTCCGCCCGGATCATTCCTCATCGTGCCTTTCGTACCGGGAAAGGTCATCGGTAAAACTCTTATCGCACCGGTAACAGTGATAATCGTATTTCCCGGGCATGCAGCCGCCGAGGTATATTTCTTCCCTTTCCGCTTTCTCGAAGGTTTCGGGGCCCGGCAGTCCGTAAACAATCCTCACAAGCGCTCCGCCGCATTCCGGGCATTTTCCGGGCGTCTGCCTGGTCTTCTCCAGGAATGCGAAACCCTCATCCAGGTCTTCCCCGAGGATCTCCTGGATCTTCCGGAAATCATACTGCCGGTGCAGCCTGTCAAGCACGGCGGCCAGTTCCTTTTTGCCGTATTTCCGGATAAACAGTGCCAGGGCTTTGACAGCGTTGATTTCTTTTCCGTTTGCGTAAAAGCCTTTCAGGCAGCCGGCCAGCTCCCCGCATTCCCAGCAGCCGTCAAGACCTTTTTCCCTGCAGCAGGCCGCGTTCGGGCAGACGCCGTCCGGAGAACACGTGGCATAGGAACAGGTATTGTAAGCGGTTCTGCAGGAACCGCACCACTCTGCCAGGAAGCAGTGATTGCAGGACAGCCCGCAGTATGCGACGGGATCCGCGCCTTTCCTGGCTTCCAGGCACAGTTTGTTTTTGATCCGGCACATGGCTTCGGTGTGCATGATCCAGTGCCTGCTGAAGGGCATCTGAATCAGGCCCCGGATATCTTTTCCGCACCAGTAGTCAATCAGCCAGAACGCGTCCCCGTCGGTGCTGACGCAGCGGCTGCCGATCAGCCTCTCCCGGTCGGCATCCGTAAATTTCCGCTTCAGGTCCCTGTATTCCAGGGTCTTCAGGATTCTGTCCGTCGCTTTCATGACCGCCCGGCTGTATTCATATACCGCCCGGATATCCAGCTGCCGTGAAAAGTCCGCGATTTCTTCTCCCTTCAGTTCATTCCCGGTCGTAATGATCGGGCTTTTTGTTTTTTCAGCCCAGCCCTCCGAAAAGAACACCTGTTCGTCCTGTGCAATCAGGGTATGGGCAACAATATCCTCAATCCTGAAAATATGCCATATGGAATACGCCAGCGTTTTGGAGTGGTATCCTTCAGCCCCTGCGAAAGGCATCCGGTAAAACGCTTCCGGCGGATAGTTATTGACGATGGATGAGATCTGCCCGAACAGGTCTTCCCTCAGGTCCGCCAGAACGTCCAGTCCTTCCCGGAAGCTCTCCTCCTTTTTGAGCAGCGCCTGCATCTTCCTGTTCTTTTCAGCCCAGTCCCGGTTCATAACCCGCCTCCTTTGCATGACTTCCGAAAGAACGTCTGTTCACAGGCGCTCAAAAACAGGAATAACGTCCAGGGGAGCTGCCGCCGTCCGGGTTCCTCCGCCCTGCAGGACCTCTCCTGTATCAACGTTGCGCCAGCTGCCCGCGGGGAAATACACCGGCCTCTCCCGCGCCCCGGGTTCCAGAACCGGGGCTACCAGGAAGCGGCTGCCGAACATATACTGGTCCTTCAGGTCGCCGCAGCGGTCATCCTCCGGGAATTCATACCACATGGCCCGCATCAGCGGCGTGCCTTCCTCGTGGGCCTGTTTCATCAGTTCCCGGATATAATCGCGGAGCGCTTCGCGCCGGTTCAGGTATTTGACCAGAATCGGGTACGCCTCTTCCCCGAAACTCCAGACTTCATTGCTGCTTCCGCTGTTCAGCACCCGTGTGCCGTCCTTGCGGCAAACCGGTTCGGAAGGCTGCCGGTCCCCGTGCAGCCGCATCACCGGGCAGTAGCACCCCCACTGGAACCAGCGGATCAGCAATTCCCGGAACCCCGGATCATCCGGATTTCCTGCGTGGAAACCACCGATATCCGTCGTCCACCAGGGAATTCCCGCCGCCCCCATGCTGAGCCCGGCGCATACCTGGCGGCGGAAATCCTTCCAGTCGCTCATGATGTCCCCGCTCCACACCAGCGCGCCGTACCGCTGGCTGCCTGCCCAGGCGCACCGGAGCAGGTTGACCGGGTTCTCCTGCCCGGCTGCCTTCATGCCTTCATAGAAGCCCCTCGCGTAGCACTGCGGATAGATGTTTCCGATCTCAACGTTCGGCCCGGCCGCATAACGGTACGCTTTGAAATCATAGGTTCCGTACTCCGGTTCCGCTTCATCCAGCCAGAAGATACGGATCCCGTAATCGTAATA
>JAEEGL016820595.1_pt1 | contig 12575 bp, 7 predicted proteins | sample 9134231 | NCBI WGS metagenome assembly JAEEGL01 (sample SAMN16246548, study PRJNA631951) | gut metagenome | biome: gut microbiome; feature: rumen; material: fiber-attached | host: Bos | place: Iran: Karaj | collected 2018-10
AACTAATGATTACATGGTTTAATGTAAAAGCCAAAAATGGTGTCGCATCACTATATAACAACAGCATTACACTTAATACCACAGCCATGTATCCGTTCGAGGATGCCTATCGAGTTCAAGTTGGTCTAGATGACAATAAAAACATTGTTATTCAGCCACTTAGTAAAGCAGTCGTTGAATCAGGAGATCTTGATGAAAGCTGCTTATTAAAACTCGAGCAACACAAAAGTTTTGCGAGAATTTCATCCACATCGCTTATGAAGCAAATTGGAGAAGTTCTCAACATCACCTTATCAAAGTCCCCGGTGCAGTTTGAAACATCGTGGGACCCAGAAAAAAACGTCCTGACAATTATTGTCAAATAAGGACACCACAAACATTATTCAACAACATTAAGTAAAGGAGGAAGGGATTATGTTATGGTTATGGATTCTTCTCGGTGTAGTAGGAGCGGTATTATTAATAGTCTTCTTGCTCTGCTCTTACACCAAGGCAGGACCAGATGAAGCAATTATGATTTCTGGTCTTGGTAAAAGAAAAATTTTAAGAGGAAAAGCGGGTTTTAGGATCCCAGTCTTACAAAGAAAAGACAAATTATCCTTAAAAGCATTCCAGGTCGATATCAAGACACGTGAATCAATTCCCACCAATGAATTTATCAACATCATGGTGGATGGTGTGGCGAACTTGAAAATCTCAAGTAACCCAACACTCTTAGAAAGAGCGTTTGAAACCATCTTAGGAATGAAAGAGGGCGACTTAATTGAACAAGTCAAACAAGTTCTCGAAGGCAATATGCGTGAAATTATCGGCACAGTCGGTATCCGTCAATTAGTCCAAGATCGTAAAGGCGTTGCGGAAGCCGTTAAGGAAAACGTCATTCCAGATATGGAAAAACTCGGCCTCGAATTAGTCAATTTCAACATTCAAAACTTCTCAGACGATAACGAAGTTATTAAAAACCTTGGTATCGATAACATCTCACAAATCAGTAAAGAAGCGGCAATTGCTAAAGCGAACGCTGAAAGAGATGTCAGCATCGCTAGAGCAAAAGCTCAACAAGATGCTAACGAAGCAGAAGTTAACGCTAAAACAGTCATCGTTCAGAAGAATACTGAATATGCTTTAAAAGAAGCAGCCCTCAAAATCCAATCTGATACCGCTAAAGCGGATGCTGATGCAGCATATAAGATTCAAGAACAAAAAAGACAAGAAGAAATCAACGTTGCGACAACTAATGCCGAAATCTCTAAGAGAGAAAGAGAAGTTGAACTCGGTAACAAAGAAGTTGAATTAGCCGAAAAGAAATTAGCGGCTACAATCAACAAGAAAGCGGATGCTGAGAAATACGCCGCTGAAAAAGCCGCTGAAGCTGAACTCTATCAACGTCAAAAGAAAGCCGAAGCTGAACTTATTGAAGCTCAACGCCAAGCTGAAAAGAAGAGAGTGGCAGCGGAAGCTGATAAGATTGCTCGTGAACAAGCTGCTACTGCAGTCAGAATCGAAGCAGACGCCAATAAGGAAGCTGCTTTAGCAGAAGCCAAAGGTATCGAAGCCAAAGGCCAAGCCGAAGCCGATGCCATCAAAGCCAAAGCGGATGCGATGAAATCCTACAACGATGCCGCGACCTTAAAGCTCATCTTAGAAAGCAATGTCTTACCAGAAACAGTCAGAGCCTACAGTGAACCAATCGCTGCCGCATTAGCACAAATCGATGGAATCACCATGTACGGTGAAGGCAATGAAGCAAAGCTCGTCAGTGAAATTCAACAACATGGCGATCAAATCTTCGCTGGTCTCAACAAGACCTTAGGCATTGACCTCAAATCATTACTGCTCGGATATTTTGGCGACAAAGTACTCAGCAAGAAAACTGAAAAAGCTGCCTAATATCAAGACCGTAGACCCTCATTAAACCAAGTGAGGGTCTTTTCTTTTTGTGTTATGCGTGTATAAAATAAAACAGGTATGGCCCTATTTTATTACTACATAATGCTTATCGTTTCGTTAGTAGTGCTTGTAGTCTACGCTTTCATTTTCCATAAGCATTTTGACGTTAATATTACCATTATGGGTATTTTAATCCCTGTTGTTTGTTTATCTTCTGTGATGGTGGCTAGTTCTAAAACCATTGAAGAAGCATTAGTGGGATTAAAACTAACTTATATTGGTGGGTGTTATATCTTACTAGCGGCAATGTTTTTGATATTTAACATATGTGGCGTGAATATCAAACCATGGATAAGAGCAGTCTTAGTGGCCATTTCATCCATCGTATTCTGCTCCGCTTTAACAATTGGTGTTAACAATTGGTTTTATAAGACCACTCCAACATTAGCGTTTACTTCTGATGGAGTAGCTTATATTACTGATAAACAGTATGGCGTTATGCATACTGTGTTCTATGCGGTTGTTATTTGCTATTATTTAGCGACAGTCGCTGTTCTTGTTTATAGCTTTATTAAGAAGAAACAAGTATCTCGTAAGATTTTAATCTTAATTGTTATTTCAGTGACAATCGCCTTTGTGGGCTTCTTTGGCGGTAGATTAATCACTAATGCGGCGAAGATTTATGAAGTAGAACTTTTACCAGCGGCATATAACGCCGGCATGATTCTCTATTTGATTATCGCTTCTAGATTAAGACTATATGACGCAGCGGACTCAGTTACCGATTCACTAGTGCAAAAAGGTGACACGGGGTTTGTATCTTTTGACTCTGAAATGCGCTACTTAGGTAGTAATGACACCGCGAAAGAGATGATTGATGAAATTAACCGTTATGTTGTTGATAGAAGCGTTTCTTTCTATCCAGTAGGTAATCGTTATATTGTGCCACTTATTAAGAAATTCCAAAAAGATGGAAACGATAATAAAACATTCTTAAATGTCGGTAATAAAACATATCTCTTGCATATGAATGTGTTAAAGGTTGGAAGATCCAGCAAAGGATATCAACTTTTAATTAGTGATGATACACAAAACCAAGAGTTTATTAAGCTCATTCAAAACTATAATTCCGAATTAGAAAAAGAAGTCGCTAAAAAGACACAAGGTATTTTGGATTTACAAAATAAACTAGTGCTTGGTATGGCGACGATGATTGAAGGAAGAGATAACTCTACAGGTGGCCATATTAAAAGAACTAGTGATTGTATGCGTTTATTAATTGAAACGATGAAAGAAGAAGGCTATCCAGGCTTGTCTGATTCATTCTGTTTCAATATCGTTAGAGCGGCTCCTATGCATGACTTAGGTAAGATCGCAGTGGATGACGCTATATTAAGAAAACCAGGTAGATTTACTCCTGAGGAATTCGCGGAAATGAAAAAACACGCTCCCGAAGGTGCGCGTTTAGTTAAACAAATATTAGATGGCACTGATAATGTCGAATTTATGAATATTGCTGTTAATGTTGCCCATTATCATCACGAAAGATGGGATGGTAGTGGCTATCCTGAAGGACTAAAAGCGGAAGAAATACCATTTGAAGCCCGTATAATGGCGATTGTGGACGTTTATGACGCTTTGGTGAGTAAAAGAGTCTATAAGGAAAGTATGTCCTTTGAACAGGCCGATTCCATTATTATGGAAAGTATGGGAAAACACTTTGATAAGTCGCTTGAACCATACTACATCAAAGCGCGTCCTAAATTTGAAGAATACTATCGTAATATCGAATAGTGGTTATTTTAAGAATTTGGAAAGCATGTCTTTCTTTTTCTTCGTGTACGGGTGTTCGCGTAAAGAAAGGTTCATGTGCGTGTGCCCATATAAAACAGTGGATGGGTGTGTAAATTCATTAAATCCCCATTTGCCGTGGTATGCCCCCATACCAGAATGGCCAACGCCATTAAATGGTACGCCTTTAACCATTAAGTGGAGGCATACTTCGTTAACACAACCACCGCCATATTGCTGAGTTTGCATGACACGCTTCGCCCATTTTTTATTTTTAGTAAATAGATATAACGCTAACCCGTGTTCTCTATTTGCTATAACTTTTAATAATTCTTCAACTTCATCATCTTTATATTTAACAACAGGTAGTAGTGGTCCAAATATTTCGTGTTGAACGATTTGCTCGTTAATATCAACAGGGTAAATAATTGTCGGAGAGTATTTACAAGTATTTGGATCGCCTTCCCCACCAAAAACAATGCGGTCACGATATTGTTCTGCTTCATTAGCGATATTTTGATACGCTCTAGGAGCAATGAGTTTTGGATATTCTTCGTTTTGATAGGCCTTCTCACCAATTTGTTTGACGAAAGCTTGCTTTAATTCTTCGATGAATTGATCAGCGACTTCTTCCGCAACAGCAACTTGGTTGATATTAATACATACCTGTCCGGCATTCATAATCTTAAAGAACGCTATTTTCCTTGCGGCATCTTTTAAATTGGCGTCTTTTCTAACGATACACCAGTTACCAGTTTCTCCACCCAATTCCAAAGCCACAGGAGTTAAGTTTTTACTAGCCATTTCCATAATATGCTTAGCAACATTAGGGGAACCGGTATAGAAAATCTTATCCACTCTTTCTTCTAAACAGAAATCTGCTACATCATGACCACCATCAATAACTACGACGTATTCAGGTGGGAATGTTCTAGCAATAATATCCACTAAAGCAGCAGTAGTGGCCGCCGATTTGCTGCTTGCTTTAATAACTGCGGTATTGCCTCCTGCGATTGCCGCAGCTAAAACACCAATTGACAGCAAGACAGGGAAGTTAAACGGGGAAATAATCAAAGATACACCATAAGGCATCTTATAAACTTTAGTAAAAATGCTTGGAAAGCAGGCTAAACCTGAGAAGTGCGTTTCGGGTTTACTCCACTTGCTTAATCCGTGCACGTATTCGTCAATTTCCATAACAACATCACCGATATCGCAAAAATAAGATTCGACTGCGCATCTTCCTAAATCAATATGCAGAGCATCGATGATTTGCTGCTGGTTATCTATGATAGCCTTTTTAAGTTTTTTAAGTTGCTCTTTCCTAAACTTAATGCTTAGTGTCTGACCAGTGTTAAAAAATTCACGCTGATTTAAAACAATTTGGTGAATTGATTCTTTTGTATGTCCCATAATCTATCCCCTTACATGAATAAGATCGAAAAAGCGATGATAAACTGCGCTCCGTAATATGTCACTGCGTTGCTAATAAGATCAAATGGCTGCTCATGACCTTCTGCGAAGTATGTGAGGTTTAATATTAAATCGGATACAGCGAATAAAACTCCACCGATGAACATCATCAATAAACCGGTATTAGCGAATCCGCTCATCATCCATAAACTAAAACCAGTCGACACCATGCTAAACAATATCACAGCGTAGATAAACGCTACTGGTTTGATTCTACCGTATTCACAGTTTGATAACTTGCCTACAAGCATAGTAATTGGGCCCATTAGTAGACCGATTCCTAAAGGAATAATAATATATAAAACACTTTGCCCGTGGTAGAATTCCAAGAACATGCCGGTTACATACAAAATGTGACCAACAGCAAAGGCAATGAAACCCGCTAGCGTGTATTCAAAATCCTTCTCTTTATAGACATATTTCAAATCAAGAGCGATATCACCTAGTAGGCCACACACTAACCCCATAATAGCGAAATAGGGGAATGTCTTTAATTCAGTTTGGCTCATTGAATAGACGCATAGGGCGATAAACAAAACAGAAGTAGTGGCTTTTAAACACACTTCTTTAATTGAATACGCTTTGATTTTTTCGTACAAAAACCAAAACAACATTAAAGCGCCAATTGAAAGAATTATAATGGGTACAATATACATATCTTTGAAATAATTATACCCTATTACTACTCCCATTTACATATAAAATGTATAATTAAAAATATGAATAAAAAACCTGAAATAAAATCATATCGTTTGACTCTTAAAAGCATTGAAGAAAAAGACAAAGAAAGCATGCTTAAAATGGTCAAAGATCCGAAGATCAAAAAGACCTATATGCTTCCTGATTTAGAAAACAAAGAACAAGAGGACAATTTCTTTAATAAATTGAAAGATTTAAGTTGTTCTAACGAGCATATAGTTTATGGAATCTATCTAAAAGATAGGCTCATTGGTTTTATTAATGATGTTGCCAAAACGGAAGATACAGTGGAAGTCGGCTATTTCATTGACTCAGATGAGTGGAATAAAGGTTATGCCACTGAAGCTTTGTGGGCATATCTAAAACAGCTTTGTGGGATGGGTTATTACTACTTTGAAGCGGCATATTTTGAAGGTAACGACGCTAGTAAAAAAGTAATGGAGAATTGTTGCATGCATCCAAGCGGAAAAAAAGAAATCATTCATTATCACGGCAAAGATCAATTAGCCATTTATCATAAAGTTAGCAAGCGTCAATTTTTAATAGTGTATCTATCAAAATAATAGTTGAAAACATAATTATTTTTGTCATAATGATAGTGCTTAAAAATAAATATTGTGGCAACTGGATTGAGCGAAATATTTTCAATTCGCCCCCGTTTGTAACGCGTTTTGTGAGTTAAAGCAGATCTTTTTGTTATATTTTTAAATTAAAAATATGCTATTGTGGCATTTTTTTATTTATCTTTTAGATAACAACTCCTTATAACCCGCATATATACGCATTCAATCTTTTAAAAAATGGGGTTTTCGCCTTTACACAAAAAAATCATAAGAGTAAAATAGTGCCAAACTTTTATTCTGAAAAAAAGGAGGAAATCTCATGAACAAAAAGTTAATGATAACAGCCGCTGCGCTATTAGCATTTTCTTCCTTAGTCGGTTGTAACATTAAGACCGGCGGTAATTCTGGAAGCAGTGCCGATAACACAAGCAGTGCTGATGACCCAAGTAGTAGCAGTCAAGTTCCTGATACGAAATGTACAGTTACATTTGACCTTAACTACCAAGGTGCTCCTGCCGCGACTACTGTTGAAGTAGAAAAAGGCGACTATGTTAACGAACCAGAAGAACCAACAAGAGAAAATTACTATTTCAATGGTTGGTTTGACACACAAGATGCCAGTGGTGATGAATTTGATTTCACTTTCACCACAATTGAAGACGACTTAACACTTTATGCTGATTGGTCTGCTGCTTGTACTGTCACGTTCTACTTAAATGAACCAGGAAAAGAGCAATCTGTTTACAAATCAGAGACAGTCAAGTCTGGAAAATTGGTTACACGTCCAGCCGATCCAAAGATTACTGGTTTTTCGTTTGGTGGTTGGTTCAACACCGCTGATTGCAATGATGGTGATGAATTCTCATTTACAAGCAGAGTTACTTCTAATAAAGAAGCTTATGCTAAGTGGAATGAACCAGACTGGAAATCAATCAAAACTGTATTAGACAATTATTTTGGTTTCATTACTGAAATCTATGGTGCTACAGTTCCACAATTCCCTAACTCAGATTATGAAGTCAAAGAGTACATGGACTGTGTTGAAATTAAGGGCCCAGATACATGTATCGCTGACTACCTCCCAATCTTAGAGGCTGCCGGTTATACAGTTGATGCCGAAAATAACAAAGCTAGTAACGATTACATCGAACTTCAATTCGGTGAATCCGAAGAGAAGGGCTTCCAATTGCTCGCTTCCATTAAGGGTGCTGGTGAACAGACTACATTCAATCCATTACCATATCAAGTTGGTACCCAACAAAACTATCTTGGTTTGCCAGAAACTGCTATTGCTTCATTTACTAAATTTGAAACATATAAAGTCAGTTTAACAACTGGAGATCCTGCTGCAAGAGTTTCTATGTACTTAGAAGCAAAACCAGCAGATTCCACTTTATCAGATCAACAATATTGGAGTTCTAAAGTAACTGCATTCCTTAACGCTGTTAAATCAAAAGGTTATCAAGTTGGTACATTCACAGATTCAGGTGGTTATTACTTCTATGATGTTAACTACTTCACCATGAACCAAGTCACCGCATTTGATGAATCAACGCCACTAGTCATTGAACTCTTAAGCTATTCCTATGGTGCTTTATATGGTTCTGGTGTTGGCTTAAATAAGATCACTGCTGATGCGTTTGCAAAGGCTGCCAAAGATGGCTTTGCTACTACAGCATCACTTGATGTTGATTTCTCAACAGTTGCAGCATCATACGCCGTTAACAAGAAAAACTTTATTATTGAATACGATGCTGATGACGACTACATCGAAGTCGATGTATTCGGTATTAATGGCACATCATATATTCCTCTTAATCAACTCGCTACAGTAGTTCTAAATGCTATTGCTGAAAAACCTGATTGGGATGTTATGAGAGCTTCTACTACTGGGCAACTCTACCAACAATATTACGCATATCACTATGCTATCGACCAAGCAGGTAAAAAGTCTGCGGATGCTAAAATGGTCTTCGATTATAGTTATAATTCAAGTGCTACTGTTTTAGGAGCAGGCGCTCTTAGCTTCCAGATTATTCTCAATCCTGCAGAATCCTCTTGGAATGAAGAAGCAGTTGCAGATTACTTAGAAAAACAAGCATTACCAGGCGATGAAACAGCTCTTCCAGCTTATACAGGTGAATTTGCTGTTATCGAAATGGAAGCCTCAGAATATGGCGATAACTTCGATATCTACATGCTATATACAAACCAAAATGAAGCTCTTGCTTATAAAGATAGCTTAATCGCTAATAACGGATATGTTTTAGACGCTGCTAAATCTGATGCCGAACAAGGTCAATACGTCCTTGTTTCCGCTTCTGGTAACTTCGAAGTTGCACTTTATATTAGTGAAAATAGTGTTGAAATCGTTATCAATGCAGCGGTTGAAAAATCTCTTACATTTGGCGCTGAAGCCTTTGCTACACTTAACGAACTCTTCGATGCTCGTAATGGCTTTGAATTCAGTGCTGATGCACAAGCCTTATTGACCGCCACATATACTGATATTGAGTACTATTCATTCTTCAATACATCAGGTGGTGTTGGATATACAGATGTTACATTTGTTAGTAACGTTGCTTCAGTTGCTGAAGGTGATCCAAACCCAGTCGAAGCAGATGTCAACGCTTTAATCGCATACTATGTTGGTTTAGGCTATAAGAAAAACGCTCAAGGTGCATACAAGAATGGTGGAACCACACTTTACATCGAACTTGTTGAGCCAAAAGAAGATGGTGAATTCTTCGCTCTTGAATTAGTTGTCTTAGGCAACAATGAACCACCATTAGATGGTGGTCACTGTGTCAAGGTTAGTGATACTCAATATGTTGCAGATAATGGTGATGCCTTCGTATTAGATTTAGTCAGATCTCAAATCAAGGCTAAGTTCCCATCAATGGAAACACCAGCCGCTCCATCGTTGTATTCTCTCTTAACAGATACATCCACCTATGTGAGCACAACATTGGATATCAAGACAAATCTTGAAAGTTATAAGATTTACTATTACAACTTAGCCAATGCATTTACTACCGCTGAAGCCGCTCAAGCAGCTGCTAGCGCTTATATCGCTAAGTTGACAGAATTGGGCTTCGTTGGAGCTAACTTCACTGCTCTTAATGGTTCACCAGAAGGTTATTGGTATGCCGGTAGTGGTGAGTTCGTTACTGTCAGCAATTCCGGAACAACCACCAGTGTTAGAATCTTCTTCCTCGGTGCTCACCGTACCTCTGTTGTTGTAAAACAATAGTAAACTACAACTATAAAACGGCCTCGCTTAAACGGGGTCGTTTTTCTTTGCCTCCAAATTGTAATGCTTTAGCGAATCGTAAGCGTGAATGCGAGCAAATTATTGACATATAGGACCACGGCCTACACGCGATTTAAACATAAATTTTGCGCGCACAAAGTCAAAAAATGGTTAGGTGATTACAAATCACCTTTTATGCAAGTTCAATTACTTGACTGCTTTATAGTGTGCGCGTATAATAGGACACATTACAAGTAAATTCACGAAAGGAGAATTACATTATGAGCAAGAAATACATTGCTTCAACAATTCTAGCAGTTGCTGCAGTCATGGCTCTTGGTGCTTGTACAGGTCCAACGCAAGGCTCTAACTCAAACAGTAGTGGTGGCCAAATTGACCCTAGCAAGAAGTACACCTATCGCACATGCGTTAGTGGCAATCCAAAAACATGGAACCCACACGAATGGGAAACAAGTGATGATTCAATCATTTTGAGCTTTACATCAGCCGGTTTATATGAATTCGTCTTCAATGAAGGACGCAATGGTTATGAAATCGTTCCTGAAATGGCAGATGGTGAACCAGTTGATATTACTGACACCCTCACCTTAGAAGAAAGAAACAGATACGGCTTAGACAAGACCGCTACAGAAGGCTTGAAATGGGCTATCGATTTAAGAGAAGAGGCCACATGGGAAAATGGTGAGCCAATCAATGCCGATACATACATCTACAGTATGCAACAAATCCTTAACCCAGAGATGATGAACTACCGTGCTAATAGCTATTACAGTGGTTCAGTTGCCATCGGTAATGCTAAAGACTACTTCAATGGCGGCCACGAAAAATACAACAACATCTCTTCTGGTGTTGCTAGTGATGATGGTGGTAGAAAATACTTCTCATTCTTTGAACCAGTTGCTGCTTCCAAGGCTTACGCTGGTGCAACATATGAAGGCTTCTCCATCTATGACTGGTATATGGATGATCTCCGTAAATCAGAATTCCAAGAAAACTATAACGGTACCAATCAACCATGTGAAGGCTTCCAAAAAATGAAGAGTGGTGAATGGGGCACAGTTAACAATCCTAGATTTATGGATGTTACAGGCGATACTGATGAAAGCAGAGCTAACGCTGCTTTAGCCAGAACATACATCGCTGAATGGGTTGATATTGTCCTTGATCAAGGCTTTACAGATAGTTATCTCAATAACTTCTATTTCTATCACACAGGCCACTATGACAAGATGGACTATGATGGTGCAGAAAAAGCCGTTGGTTGCGTCAAATCTGGTGATTATCAAATCACAATTTATTCTGCCGCTCCAACAACAGCATTTGACTTCAAATATAATTTCTCTTCCAACTGGTTGGTTAAACAAGACTTATATGAAGCCAATAAAACAAAAATTGGTTCTTTAACAAAGACAACATATGGTACAGAAAAAGAAAAATATATGTCCTATGGCCCATATATCTTAACTGCTTACCAAAAAGACAAAGTCTTCCATTTGTCCCGTAATCCAAATTATTTTGGCTATAAAGATCCAACCATCGTCAAGCCAGGTGAATATCAAGCTACCGACATCGACATTCAAGTTGTTCCAAGTCAAGCTACACAATTGCAAATGTTCTTAAAGGGCGACTTAGATGATGTCTCCTTAGTTAGAGAAGATATTAAGACCTATGGTGGTTCAAGCCGTATCTCTTATTCTCCAAATACCTATACTTCCAAAGTCACTCTCAATACTGACTGGGACAAATTAGTGGAACGCCAAAGAGCAGCCGGAAGCAATATTAACAAAACAATTTGTACAAATATTAAATTCCGTGAAGCGTTCTTCTGGTCATTAGACAGAAAGACATTCTGCCAACAATTGACCGCTGGTAGTAGTCCAGCCGTCGTTCCATTCAACGATCTATATGTCGCAGACGTTGTGACTGGTGAATCTTATCGTAGCACAGCTCAAGCTAAAGGCGTTGTTAACGCATTAGTTGGCGCTAACACCAATGGCTTTGATAGAAACAAAGCAAAACAATTGTTCCAAGAAGCTTATAACGAGGAAATTGCCAACACCAAAGAAGGTCATTTGAAAGCTACTGACGATATCGTTCTTGAGTTCAAAGTCTATAACTCAGAAGATATTTATGACAAGATGATCTCCTTCTTCCAAAAATCATTTGATAACGCTACAAAAGGCACTGATTTAGAAGGCAAGATTTCTATCCAAAAGACAGTCGACTCAGATTACTATGACACAATGCAAGCCGGTGGTAGTGATATCATCTACACAACATGGGGTGGTGCTCAACTTAATCCATATGGCTTATTAGATTGCTATTGTGATTCAACAAGAATGTTCGAATATGGCTTCAAACCAGAAGACGAAAACTTAACAATCAACGTCAATGGTCAAGATGTCACAATGACTTATGCCGACTGGGCAGCAGCTCTTGATGGCACAGGCGGTGAATATAGTTCCGCAAAAGCAGATAAAGAAACAAGATTAACAATCTTAGCGGCTGTTGAATTAGCACTTTGCAAACAATATCGTTTCATCTCTGTTTATGCGCGTAGTGAAGCTTACCTCATGTCCTATAAGGTTGACGAAGGTGTTGATGAATACGTCCCAGTTATGGGTTACGGCGGCATCAGATACTACAAGTTCAACTTTAGTGATGATGAATGGGCTGAATACCTTAAGACGCACAAACTCGACTACCGTCAATAATTTAAATAATCACATTCATTAAATTAAACGTGAACAATTGGCCCGTTTTTGAAGACGGGCCTATTGTCGCATTTATAGAAAGGAGAATTTATGGGCAAATACATATTGAAAAGATTAGGCCTTATGGTTGTGACAGCCTTTATCATTATGACCATTTTGTTTATGATGATT
>JAEEGL016992972.1_pt1 | contig 12575 bp, 12 predicted proteins | sample 9134231 | NCBI WGS metagenome assembly JAEEGL01 (sample SAMN16246548, study PRJNA631951) | gut metagenome | biome: gut microbiome; feature: rumen; material: fiber-attached | host: Bos | place: Iran: Karaj | collected 2018-10
TCGCCGACCTTGGCGGTGGCCACGAAATCCCATTTCTTCTCATGGTCGAGGGAGGTAACATCGATACCTCTGGTTATATTGCTGCCGGTCAGCGCCTTGATGGTGGGAAGAGGACGCTGGATACCGTCAAATATCATCTGAAGAAGGCCCGGGCCCAGTTCAACTGACATCGGTGAACCGGTGGATACGACCTCATCGCCCGGTCCTATGCCGGCGGTCTCCTCATAGACCTGGATGGAAGCGTCGCCGCCTCTCATCTCTATTATCTCGCCTATCAGCTTGTTTTTACCCACTCGGACAACGTCCGACATGTTGGCGTCTCTCATGCCTTCCGCTACAACAAGAGGACCGGAAACCTTAACAATTCTGCCTTGGCTCACTTATTTCACCTGCAATCCTGTAAATAGTTTATTTGTCGTTGAAGAGTATGTCGGCGCCGACGGCGCGTTCAACGCTCTTCCTGACGTTTTCTAGGCCAATGCCCATCGAACCTTCGCGTCCGGGGATGGGAATGATCGCCGGAAGACGCGATGTCTTGTATTTATCGACCTCTTCGGTCACGCCGACGAAGGTCTGCTCTGTTATGAATATTATCCCGTAGCCCATCTGTATGATCTTCCGGAGGGTCTGCTGTGCCTGTTCCGCGTCATCAGATTCGAATACGTCGAAGCCGACTGCCTTGAAGCCCAGTACGCTTTCCTTGTCGCCCAGTACCGCTATCTTACTACGCATAGGTATTTCTCAACCCTTCCATTATAAGCTGAGGCGAAAGCCCCCCGTGCCTGTTCGCCAGCACGGTATGAACTACAGAGAACTCCGCTTCCTTGGCTGCCATGAACGCGATCGCCGGGCTCTCTCCGAAAGCCGCGTATTTTGCCTGCTGCATGTATGTCATCAGCGCGTTCTCCGCAGCGTTGTCCAGTGCGAGCATGCTGCCCGCGTTCTGGATGGCGTCGGCCCCGGCCGCCGCCACGGGAGCAAGACGGGAATTATCAAATACAGATGCCAGATATTCCGGCGTGATGTCGGTGTTGAACTTGGAGATGTCGAAATCTCCGCCTTCTATGAAGAAGTTCATGATCCTGGAGCAGTCCTCGCCCATCTTCCTGAGACGGACGGCCGTACGCAGGTTCAGCACGTCTATGGCCAGTCTGGCATATCCGGTGAGGAAATCGCTTCCCGTTCCGGCCGCGGTGTCGAGCATCTCTTTATAGCACGCGCGGTCCAGTATGGTATCGGATATCTGGGCATCGAATGTCTTTGCTATCATCTGCTTTGCGTTTTCGACCGCTTCACGCATGGCCGGTGTAAGGTGTCCCTCGGGATCGGTGGATACCGCGGTGAGAGCCGCTTCCATATCCTGTGCCTTTACCCTGCCGCAGTCAAGGATCGCTCCCTTATAGTCCCCGCCGACCGCCAGGCTCTTGAGTATGACCTTAGCGTTGTGGTAGTCGTACTTTATAAGGAAGAAATCGATCATTCCCGCGTCGGGAAGCATCGCCTTCATCTCTTCGGCGAGCTCGCGGCGCTTCTCGATTATCACGCGGTTCAGCTCGCTCTCTGACGAGATGTCGCCGTAGCCGCAGTCCGCAAGTTCCTTCAGGGCTTCCTTTTCACTGGATGCTTCGGCCATCCTGCGCAGCTTTTCAACGGTGACGAGATTCCTTTCCATGCCGCGTACGCGCGCATTGGCGTGAAGATAGTCATAATCGTTTATCTTTTTCTTGTTTTCCAAGGCTTTCTCTCCTTTCCCGTAAAATCAGCCGCCGTACCAGCTGTCAGACTATCCGAATATGATCTTTGAGACCTCGGGGATGAGGTCATCCTTTTCCATGTTGATCATGTTCTCGATGTCGCAGTTGATCTCGACGTCGCCGCTGCAGATTATCACTCCGCCTTTGAAGGGGCGTGTCTCAGCGGATGCGGTAAAGGAAGAATCCTTACCTTCAAGCAGCTTGTTTGCTGCGTCGGTTATCGCCTTGATGCGTTCTGCGCTCTCCTTGCTGGAGAACACCAGTTCGCTCTTTCCCGCGGGAGCGGCCTTTGCCACTACCTGCGATACGAGAGCTATGTATTTGTCATCAGGCAGTGCGATGACTTTTTCAATAGCCATGTCGAATGCCCTGTCCACTGCAGCGCGTTTGTTGGCCAGCAGGGTCTTTCTTGCCGAAAGAGCCGCGGACGAAGCCGCCTGCTGGATAACGGAATCAGCATCCTGCTTTCCCTGTTCGACTATCTTCTTCTCCGCGAGCTCTGCTTTTTTACGGGCTTCCTCAACTATCTGGGAGGCACGCTCACGGGCCTGGGAAAGAGTTCTTGCTGCTTCCTGCTGGGCTTCGGCACCGATCTTATTTGTGATTTTTTCGATACCTTCCATAATACAGGCTCCTTAGAATTTAAGTCCGTTGATCATAAGGAATGTTACGAGCAGAGAAAGTATGGCGTAAACTTCTACGGTAACGCACAGAAGGATGCCCTTAGACCAGTCGTCGGGTTTCTTTGCGAGGATACTTATGCCGGCTGCGGCGACCCTGCCCTGGGCGATAGCTGAAAGCCAGCCGCCGAGAGCCATGGGCAGACATGCGAAGCAGACCTGCCAGCCCTGTGCGAAGGTAAGGGGAACAAGATTTCCGCTGAGCAGACCGATCTTGTTGACGGCAAGGAACCATGCGACCAGACCGTAAAGGCCCTGTGTACCGGGAAGCACCTGAAGGATCATCGACTTACCGAACTTGGAAGGATCTTCGGCCACCAGTCCGGAAGCAGCCTCACCTGCATAACCCGTACCCTTTGCACTGCCGACACAGCTGAGAGCAGCAGCGAGTCCTGCTCCGATAAAAGCTATGGCTACTCCGCCAAAAGACTGTAACGATTCTAACATTTTTTTATTCCTCCTCAGTAACCGTAAAATATTTGGTTTTGAATGTAATTGGATTAAATGCACGGCCGCCGTCCTTGTAGAATTTTCCGAAGAATTCAAGATACTGCAGACGGGCAGCATGCACGTATGTGCCTATGATGTTGATGGCCATGTTGAACAGATGACCGATAATGAATACTATGATGAAAACTATTACCGAACCTGAGAGACTTCCCAGCGTGTTCACGACGCTTCCGATAACGCTCGATGCGAGCAGCAGCGCCATGAGCCTCGTATAGGAGAGGATGTCTCCGAAATAGCTCGTGATATCGTAAAGACTTGCAAGACCGCCGACCAGTTTTCCTATCAGCGTGGGCTTGGAGCGCCCCTGCGTGAGTACGAGGGCTGCAGCTCCTGCTATGAGTACCCAGGGTCCGTGACCGGTAGCGAGAACGCCTATGCCGGCGAATACGAGCCACCAGCTTCCCACGTCGAAGAGGGCGTCAAGGAAATGTCCGCTCTTCGTAAGCAGCACGAAGTTGATGAGCATGCCCGTGAACAGGTGTATGCCGCCTACCGCAATGGAACCTATGAGCATCGTCATCGGCGACTGCATCGGGTCTACCAGCTTCCAGAGCTCCTTCTGCTCGATACCGATGAGGTTGGTGAATACCGGGACCGCGTCTCCGAAGAAGCTTCCGAAAAGGAATCCCCAGATGATCGTCGTGATGCCGCACATGATAAGAAGTCCGGTCATGTGCTTGAGTGTCCCTCGGGTCTTTATCTTCTTCGAACCGATGAGTCCCAGAATCAGCAGTATGATGCCGTAACCCATGTCGGCGTACATGATGCCGAAGACCATGCTGAAGAAGGGCATGATCAGCGGGTTGGGGTCAACGCCGTCATATGCGGGCAGCGAATACATCTCGGTGACCATGTTGAGCGGATCGGTGATCCTGTTGCTCTTCAGCAGGACCGGAACATCGTCGCCTTCCGCCGGATCGGAGAAGTCATACGCGCAGTCGTACTTGTCAAGAACGGCCGTGAGCCTGTCGTGAGACTCTGCCGGTACCCAGCCTTCCAGCGAAACGGTCGTCTTCGTCCTGACCATGTCGCCGTCGGCCGCCTCGCGCATGGCGTCGCCCGAAAGCACGTCTATCGCCTGCTCGATGTCGCTCAGATAGCTTTCCGCCATTTCGGTGAAGCGTCCGGCGCAGCCTTCCTGCTCTGCCTTCAGCTCCTCTTCGAGCTTCTCTATCTTCGCGATGTTCTCGGCCGCCGTTCCCGTCATGTCGGATCCGAAGGATATCTGCGAGAACCCGCAGCGCCTGAGCTGGGAGATCACCGCCTCATAGTCGTCCCTGTGTGCAGCGGCAGCTATGTAGCTCTGGTCGCTCTCCGTCTTCAGTATCTGTGCGGATGCCGCCAGTTCTCCCGAGCAGATCTCGTCGATGACTGCCTGCGGGTTGTTGTTGGAAGGACATGATCCCATGAAGAGGACGAAGTTCTTTCCCCCGTTCATGTCAAGGGGGATATCGCATCCGCTCCAGGGCTGGAGCATGAGCTTCTGGGAGGCGAGCTTGCTCTGTTCCGATGTGACGGAAGTCAGCTTTTTGGATTCCGCTTCGACTTCCTTAAGTTCCCTGCGGGCTTTCTCCAGAACGGCTTCGTCGTAGAATTCGTCGGAACTCAGGACGGCCTTCTGTGCAAACAAGCCTTTCTTCTTAGTGTTGTAGCGATTGAGTATGTCTCTAGCCGATACCAGTTCTGCGCGAAAGCGGGCCGCGTCCGATTTCGGCTGCATTTGCTCGATATACTCGGCCTGCTCCTCATCGGGAGCGATGGGTGTCATCTCCATGCATCCGAGGCGCGCTATCTTTTTCATGAGAGCGTCCTTGGATCTTGCTGGAACGATCACCCTGAGCTTTTTCATCTTGACTATTGCCATGAGAATACCCTTTCGATGATCATGTCGACAGCCTTGTCCATATTGGATTCTCCCGCTTTTTTCAGCCCGTCGACTTCGTTCTCGGCATTTTGGGCAGTTTTGATAGCTTCCGCCTCACCTAGGTTAAGCGCTTCCTCGCGAAGCTTCTCGGATTTCTGTCTGCCTTGCAGCTCTAACTCCTGCTGGAGCTTTTCACCCTGGGCATACGCGTCGGCGATGATGCGCTTTGCCTGAGCAGCTGCCTGAGCTTTTATCTGCTCGGCCTGCTCTTCAGCTGCAGCAATCGTTTTAACTGCTTCAAAGTCCATAAATTACACCCCTTTATACTAAAATAATGGGATCGCCTGTGCACCATTATAAAACACTTTAACCAATTATTAAGAAAAAGTCAGTTTTCCTTAATATTTAGCCGTTTTTTTGTCGCACATACCGATTATAACACAGGTTGTGAATTTGTGATATTGACAAATAAACAGTATTTTATACGTTAATATTGACAAAAATTATCCTTTTCGCCAAAGGCTTCGGACAACTGCCTTATATTGTAAAAAAAAGGTCCGCAGATGAACTGCGGACCGGGATCTTTTCTAGCTGACAGGCTGCGCCGGATTCTGTGCCGGCACGTCCCTGATGGCGGATATATAATACTTTTTATCGTACTTTTTGAGCACGTACAGCATGTATTTGTCGGGTACCTTTTCCTCGTCGTCTCCCTGGAAGAGCCAGTTGAATCCCGGAGGGACATAGCCCACCGTGAGCGTGTAGCCGCTCCTGTCCTTCTCGATCTTCTCGACCTTCGGGGTGTACACGCTGGTCTTTGCCGTCACCGGCACGTGGTAGGTCTTCGTCGTCTCGTTATATATATAGCTTATCTCGTAATCGCCGAAGGACTGGTGCTCCAGCCTGAGGTCCGGTCCGAAAAGGTTCGCGCCTGCCACGTCCACGTCGGACGCCGGCACCACGAGGAGCTTCATCTCGTCATAGGAATAGTTCCCGCTCTTTTCGTCGAGAAGTGCTCCCCAGAGGGAAGCCTGCAGGAGCATCAGCGAGTCCGCGTCCTCCACCGATTCGAAGGGCACCGGGTCGAACATCAGCACCGGCAGCAGGTACTCCTCGAACTCCTTCTTCATGGCGGTCCTGTTGACCGCCGACGAGACCAGCCTCGCCGCGGAAATCGCGACCGTTATAAGTCCTATGACCGCGAAGATCAGTACGACCGTCCCGAGCAGGGACAGTTTCTTCGGCTTCTGGCGTGTCTTTCTTTCATTAGGCATGGATATTAAGTCTCCTATCTGATCTGTCCGTTTCCGTCAATGACGTACTTCACCGTCGTGAGCTCGCGCAGTCCCATCGGACCCCTGGTATGCAGCTTCTGGGTGGATATGCCTATCTCCGCTCCCATGCCGAATTCACCGCCGTCGGTGAACCTGGTGGATGCGTTGACGTATACGGCCGCGGCGTCGACATTCTTCGTGAAATAGTCGGCGTCTGCCCTGTCGTTCGTTATTATCGCCTCGGAATGTCGGGTGCTGTACTTCTCTATATGCCTTACGGCTTCCTCTACTCCCCCGACTACCTTCACGGCCATGATGTAATCGTTGAATTCCTCGGCATAGTCGCCGTCGGTGGCTTCCTTCACCGTCTCCCCGACTATCCTGCGGGTCTCTTCGCAGCCCCTCCACTCGACGTCATGCCCGTCGAGGACCTTCTTGAGCTCGGGCAGGAACTTTTCAGCGATGTCCCGGTGTACCAGCAGGGTCTCCATGGCGTTGCATACCGAGGGCCTCGAGGTCTTGGCGTTGTCAACTATGGAAAGGGCCATGCCGATATCCGCGCTGTAATCCACGAAGACGTGGCAGTTGCCGAGTCCCGTCTCTATGACGGGGACCCTGGCGTTCTCGACCACCGAGCGTATGAGCCCGGCGCCGCCCCTCGGGATGAGGACGTCGAGGTATTCCCTGAGCCCCATGAGCTCTTTTGCCGTCTCACGGTCGGTCTTTTCCACCAGCTGCACGCAGTCGGCGGGGGATCCGCAGCCTTCCAGGGCTTCCCTTATGAGGGAGGCGAGTATCATGTTCGATCTTATGGCTTCGCTTCCGCCGCGGAGTATGCAGCAGTTGCCCGACTTGAGGCAGAGCGCCGCCGCGTCTGCTGTGACGTTCGGGCGCGCCTCATATATTATCCCTATCACTCCAAGGGGAGTGCGCTGTTTCCTTATGATCAGCCCGTTGGGCCTTACACCTCCGGAGACTATCTCCCCGACGGGGTCCTCCAGCTTCGCTATATGCTCCATGGATGAGGCGATGTCCTCTATCCTCTGCATGCTGAGGCTCAGCCTGTCTATCATGGCTTCCCTCACCGAAGCTTCACGGGCCCTGCGTATATCCTCCCCGTTGGCCTCCAGTATGTCCGCGGCGCGTCTGCGCAGAAGGTCCGCCGCTGCAAGCAGCGCCGCGTCCTTGTCCTTTGAAGAAGCCGTCCTCAGGTATTTCGAGGCCTCTGCGGCTCTTTTTCCCAGTTCTTCTATGTATGTCATGCCGTTCTCCCCGCGTCAGAGCGCGAAATGTGTCCCGACGTCCTCCCCGTCGAAGAGCCTGTAGAGCTTCTCCGGATCGGAACCGTTGACTATGTACGTGTCGGCTCCCGCCGCTGCCGCTATCCGGGCGGCGATGAGCTTCGTCTCCATCCCTCCGGTGCCCGCCTCGGTGCCGGCTCCCTTGGCCGCCGCCGTTATCTTATCGTCTATATCGTTGACCACCGGTATGAGCTTTGCGTCCGACTTCTCCCTCGGGTCGTCATCGTAGAGCCCGTCGATGTCGGTGAGTATTATGAGCGCGTCCGCGCCTATAAGCGCCGCGACCTCGGCCGAGAGGGTGTCGTTGTCCCCTATCTTTATCTGGTCCCAGCTGACCGTGTCGTTCTCGTTCACTATCGGGATCGCGTCCAGCTCGAGCAGGCGCTCGAAGGTGTTTATCGCGTTCTGCCTGGGCACCGGGTCGTCCAGCGAATCCTTGGTGAGCAGTATCTGTGCGACCGTCTGGTTGTATTCCCCGAAATACTTGTCGTAGAGGTACATCAGCTCGCACTGCCCGGCCGCCGCGGCTGCCTGCTTCGTGGGGATGTCGGCCGGCCTCTGTTTGAGTCCCAGCTTTCCTATCCCGACTGCGATTGCGCCGGAAGATACCAGCACGATCTGCCTGCCGCTGTTCTTTATGTCGGCAAGCGTCCCGACGAGCCTTCCCAGCCTGCGTATGTTGATATGCCCGCTCGCGTGGGTGAGCGTGGAGGTCCCTATCTTGATCACTATCCGTCCTGCTGACGCTATATCTTTCATAATCCGCCTCCGGAGGCCGTGAACGGCTTGATAAAGTACTGATATAATAGCAGATTTGCCGTATAAAAACAATATGATTATGTCAAACAGGGGATTTTTGACAGTCCCGGGCGCCCGAAGAGTTGCAAATGGGCTCTCCCGGGAGTATAATCGGCTTAAGGAGACAAAGATATATTTGAAAGGAGAGACCGACATGGATATGAATCAGGTCATCTGCAGCTGCAAGGGCGTGACTGTGGGACAGATCTATCTGGCTATCTACAACGGTGCAAAGACCCCCGACGAGGTCATGAAGGTCACCGGAGCCGGTTCCGCATGCGGAAGGTGCATCGGCGCCGTTTCCGAAACGGTGAGAAAACGCATAGAATTCATCAACCGTCCGAAATAAGACATACAGACAGTGAGAAGGACCCCGCTTATGCGGGGTCCTTTCTGTTTATGTCCGTTTTTTTCCGTCTCCGGAAAGATCATACGATCCCGAGGACTTTGTAGTCCAGCTCTTCAACTGCCGTGCGCAGCACGTCATCCCCGACGGGGGCGCTGAGCGTCACGTCCGCGGTCCCCGCTTCATGATCCGCCGCCGCACTCTCAACGCCGGGTATCGCTTCGAGGGCTTTTCTAACGGCTGCCTCGCAGTGGGAACACATCATTCCTTCGATCTTAAGTGTCTTTTTCATCTTTTTATCCTCCGTGGCAATGTTATATATATCATCTGCGGGAGCGGCCTTTCCGAGCGCGTCCGCAGCTACCGGCTTTCCTTTCCTGTCATGTGCGGGGTCGTGGGGGTCCCTGAGGTTGAGCCTCAGCGCGTTCATGCATACGAAGAAGCTGGAGAGCGCCATGGCCGCCGCGCCGTACATCGGCTTCATCTCTATGCCGTACAGTCCCATGGCAAGGGGGATACATATGATATTGTAGAAAAATGCCCAGAACAGGTTCTGGCGGATGTTCCTTATCGTCGCTCGGCTCAGCCGGATCGCGGCCGCGACGTCCGTCAGCCGGCTCTTCATCACTACGATGTCCGCCGCGTCTATGGCCACGTCGGTGCCCGCGCCGACGGCGATCCCGTTGTCTGCCGAGGTGAGTGCGGGAGCGTCGTTGATGCCGTCTCCCACCATCGTGACCTTTCCGGCAGTCCTGAGGCTCTTTATCACGTCCGCTTTTCCGTCCGGCAGTACGCCCGCGATGACCCGGTCTATGCCGGCCTGCCTGCCGACCGCCCTTGCGGTGCGTTCGTTGTCCCCGGTCAGCATGACCGTCTGTATGCCCATGCCGTGCAGTTCGGCGATGGCTCTCGCCGAGTCCTCCCTGATCCGGTCCGCCACAGCTATGACGCCTGCGAGCCTTCCGCCAGAGGCAAAGAGGAGCGGCGTCTTTCCCTCTTCCGCCAGTATTTCCGCCGTTTTTGTGACCTCCGGGCTCACAAGACCTCTGGATGAGAGGAATGAAAGGCTTCCTCCCAGCAGCTCCTTCCCGTCAACATATCCGCGCAGTCCGTGTCCGGGCACCGCTTCGAAGCCGCTGACGTCCGAAAGCTTCAGTCCCTGTGCTTCGGCGGTCACCGCCTTCGCGAGGGGATGCTCACTGTTCTTTTCGAGCGAGCCCGCAAGGAAGAGCAGTTCCTCCCTGCTTATGTCTATGGGGATGACGTCGGTGACGACGGGCTGTCCCTCCGTTACGGTCCCCGTCTTGTCAAGTGCTACGATCTGCGTCCGGCCGGCGCCTTCCAGCGCCGCCGCCGTCTTATAAAGCACACCGTTCTTCGCGCCGACCCCGCTGCCTACCATCACCGCGACGGGAGTCGCAAGTCCGAGGGCGCAGGGACAGCTGATCACCAGTACCGAGATACCCCTGGCTATTGCAAAGGAGAAGGGGCGTCCCGCGATAAGCCATCCCGCCAGGGTCAGGACGGCTACGGCCATGACAGCCGGCACGAATATCCCCGATACCCTGTCAGCCATACGGGCCAGGGGGGCTTTCGTAGCCGCAGCGTCGGAGACGGTGCGGATGATCTGCGCCAGGGTCGTGTCCTCCCCGACACGGGTCGCGCGGCACTCGATGTATCCCTGCTGGTTCATGGTCGCAGCGGATACCGTGTCCCCCTCCGCTTTATCCACCGGAATGCTCTCGCCGGTCAGCGCCGATTCGTTTACCGAGGTCATTCCTTTTATGATCACGCCGTCCACGGGGATCTGTTCCCCGGGGCGGACGATAAAGATATCTCCTGCAGATACTTCATCTATCCCGACCTCTGTCTCTTTTCCTTCCCTCAGGACTGCGGCTGTTTTAGGGGCCAGTCTCATAAGTCCCTTCAGGGCGTCGGTCGTGCGTCCCTTCGACATGGCCTCCAGCCTCTTCCCGACGGTTATAAGCGTCGGTATCATGGCCGCAGACTCGAAGTAGAGGTTCATCCCGTACTTCATCACAGTCTCACGGAGCCCTTCTCCCTGGGCAAGGATCATAAGGAAGAGCTCTGCCAGGGAATAGAAGAACGAGGCGGCGGAGCCGAGCGCGACCAGCGTGTCCATGTTCGGGGCGCCGTGCATGAGGGAGGAAAATCCGGAAGTAAAGAACTTCCCGTTTATGATCATCACTGCCGCTGCCAGCAGCAGTTCGAAAAGGCCGAGGAATACATGGTTGTCAAAGGCTGCGGGGGCCGGCCAGCCCCACATCATATGGCCCATCGAGAAATACATCAGCACCAGGAGCACGGGTACCGAGTATATGAGCCTTTTTTTAAGCTTCGGCGTCTCGCGGTCCTTTAAGGCCTCGTCATCCGCCCATGAAGGTACCTTATCCGCAGAAGTCTTTCCGGATGCCGACTTAAGCGAGGCGCCGTATCCCGCCGCCTCCACCGCGCGTATTATCTCTTCAGGGGAGGCCGTTCCCTCCACGCCCATGGAGTTAGTCAGGAGACTGACGGCACAGGAAGCCACCCCCGGAACGGCGGATACCGCTTTCTCCACCCTGGCGGAGCATGCGGCGCAGCTCATTCCCGTCACGTTATACTGTTCCATTGCTCAAGCCTTCCCTACTTCATCAGTTTCTGCAGCGTATCCATCAGTTCGTCCACCGTCTCCTCGCGGCCCGCGCGTATATCCTGTGTAACGCATGTACGCAGGTGGGAAGCCAGAAGCTTTTTGGAGAAGCTGTTGAGCGCTGAATTCACTGCGGATACCTGGATGAGGATGTCCGGACACCATGCGTCTTCGTCCAGCATCTTCTGAAGGCCGCGCACCTGGCCTTCTATCCTTCTGAGCCGGTTCATCAGTTCATGCTTTTCCTTATCGTCCCTGATCTTTTTCCGGCACTGACAGTTATCCGCATCTGCTGCAGCATTCATAACGTCTGTCTCCTCCCTATACCCCCTCAGGGTATTTATATCTCATCCTTATCATATACCCTCCCGGGGTATATGTCAAGTGTTTTTCACATAAAAAAGATCACCCTTCAGATATGAAGGATGATCTATCTGGCTCCCCCTGTTGGGCTCGAACCAACGACCCTGCGGTTAACAGCCGCATGCTCTACCGACTGAGCTAAGGAGGAATATCTGTATGGTCTTCTTTTTAATGTTCAAAGGCGGGGGAATCGCTTCCCCCGCCCGTGTGTCGGCACTGTCCTATCTTCCCAGGCAGCTGCCCGCCAAGTATTGTTGGCACCGATGAGCTTAACTTCCGTGTTCGGAATGGGAACGGGTGGACCCTCATCGTCATTAGCACCGACTTTAAGACAAGAGGCTCTGCCTCTTTACCTTACCCTGTATTCTTTTTTCCCTTTTCTGGTGACCCGTGCGGGACTCGAACCCGCGTTGCCGGCGTGAGAGGCCGGAGTCTTGACCGCTTGACCAACGGGCCCTTTCCCCTTTTTCCTTTGGTGCGCCACCAGGGACTCGAACCCGGGACCCGCTGATTAAGAGTCAGCTGCTCTACCAACTGAGCTAGTGGCGCATCTTTCGCCAGCTTCCTGAAGGTTCGTCTTCGCACCTTCAAAATTGAACAACAATCGCCTTAGAACCCTCTTTAAGGTCAAGCCCTCGACCTATTAGTACTGCCTGGCTGAACATGTCGCCATGCTTACACCTGCAGCCTATCTACCCGGTAGTCTTCCGGGGGTCTTACCTGATTTCTCAGTGGGATATCTTATCTTGAGGTCGGCTTCACGCTTAGATGCTTTCAGCGTTTATCCGATCCGCACATAGTTGCCCAGCTGTACCATTGGCATGATAACTGGTGCGCCAGAGGTGCGTCCATCCCGGTCCTCTCGTACTAAGGACAGATCCTCTCAAATATCCTGCGCCCGCGACAGATAGGGACCGAACTGTCTCACGACGTGCTGAGCCCAGCTCGCGTACGACTTTAAGCGGCGAACAGCCGAACCCTTGGGACCGAATTCAGCCCCAGGATGTGATGAGCCGACATCGAGGTGCCAAA
>JAEEGL011131270.1_pt1 | contig 12574 bp, 9 predicted proteins | sample 9134231 | NCBI WGS metagenome assembly JAEEGL01 (sample SAMN16246548, study PRJNA631951) | gut metagenome | biome: gut microbiome; feature: rumen; material: fiber-attached | host: Bos | place: Iran: Karaj | collected 2018-10
GGGCGACTCAGAGAAAAAAGTGGAGTTTGGCTATGGTGCAGACGTGGCTGTGGCAGCAGGCTACATCAATACGGTGGTGGTGCAACAGGCGTTTGCCGAAGCCAGATGGCTGAAAGGAACTCTGACCATCGGCAGTAAGGAACAACCCATGGAACTGAAAAGCCAAGAGCTGAGTACGGGTAGCCAGACCTTGGGTGTGAATGCACGACCCGTCCCACAGGTACGTTTAGCCCTGCCCGAATACTGGCAAGTACCCTTTACCGCAGGATGGCTGCACCTGAAAGGCCACATAGCCTATGGCATGACGATTGACGACGGGTGGCAGGAAGACTTCACCAACAAACAGACCCGATATACAGAAAACGCCCTGCTCCACACCAAGGCCGGCTATATAAAAATAGGTAAGGAAGGAAAGCCGCTGAGTCTGGAGGCCGGGCTGGAAATGGCCTGCCAGTTTGGTGGCAAGTCGCACGTCTTCGACGAAGAAGGGCTGCATCACTACGACAACAGCAGCGGCCCCAAAGCTTTCTTTCATGCGTTTGTACCAGGAGGAACAGACAAGACTGACGGAGACACCTACCAGAACGAGGAAGGTAACCATTTGGGCAGCTGGCTGTTACGTATCAACTACGACCGCGACACATGGGGCGTGAGCGTCTATGCCGACCACTTCTTTGAAGACCAGTCGATGATGTTCCATTTAGACTACGACGGATACGGGACAGGTCAGGAATGGAACGAAAAAAAGGAAAACCAGTACTTCCTCTACAATTTGAAAGACATGATGCTGGGTGCGGAACTGAGGCTGAAAGACGGACGATGGCTACAAAAGGCCGTGGTAGAGTATTTGCACACCAAATACCAAAGTGGCCCTGTATACCACGATCACACCCAAAACATCAGCGACCATATCAGCGGACTGGATGACTACTACAATCATGGGCTGTTCACCGGTTGGCAGCACTTGGGTCAAGTAATGGGAAATCCGCTTTATCGTTCGCCCCTATACAACAAATCCGGAGCCATCAGAGTAGAAAACAACCGTTTCATAGCCTGGCACTTAGGACTACAGGGAACTCCCCTACCCCGTCTCAGCTACCGACTGCTCTGTACCTGGCAACGAGGCTACGGAACTTACTACCTGCTCTTTGCCAACCCTGAGGAAAACACAAGCCTCATGGCTGAAGCCAACTACCAATGGCCCAAGGGAGGATGGAGCACGAAGTTAGGCATCGGCTTGGACTCCGGGAAAATCTACGGCAACAACTACGGACTGCAAGTGACAATAGCCAAGACCGGATTGCTGGGTAAATAAGAAAACCAAAGGATGAGATAATAAGATTGTTATGAGAAAAGCATTGTTCTTTATACCTTATATATTATTTAGCATGATACTCACATCATGCGACATGGAGACCTCAGACAACGGGAAGCTGGACGGACTGTGGCAGCTGACCACCATCGACACGCTAAGTACTGGCAGACAGACAGACATGAGGCAGGCTGGTATCAGTTGGGCGTTTCAAGGAAAACTGTTGGAAGTGAGAAGCTCCGATGGACAGAGGGATGTCATCTACCGGTTCAGCCACACCAACGAAAGTCTGCAGCTTACAGCTCCCTACATATCAAAGCGTGAGGATGGTGACATCCAGGTAGTTGACGTGGAAAGAGTACGTCTCTATGGAATTGGCCAGCTCGAACCCATCTACCGGGTGCTGCAACTGGAAAAGAACCGGATGTGCTTGGAAGACGGCAAATTAAGACTCTCCTTCCGGAAATACTGATGAAGAAAGTGAGCAGGAAATCAATTCACGATTTCAGAACTTCTTGCCAAAAGCGATGTTGGTGAAGGTCAGGAACAATATCTTGATGTCAAGCCACCACGAACGGTTCTCCAGATAATAGAGATCCAGCTCCAGTCGCTTCAGCATCTTATCCAACGTGTCCGTATAGCCATTGTAGAGCGTGGCGTAGGACGTGACACCCGGACGCACCTGGTAAAGATAGACATAGCGCGGATCGCGCTCCATGATTTTGTCTATATAGAACTTGCGCTCAGGACGCGGACCAATGAAAGCCATATCGCCCGTCACCACGTTCCACAGCTGTGGCAGTTCGTCCAAGTGATGGTCACGAAGGAATTTCCCGACTTTTGTCATTCGAGTGTCTTTCTCATGCTGATACAATGCCGGTCCGTCTTTCTCAGCATCAAGCCTCATACTCCGGAACTTATAGATATAGAAAGGTCGGCCAAAGCGTCCAATGCGCTCCTGCTTGAAAATGGCCGGGCCACCGTCCTCACGTTTCACAGCACGATAGCACAGATACATGACCGGTGAGAACAGAATCAGACAGATTAAGGCCACGAACAAATCGAAGAGCCGCTTCACATTGCGCTCAAATTCGTTCATTCCGTCTAAAACATATCCGTCTTTGAAGGTAGTCATGTATCAATAAGCGGTTATTTTGTTGTCTTTCTATAACTAATAAACGACAGAATACCGCCTTTATTGCCTTGCTACTGTATTTTTTATCGATATTACAATTAAGACAAATCTCCCCATGCGAAACACTACAGGAACCATTCCAACGACACACCCTATACAAAGGGAAATAACAACTACAGCAATCTTTATCTACAGAAAAGATAGCCATAGCTTTTCAAGAAGTACTTGAAATGGACAAAAACGATGTTCGACTTGATATTCAACTTCCGACATGCAAGTAAGTCTTCCTTCGTTCCCAGCCAACGGTTGCTGATGCTCTTTGTGCTTTCACCCCCCATTTGCATGGTGACAAAGTCCATAGGGATGTATTTAGAACGCAGCTTCTTGATATAACAAAGGCGAGCTATTAGCTCTACATCAGCAGAAATACGGAAACTGGTATCATAAAGACCATATTTTTCATATACCTGTCGTCTGACATAGAATGACGGATGCGGCGGAATAAAGCCAAATCGCACCATCCAGGGGCGGAATGGTCGACCTGAATAATAGCGGACGCTTTTATTATGATTGTTAGGCTTGACAAAATGTACATCTCCATAAATCACATCCAGACTCTCATCAAATTCTTTTACCATCTTTTCTATCACATCATCCGATGTGAAGAAATCGTCAGAATTCAATATTCCAACAACATCGCCTGTCGATCTGCGGATACCTTTGTTCATGGCATCATAAATTCCATGATCTGGTTCTGACAGCCAATGCAACCGCCCATTGAATTTAGGTTCGAAATCACGTACTATGTCCATCGTATGATCATATGAACAACCATCAACAATCCAATATTCAATGTTTGCAAAGGTCTGATTCAACACCGACTGGATTGTTTTTGAGATGGTTTTCTCGCTGTTATATGTAGTCGTTACGATGGTAACTTTCATCCGTTTTTTATTTTTTGGCTGCAAAGGTACAAATATTATTTGAAAAATCAGTCGAATTGAACAAAATAAATAGAAGAAACGGGCGTTATTATATAAATGTGATATGAAAGGCTCAAGAATGAAAATAGTATACGACAACATAATATTTGCCCTTCAGCGATATGGTGGCATATCCGTGGTATGGTCAGAATTGCTTAAAAGACAACAGGAAGACGGGAAGTTGGACATCAAGTTTCTTGATGTTATCACGACAGACAACTATGCGAGAAAAAGGTTGCACTTACCTTCTGACAGCATTATTGGCCATATCCACTCGCCCTTTCTTTCTCGTTACCTGCCCGTTCGGGTTTCTGACGACAAGCCTTTTCTATTTCATTCTTCATATTATCGGTATTGTGCCCATACGAACGCCATCAACATCACTACGGTCCATGACTTCACCTATGAACTATTTTATGGTGGGATGAAGAAAAAAGTGCACACCTGGCAAAAATACAATGCAATACGCCACTCTGACTGTGTCATCTGTATCTCGGAGAGCACCAAACGTGACCTATTACGATTTCTGCCCGATATGGATGAGTCAAAAGTCCATGTTGTTTATAATGGTGTTTCTGATGAGTTCAGAGTACTTGACGAACAAGCAGACGAAACCTCTCTACCCTATCCTCACCAGTCTTTCGTTGTATTTATTGGGAAGCGGGAACCTTACAAGAACTTCCAATTGGCACTAAGAAGCCTGGCTGAGACTGGTATACCTCTAATCATTGTAGGGAATCCGCTTTCCCAACAAGAAATCCTTGAGATCGAACATCTGATTCCAAAGGAAAAATACCTTTGTTTAGGCCACGTCACCGATAAGGAACTGAACCGTCTTTACAACCATGCAAAGGCTCTGGTCTACCCCTCTTCCTACGAAGGATTTGGATTACCCGTATTAGAAGCACAGAGGGCTGGTTGCCCCGTCATCGCCTATGCAGGGTCTTCCATACCCGAGGTAATAGGCAGTTCTCCTCTGGTCATGAAAGAGCTGACTGACACTGAACTTATCCAAAAAATAAGGTTGCTTGACAACAAACAACTGATGACAGAAGTCAGGAACATGGGACTCTCTAACAGTCAGGCCTTCAGTTGGGAAAGAACCCATCAAGGTTACATGAATCTTTATTACCAAGCATATCGACGTAAAGTCAACAAAACAAGTTGAAAACTCCATCATGCAAATCATAGCATATTATCTACCACAATTCCACCCCTTCAAGGAAAATGATGAATGGTGGGGAAAAGGATTTACCGAGTGGACCAACGTGAAAAAAGCAAAAGCCTTATTCCCTGGTCACGAACAACCAAAGACACCCGCAGACTTAGGCTATTACGACCTGCGCGATGCCGATATCAAGGAAAAACAGGTAGCGCTCGCAAAAGAGGCAGGTGTCACGGCCTTCTGTTACTGGCACTATTGGTTTGGCAACGGACGCGTACTTCTTGAGACCCCTCTGCAGCAAGTGCTCGACAGCGGGAAACCAGTTTTTCCTTTCTGCTTGGGATGGGCCAACGAAAGCTGGCTCGCCAAGACATGGAATACAAACGGTACTTTCACCGGCAAAGTACTTATGGAACAACTTTACCCTGGCGAGGAAGACATTGTCAATCACTTCAATTATATCAAACGCGCCTTGGCTGATAAGCGATACCTCAGAATAGAAGGGAAACCAGTGTTTGTAATTTACAAGCCTCTATTGCACCCTGATCTTCAGCACTTCATGAATGTATGGAACAAACTAATCCTTGAATCTGGCATTGCCGATGGTTTCTATTTTATTGGCCACACGGTCAATTCTGCCGAGATCGCAACCATAAGACAATTAGGGGTTAATGCAGTCAACATCGTCCGTTATGGTGAACACCGCTATAACGCAAAGGTTACCAGACGTATCCTTTTCAGACTGTTCTGCTATAAAGTATTCAAATTTCCTCTGGTACTCAATTATTCCTTCATCTCCAAGTATTTCATCAACAAAGAGAGAGATACTGATGAAGACATCATCCCGACATTGATTCCTAACTGGGACCACACTCCTCGGAGCGGTCGCCGTGGATACGTATTCCATCATGCCACTCCAGAACTGTTCCAGCGTCATGCAGAGCAGGCACTTGAAGTCATTAAAGGCAAGCATTCTTCACGGCAGATACTGTTCCTAAAGTCTTGGAATGAATGGGGCGAAGGCAACTATATGGAACCTGACACCCGCTACGGAAAGGGAATGATTAAAGCATTGGCTGAGGCTGTTCGTAAACAATTAAAATAAAAGATTATGCAAAACATCATAAACAGAACGAGTCTATTGTTTGTAATTGCGCTATCTGTTGCCTTGTTATATGCACATTCAGATAACAATGATGGATGGGAAGAGACTAAGATAGGGCATTTTGTGTTAGGAAAGATTGCTTATCAGATATATCCTTATATTGTTTTGAATCGACAAGCTACAACACCTATAATGACAGAAGGAAATGGTATGGCGACAATCGTTCCCAGATGGAGAAAGCAATATCCAGACACACTTAACATGACGCATATAAGGCTTAGCAGCAACTTGTCTGGAAGAGTTGACATTCCTGAAGAACTGGAAATCAAAGAAGGAGGTGATTATATACTTTTGCGACCCGTTGCAACTATCAACCCTATTCCATTTTGGCATTATCCTATTCGAGAAATAGAAGACTTCGCTTTTGCCGATGTAGAACGCTATTCTTCAAGAGACGAGAAAAAGGACAGTCTTGTTTTTCACCCCACAGAAATAACGGAAATCAATTATCAGTTTGATCCTTATTCACCTGGGATTGGGCGTTATGCTTTTGCGTATTGTACTAAGTTGAAGCAGTTATCTGGAAAAATCGGTGGAAACATAATGCATGGAGCTTTTTGGGGGTGTCGTAATTTAGCAATTACCCTAAGCGGTTATTCAAGATGTGATACTCTGATTGCAGACACACTACGCAGGGTGAATATCGAGTGGAAAGCACCAAATTATGACTACCCAATCGTAGGGTATGCAGATACGCTTACCGTTCCTAAAGGCTGCATGGAAGCCTATATAGGTTGGAAAGGCATCCCTGCCGGAATTGTAATTGAAGGAGACTATGATGCCGCTACATGGTCTAGTAGTTTCGTGCCTCAGCAAAAAGCTCCCACAGCAAAAAGTACCATTAAACCGCCATTACCTATCCTCGAACGAAACAGTTCCTATTCTTCCAAATACTATCAATTTGATGCGGAGGGTATGATTTTTGTGGAACGGGACATTCACAATATGCTTTATAAAGATATGGCATTCAGTGGAGCTGTCTACACAAAACCATCAAGCACATACTACTGGGCATTTGATCAAAGAGATGGCTACGACGGATTTCTTGCCGTTGAAAGACAATGGTATGGAAGGTATACTGACTCTTTAGGAATGGCGCGATTCCGATTCTGCGGTTTCCTCGGAGAGAATGCCGTTGTTCCAATGTCTGTGTCAATAGAAACGGAGAGATCCGATACACTTTATATGAGCAATATAAATACAAGAGACAGGCTAATCCACGGACTGCTTACGAAAAAGAAATACCATGTCACAGCTCTTTCTAATTGTGCTTTTGCAGACTATACCATCAATATCCCTTTGGAAGAACTTGACCACTATGTGCTTAATAGCAGTTCAGTAGCTCGCCCAAAACCTACAGCCGAAACATCAAACAGCAGGCTCAAAAGCCTGAAACTACCACCGTCAATTACCGATATTTATCCATATGCGCTCGCTTATTGCAAGTTGCTGACAGAACATTACGAATTACCAAAGCTTGAATTTATTTACTCCGATGCACTGATAGGGTGCAGAAACCTGAGCATCAGCATCCCAGCCAATTGCTTTTGCCAAAAATACATTGCAGACTCTTTGCGAAAAGTAATCGTCAAATGGGACAGGCCTAACAATGACTTCCCCATTTGTCATTATGTTGACACGCTTGTCGTACCTCAAGGAACCAAAGATTTCTATGCAAATTGGCAGGGGGTTACTGCTGGACTTATTCTTGAAGAAGAGAATCCTCCATCAGGAACACAGCCCATTGGGCGTATTGTCACTGCCGTTGAACTGATTGAAGACGATAACACAAACAATCAGGAAGATGATAGAATATACAATTTGCAAGGGCAACATCTGAATGCAATACCGTCAAAAGGTATCTATATCCATAAAGGCAGGAAATATGTTGCTCAATAGCGCTATTTACTCAGTGCGACCCGCAGTTTGTACCTCAGACGGTGGTATATAAGTCGTAGCCAAGAGCCGTAGCATAGAGACTGAAGCATATCATGGTGTTGCTTGTTGAGGAGATAATTCTTCTTGATGTTGCCCAAACGGTATCTAAGTGTGAGCCTGCCGATGTCGGAAGCGCCAAGGGCATTGGAAGAATGCTGCCGATAAAGCACCAACGGGGTGGTGATGCAGGAAAGAATGCCATGAGCCTTTGCCGTACAAAGGGCAAGCCATGCATCGTGCATAGTGGCTGTAGAGGCAGAATGACGTGAGGCTACATCCTTAACAACATGGTTTATGAGCATCGTACAACCTGTCACAAGATTGGATGCGCCCAATTCTCCAAAGGTTGTAAGGAATTGCGGATAGATACCTGCATAGGTAAAGAAGGATTCTGCTATTGTTTGAAGGTTTGCATCAACGACAAGAAGATCTGTGAACACCAGTACAGGTTTGTTTGGATGGCGGTGTTCCTCGACTTCCATTCTCTCCATTTCCACCAAAATCTTGTCTTCTACCCACACATCATCCTGATCGCAGAACATGTAATATTTGCTGTTTACTTGCTGGAGCATACTAAAGAAATTCCCCTTGGCTCCAAGTCCTTTAGTCTGCCCCAGAAATTGTATGTTGGAATGCTGCTGTGTATAGCCGTCTATGATTGCCAATGTATTGTCTGTCGAGCCATCATCCTGGATATAGAGCGTCCAATCTTTGTAAGTCTGTGATATAATGGAATTTATCTGCTCTTTCAGATATTCATCCCCATTATAGGTGGCCAACAGGATAGCGATATTCCTCTCATTCATGCTAACGGTTATGCTTAAATGGTGATAAGATACGTATCTTCATTCTCTGCCGCCAAAGACCAAATCTCAGACGGACGGAGCGGAAAAATATCTGAGGGATTGACTCTATTCCAAAGGCAGCTTTTGCTGCCCACGCCTGTTCCGACGCCCATAACCCGCAGGCTATGCCTCCATCTTTCACTTTGGCAATGATGCAGGACGTCTTGAGGAACTGCTCTGGTGGAACAGACAAGAAGAAGAGCAGGTCACTCACAATATAGGGATGGGTTACCACATAATACCCATGCTGTTCATGTAGACTTCGCCGATAAATGGCATTTTGATGATGCACGTCACCAATGCCCCTATCACATTTCCTGATTTCCGTAGAACCGTCCGCATGGACAAGTTCGAAGTCGCTGTAAATAAAAGTCTTCTCTTCTGGGATGCTAGAACAGAAGATGTCAGATAGCACATGGTCGTTACGAAACACATCTCCTGCATTCATACAAATAATCCATTCACCCGAAGCCAACTTGACACCTTTGTTCAGAGCATCATATATACCATCATCATGTTCACTGATGCAAATATCTATCTGATTCCTATATCTCTCTAAGACTTCTGCCGTTCCGTCTGTGCTTCCTCCATCTACCACGATATACTCCTTGTAAGGATATTGCTGTGAAGCGACACTGGCTATCGTCATCTCCAGATCAGCCCTACAGTTAAAGCAGATAGTGACAATTGTCACTTTGTTTCTTATTTCCCCCATATCCCTGTTGCTGTTCCTTTTAATAGTTTTGAGAATTGTATTTTATTCACCAGTACACTTGGAGCTATGCAGATACACATGACTGCCATGAAATACAGGATATCGTGGGTCAGGTAGCTAGCATACCACGCTAAAGGTATAAATACTATCACCATCACCGTCATGTACAACTGCACCCTAAGGGTACCCACTCCATTAATGAAATAAGAATAGCGCGTACTTAGTGTAAGGAGGAATATGTAGACAGCCATCATGACAGTAATTGAAAATGGAACTTGGCACATATCGCCTACCCATAGTCTATATACATAAGGTGAAACAACGACCATTAAGGCCAAGATGCCGGCAATGGCTAGCATTATTACCTTCATGCGACGGTCTGCCTGTCTGATCCATTGCATGTCTTTCCGTTCGTATGCATCAGTCGTTGCACTCCAGAAAGGCATACATACTACAGTAAAGGCCACCAGTACCAGACTGAAATAGCGATAGGCTATCGTATAGGGGGTAACCATGGCCGGGGAAAAGAAATTGGATATAAGCACATTGGCAGTCATGAACTGGACAACACTTGCTATTTGAAGCCAGAAAAAACGCAAGCCAAGGTTTCCCAACGACAGCGCCACACGCATGTCTACTGCAGAAAAGGTTGGTTTCAGCATTGGATTCTTCCCATAGAATGTGACGAAGTAGGCAGATACATACACCAGCAAGGGTGCTAAAGTGTTGACTATAACGATATTTTGGAAAGAAGCCTGACCATTTACCATCAGCAGCCACGTTGCAATAAGCGCTACTGCCTGCCCTACCACAAGAATCAGATTGCTGACAGCAGGAAGTTGCATGGCCATATAGATATTACCTACGAACTTAAACACAAATGTCAGACAGACCAAAATAACTGCCGATAGTAGTACAGGCCTCAGATCGGGTATGAGCGACTCATCAACATTCAAGAGTCCAAAAATGTCTGTTGTGTAGATAAGTAAGGATAAGACCAGAATCATTGGAACTGTAATACACAGTAGCATGGCCATGGTCGAAGAGACTGCCTGACGAGCCTCTTCCATGTCGCCACGAGCCAGGCAGACTGCCAGTCTGTTACGGAGGCCATTGCCCAAACCTATGTCCATCTGGTCAATCCAAACCAACATGCTGCTGATAGTTAGCCACACGCCGTTTTTATATTCTCCCAGACAAGACAGCGTAAGTGGGACCATCAACAAGCCGATAATGGCAGCCATTGCCTTCAGGACGAAAGACACAGCTACATTTTTATATATCAGAGCGGTTCTCTTACTGTCAACTTTGAACATCTTCATAACGTGCAGTTTGAATATTTGTAGGGGAAAGGCTGAATTTGTTCAGTCTTGTCAAAAGGATAATCACAAGTGATGCCTCCAAAACCAGATGGAAGACCTGAAGCAGGTTCTCATTGTAGAACTGTATGATAATCACTTCTACTAGATACGTATAGAAGCACTTGTACATGTCATCACCCTCATAGAACCTCCGATAGACATATCCGAAAATACTGCCATACAAAAAGCCAAAGAAAGCTACACCCACACGTCCGAAGTCGTTATAGAAGGGTTGCATGATAGTATAGACATTCGTGGGAATGGGTACAAAGACAAAATCCTGAAGTCTTCCAATACTCTCTATATGAATACCGAACCGTTGCAACTGCGGATAGAAATCATTCAGAGTATTAGCGGCAAAAGTGTCGCTAATGGTTACCCGCAGCCGCTCAAACGCTACCATGGGTGAGGTAACATACATCCCGAAGAAGTCCATAAACGTCATCGACTCCTCACTGTCGGCATCTTCTTTGGACATATTAAAGAAGAAAAACAGAATGACAATAAACACAAATGTCAGACCGATAGTACGGACTCTGATGACTCTACGCTCATAAAGCACAAAGAGAGTCCCGAGAATCATAATCAAGATGCCGCTTTTCTCCATCATGGCCAATTCCAGAATCAGGTTTACAATCACTATCAGCACCACCATCCACTTCGAGATACGCGGATAAAGCCAGATAGCCACAAGGAAAAGACCAAGATTGATACCCTGTGTGTAGTTGAGTAAACCGAAATTCTCTGTATTGGCAACTGCCAAGACACGTATATTGTACAGTATATTGTCCATATCAAACTGACTGACAATGCCATAGATAGCCTTTGCATATAACAACGTCATCATCAGGGAAAGCGCCGTTAAGCCATAGAACCCCCACAGATTTGCATCAATGGGCTTTCTATGGTCCGGCAAGACCTTGATACCATCGTCCTTTGTCAACCAGAAAGCAAGTAGTGAACAAGGAATGAACGTTGCCAACCATAGAGTAAAACATGTCAAGAACTCTGGCCCGATAGGGTCTAAGGTGCCTTGCAGGAAGTATAGCACTATATCTCCCAACCATATTACAATCGTAAGACACCAGGGAGAGAAGAAGTCACCCCACTCCAACTGCTCAAAGTTGACTTTTCCTCGTTTTCTGTAGAAGCGTGCTCCTGCGGTAAGTATCAAGGCGATGATGACAAAACTGAGCACATAGCCGACCAAATGGTCATTGGTCTCCAAAGGTACAGTATTCTGACTGACGACAGCAAACGAAAGATACGAACGCTTCAGCAGAGCTTCCTGACGCACACATTGCTCTATTGTCTTTTCATAATGCTGAGAGGCTACCTTAGATTCGTCCGCCAATGCTTTTTCCCGTTGCTGCATCTCCATGGTAACCAACTGCCCATGGGAATCCATATAGTCATTATAGGCTGTCTGCGCCTTTTTCAGTTCAGCCTTCGCCTGTCTCATCTCCTCCTGAGCATTCCTCAACTGCGCTTCCGCCATGCGGTGACGGCTCTCAGTCACCACCTGCTGCAACTGAGCCGTCACACTGTCCAACATCTGCGAAGCCACCAGAGGGTCACGGTCTGTAAAACTGATGGTAAGGGTGCCCTGCTTCACGCTCAGATTGCAATTAATTCTTTTTCGGACAGCCTCTATTGTATCTTTCTTTCCCAGATACTCACCGTAGGTCATCTGTTTCCCAGGCACCTGTTTGTGGGCGATGGATCGAGCGAAATCCTCAGTCTGCAAGACCTTACTATACACTTCTATGTCGTTCATGCCTGCATCGGAACTGCCCAACGTCTCTTTGATGTGAGCCGTGATGCTGTTCATACCGATAGCCAGGTCTACCTCCTTGTACTCATCGCTCACCTTCGTCACGGCGGAATATTCCTTAGGCACACACAGCCACACTACTACGGCAAGGAGTGTGGCTATGACGGTTGCGATAATATAA
>JAEEGL011155795.1_pt1 | contig 12574 bp, 10 predicted proteins | sample 9134231 | NCBI WGS metagenome assembly JAEEGL01 (sample SAMN16246548, study PRJNA631951) | gut metagenome | biome: gut microbiome; feature: rumen; material: fiber-attached | host: Bos | place: Iran: Karaj | collected 2018-10
CCAACTATAATTTTACTTCTAGAATAGTTATTTGACAATTACTTTCTAAATTATTATACTTTTCTTAATGAGGATAATAATATGGAATTTATTGAACACGTAGAAAAAAAAGAATATGAAAAATTTGTTAAAAGTCATTATAAATCTCACTTCTTGCAAAGTTATGCTTGGGGAGAATTTAGTGAAGCTGCTAAAGGAGTAAAAGCTCACTATGTAGGGCTTAAAGATAAAAATAAATTAGTAGCAACTGCACTACTTTTAGAAAAGAAACTACCTATGGGATACAGTTACTTCTATTCGCCTAGAGGATTCGTAATAGATTTTAAAAATAAAGATCTATTAAAAGAATTTACTTTAAAAGTAAAAGATTATTGTAAGAAGTATAAATCTATATTTATAAAGATTGATCCAGATATTATTTATAGAAAAGAAGATAATAATGGAGAAGAACTTAAACTTGATTATGATCCTAAAGAAGTATTTAAAAATATTACTGATCTAGGATTTAAACATAAAGGTTTTACAAAGAACTTTGAGACACAACAACCTAGATATTCTTTTAGAATAGATATGAATCAAAGTTTAGATGAGATAACTAAAAAGTTCTCTAAGACAACTACTCAGAGAATTAAAAAAGGAGAAAGTATTGGTACTAAAGTTAGATTAGGTACGATAGATGATATTCCTACATTCAGTCATCTTATGGACTTGACAGAAAACAGAAAAGACTTTGTATCTCATGATTTAAGTTATTACGAAACACTTTTTAGAATATATAATCAAGATAACAAGATGGATTTGTTCCTAGGAAGTGTTAATACTAAAGACATAATTGATGATTATAATAAAGAACTTAGCGAAGTTGAAACTAAGATAAGTGAGTTTGGTAGCGATGAAGAATTAAGTACTACTAAGAAGAATATTAAGAACGAATTAATTAAGAGAAAAGATAAACTTAATGAATATATTGATGAGTATTCTAAAGCTAAAGAAGAATATGGTGAAGAGATTACTCTTAATGCTCATGTAATTATGGAATATGCTGATAAAGCATGGGTACTTTATGCAGGAAATCATAATATACTTATGAATAGTTATTCTAACTATAAGACTTATTATGAACATATTAAATACTGTTATGAAAATGGTATAAAGATGTATGATCAATTTGGTACTATCGGAGACCTATCTCCAGATAATCCTAGATTAGGATTACATGAGTTTAAAAAGAAATTTGGTGGTGACTATGTTGAATTCGTTGGAGAGTTTGATTTAATCACTAATAAGTTTATGTATACAGTATTTACTAAGCTTGTTCCTATATATAGAAATATGGTTAAGAATAGAGCTAAAAAGAATATAAAGAAAAATGTAGAGAGCAAATAAAAATAATCCACATTTCTGTGGATTATTTTTTTATTTTTCTTTTAATATCTCTTAGTTTCATGTATATCTTATAATTTACTTTGTCTACTGGATAAGTGAACTCACCTATCATCTCTTGGACTTCTCCTCCAAAGCCTTTCTTTTGCTCAAAAATGCCATAATTTTTGTCATTAGGGTCAAATACACCTGATATACCATAGAAGTTCAAATACTTCATTTTAAAGGTATATGCGTCCTTTATATGCTCATTATACATAGCATATTTAGGAGTAAATCTAGCATATTCTACTAAATAACCACTATAAAGAGTTAAATATTCGTAACCACTCTTTAGTGATACTAGAACTGCTATATCTTTTTTATCTTTAATTGTCTTAGCAAATTCTTTTGCTTCTTCATATTCTTTAGTTTGTTTTTCTACTTGATTAGTTGCTATTTCTTTCTGCTTAAGAAGTTTACTACCTACCATGTCTTTCTTCATCTTTTCTTCTACTTCTTCAAGTTTAGCTTTAGCTTCTTCAAGTCTTCTCTTACTACAATCTAAATATTTATCTTTGTCTATATATGCGATATATATACGCATATTATCTCCTAGACAATCAAACATATTAGTATAATACTCTAAATCCCTAAAATTAAATTTCTTTCTTTCTGCAGTTTTTACTAGGATGTCCTCTATATCTTTAAGATCTTCTCTTTTAGCTACTCTTACACTTATTCCTTTATCGTAACTAGCTTCTATATTCTTTCTAGTACTCTTAGAGAATCTATTAAATAGTTCTTCATATGGAACATCAAGCTTAACTAAATAATTCCATCTAGATTGTGTATATACTATATCAGTATTAAATCCATAATGGACATATCCTAGATTTTTTAAATCATTTATTACTTTATCATTTGGTTTAGCATCAGGATAAACACTTCCATTAGTATCTCTCATTTGATAAGTAATATTAGGATCTACTTTAAGCATTAATCCTTTTCTTGCTTTAGCATATTTATAAAACTCTTCAGTAAAGAACTTTAATAATTCTAAATCGTTATAATCTAGTAAATATCCTCTTGGAGCATAGAATGTTTTCTTACCTCTAAATGTAGTAGTAATAGTAATAAGTGAAGCTGCTACTACTTTATCTTCTTCTTTAACTCCTAAATAATGAACTTCACTACCGTAGATACTTCTTAATTTACCTACTTCTGGAGTTTGCATAAAGGAAAGATCATCTCTACCTTTAATGAATGCTCTATATTCTTTTTCATTTAATTCTACAAATTTTAAATCTCTTGTTTTCATATACAACACCTATATTGATTATACAATAAAAAAGGAAGTATTACTTCCTTTTTTTAAACTTATTTAATATCTTTTTGATATCTACTTCACCAAATACCTCTTGTACTGTTTTAGTGAAATACATATATGCTAGATATACAGATCCTCCTACTAGAGCATATGCGCAAGTAATTACGAATGATAATACTCTAGAATCGTATCTAAATGGAACAACCATCTTCATAATGAACATTACTAAAAGCATTAATAGAACACCAACTAATATGTTAGCAAATACTTTTAGTGCTGGTCTTAAACTGATCTTATACTTTCTCTTAATAATTAATAAGCAGAACATTGATGCAGTAAAGAATGAAAGAATTGAAGTTGCTATAGATCCATAATATGGTCTACCAATCATATTGAATAGATGCATCATAGGAATATTTAAGCCTACTTTCATAACTATTCCTAGAACAAGTCCTGCATATACTAATTTATATTCTTTCATTAATTGAGATATTGTCATAGATGCAGAGAATATAGTAGTAGCGAATGCATTAAATACTAGTAATTGGTATACTACTGGTCCATAGGTACTTGCACCATAGAACACATTCCATACAAGTGGAGCTAGGAAACTAAGTCCTACTGCCATCGGAAGTGCTATTCCAGATATGATTTGGAATGTTTGATTAATCTTCTTATCAATATCTTCTTTATCGTTCTTAACTAAACTTCTAGTAAGATTTGGAATTAAACTAGTCATAAGTCCTGCTACTATAGAAACTATAATATTATTTATTTTAGCTCCCCACGTAGTAACAATACTTAATACTGTTTCAGCATCACTTGCTATAAATCCAAAGTCATTAACTAGTACTTTAACTATCATTAATACATCTACGGAATTAAATAATGATCTAAATAACTCAATAAGTATTAATGGAAACGCATATATCATGATCATCTTCATGATATCCATAGTAGATAGTTCAGGTTCTTTACCTTTACTCTCCGTATTTAATTCTGGTTTATTCTTTTTAATCTTATGTCTCAAATATAAATAAGAACATATAGCACCAATAGTAGCTGCAAATACTGAACATCCTACTGCTACTCCTAGTGGTAATCCTAATACTTTATATGTAACGTAACTACCTACTATTATTATTACTACTCTAACTATTTGCTCAATTACTTGGCTTATACTTGTAGGAGTAATAAATCTATGTCCTTGTAAGTATCCTCTAGATACTGATAATATTGGAACTATTAATATAGCTGTAGATATAATTCTTATTACGAATGTAATATCTTCAGGACTATTTCCTCCAGTTACATCACCTATTATTAACTGTGATATTTGTGGAGCAAATACAAATAGTATTATGAAACTAATAACACCAATTATATTTAAGAATATTCTTCCTGTTCTAAATATCTTTTCCTTAGCACCATAGTAACCTAAAGTATTATATTCACTTATTAATCTACTCATAGCAAGTGGAACACCAGCTTGAGATATACTTAAGAATATTGCATATATAGTATAAGCATACCCATATAAAGCTCCACCTTGTTCACCTATAATAGCATGAAAAGGGATAACATAAACTATCCCTAATATTTTACTGATTACGATACCTAAAGTAGCTATAAAGGCACCTTGTATAAATGTATTCTTCTTTAGTTTCATTTAATCACATCATTTCTAAAAAACATTATTTATTATAGTATACTAACTCTTTTTCTCTGTCAATGTTACACTTGTAGTATTCTTTTTAGTATCTCTATAATATGTAACTTTTACTGTATCTCCAATGTTGTATTTATATAGTAAATATCTTAAAAAGGCACTTGAAGATACTTTGTCATTATTGAATGAAACAATAACATCTCCCTTTTGTAATCCTGCTTTATCAGCAGCACTATCATCTTCAACAGAAGCAATAACTACACCTTCTTCGATAGAACTATCAACTATTAGGCCATGATATCTTAATGTAGCAGTTTCAGATACATCAATATAAGATATTCCAAGGAATGGTCTTTTAATTGCTCTACCATTTTCAAAATCGTTAACATGCTTCATAGCATCTTCGATTTTAATAGTGAATCCCATACCTTCAATTTCATCGTTTACAAGTTTCATAGAGTTAACTCCAATTACTTCTCCATTGAAATTAAATAATGGCCCTCCACTATTACCTGGGTTTATAGGAGCATCGATTTGTATTACCTCTTGTACCCAGTCATTCTTAGATTCAACACTTACTGGTACTTTTCTCTTTAATCCAGAAACGTATCCACCAGTTACAGAGTTAAAGTATTCTTCTCCTACTGGAGTACCTATTACAAATACTGTTTCACCAAGTTTTAATTTTTCAGTAGATCCAATCTTTGCAACAGATATTACTTTCTTAACATCCATTCTTATGACTGCTATATCTAGGAATTTATCTCCTCCTAGATAAGTACCTTCAGTTTCTTCTTCACTAACAGTACGTATTTTTATCTTATCACCCGCTTCAGCAACATGATAGTTAGTCATAACATATCCATATTTAGAATCTGTCTTATATACAAATCCTGAACCTGACCCTATATATTTATTATTCTTATATAGTTTAACCATAACTACTGAATCGTATACTTTCTCTACAGATTCAGAAATTCCGCCTTTTTCTACAATAGTAGTTCCTGACTTACAGTTGCTACAACTGTTATATATGACATTTGGATTATCCGTATTTACTGGTTCTTTGTTGAATAGAGGAGAATTTAAAAGCGTAAAAGTACATAATCCTCCAAGTATAAACATAAGAACAATAAGAATAACGTATAACCAAACATAACTCTTATTCTTTTTCATCTAATTACCTCTTTTCAATATTAGCAATTTCTCTCCAGTTATATGGGAATCCCATTCTATCTAATACTTTATCTATAGTGATTGTATTAAGATTAAACTCTAGATTATCAAGTAAATCACTCATTTCACTAATCAAGTTCTTAACATCGTCACTACTAAGCATCTGTCTTAAGATTATGAATAATGCAAATAAATCGTTCTTACCTTTTACATATTCTCCATCTTTTTTCTTAATACCAAGAAGTGCATGATACACTGTATTATTAACTGTTCTTTGAGTTTTATTCTCATATAATATATCTTCGTGGGCACATACATTTCTATAGTTAGCAAGCATAGGTAAATAATTAGTTAAATCATCAACTGTTAAATGATAAGAATCTGCAATTGACTTTCTATCATCCATCTTAAGTATTTGATAGAACTCACTAACAATACCAAATGATAATACTTTAACTAGGACCCATAGAGGTATGTAACCATAGTTACTAATATAGTGCTGTGTTGCAGAATGTTGTCCTCCATTGATTCTTATTTGTCTTTTCATCTTCTTTATTAGATCATTTACCTGTCTATATTTATCAGGCGAATTATCAAAATTTTGTGGTTTTAAATATTCGTTCTCTTTATATCCATACTTCTTAGATAATTGATATGAAATAATTGATTTAGTATTGTTCTCTATTATCAATAAGTTCTTAAATATCAAATTTCTAAACTGACGATCGAATAAGAATAGACTATATAATTCTTCAAATGTAGTTCCTTCAATGTAATCTCTAGGATTATCAGCCTGCATAAAAACATGCCTGTATCCAGTTAAAAAGAAGTAGTTTTCTCTTAACAATACTGCCTTGGCATATTCCTCATCATGAATTACTAACCCCTTACTTTTAAAAATTTGAATTTGTTCATCCAAATTCTTAAATTGCTTATCCTTCATAGTATCACCTTAATACAATTATAACATAATAATAAAGAGAAAATATTGTAATTATTTACATATTTTCTCTTTTTTGTAAATCTAAAAATTACTTTGATTATAAATTATCAATTCGTGCTGTGCTCTCGTACATGCTACATAGTATAAGTTCTTTTCATTTTCATTATATTTGTTATTAGGATCAGTATATATTATTACTGAATCAAACTCTAATCCTTTAGCTATATAAGATGGTATTATTATCATCTTTTTATTGAACTCTATCGAGTTATTGTTAAGTAAGCTTATTCCTTCTACATCATCTTTTAATAATTCGTACAGCTTACTTGCTTCATCATCTGTCTTAGTGATTATTGCTATACTATGTTTTTCACTCTTTAGATAATTTATATCTTTTAATAGTTCATCTTTTAATGAATCATATTTATTTCTAAATAATACTGGTTTCAAGTTATCTCTTCTTATCGCAGACACATGATTTAATCCAAGTATTTTATTTGTATGTTCTATTATTTCAGGAGTAGATCTATATGTCTTAGTAAGTTCTAGATATATAGTTCCATTATCGAATATTTCATTTAGTTCTTCTAGAGATCTATATTTGTAATATGGATTAACTGTTTGATTTATATCTCCTAGTATAGTGAAGCTACTCTTTTTAAAGATGTTTCTTATTATCATGTATTGTAGTTTCGTATAGTCTTGAGCTTCATCTATTACTACTTGTTTAATTAATCCTAAGTATTTAAATCCTTCAAGCTTACCTTTGATATATACGAGTAAGCATGCATCCTCATATTTAATATCTCTTTTAGATACTGTCGAAGTAATTTCATTTTCTGAAATTATTCCATCGTATCTTAGTAAGAAGTTATGTGATTTTAAGAATTCTTTATATATCTCTTTAAAGTTTAAACTGTTTGATAGAAGTGCTTTTAGTTTTGAAAGGATTGTTGCTCTTCTACCTCTCTTACCATTAAATAAGTCTCTACATAACTTTTCTGATATTTCATCTAATCTATCAAATAGGAGTAGTTTACTATATCTATCTTTTAATAGGTAGTTAAGTTCATCTTTTTCTACTTCTAGATCATCGATGTGGAAATCATCAGTGAAGTGTATCTTGTCTAAGTAATCCTCTATAAACTCATCGAGAGCTTCTATTATGTCATCGCTCTGCTTAAATTTTACTAATGGTTTATTTGGTTCTGTATATTTATAATATCTTTCAACGAAGTTTGAAAATGACTCTACCTTTTTAAACTCAGGTAAGTTTGTGGATAAAAAGTCGTTGAATGTCGTCTGCATCGTATTGTCTTCTCCAAGTTCAGGAAGTACGTTTGAAATGTACTCTGTGAATATATTATTTGGTGAGAAGATTAATACATTCTTACTTGTTAAATCTTTTATTTTATATAGAAGGAATGCTATTCTGTGAAGTGCTACACTTGTTTTTCCACTTCCTGCAATTCCTTGTACTATTAAGTTTCTATCTTCTACATTTCTTATTATGTTGTTCTGTTCTTGTTGAATCGTATTAACGATATTAGTCATCTTATCGGATGATTCTTTTTCAAGTACTTCTTGAAGTAGTTCATCGTCAATATTTAAGTTGTTATCAAATACTCTTACTAACTTACCTTCTTTTATATTGAACTGTCTTTTGTTAGTTATCTCACCTTCTATTATTCCAGATGGTGCTAAGTATTTTGCTTTACCTACTTCAAAGTCGTAGAACATCGAAGATATCGGAGCTCTCCAGTCATGTACTAGGTATCTATCGTTTTCTTCATCTTCTACATGCGTCATTCCTATGTATATCTTGTTACTCGATTCTCCATCATCGAATGTTATCGATCCGAAGTAAGGATTACCTTGCACTTGATATAACTTTTTGAAGTGCATGCTTTTGTTTTGTGCCATCGTTATTTCTAGCTCACTGGCACCCATCATGGATTTCATTTCTTGGTCATCCATGTCTGCTCGTGAATCCCAAATGAATTTTTGGAACTCTTTGATTTTTTCTTCTTTTTCGTAAAGTTCTAGTCCTAAGGATGATATTTGACTTCGTATTACATCAATCGTTGTCTTTAAGTATTCTTTCTCGTGATCTAGTTCACTTTTGCTTAAATTCATATTCTCCTCCTTTACAATAGCAAAAAACAGACCCTTATAAAAATAGGGGGGTCCGTAATTTTTAAATTATCAAGTTGTCAAACACGCAGCAAATCGATAATACTATAATTTTTTTGTTTTGTCTAGTCCTTTTTTATACTATCTTTAGAAATTGTTATTACTACACGTGCATAATATGTTGCAGTTGGCTTAACCATTTTATATGATCCTTTTCTACTTACAACATACATTCTTTCTTTTTGAGATGTAGCAAGCCAGTAGTTATACATCTTAGATGAAGTAAGAATATTATCGTTATTCCACTCCCATCCATATTCTAATTCTTCTCTTACTCTAACGAATTGTTTAGAATCAAATGATGTAATCTTAACTAGTTCTCCTACTTTTCCTTCTAGATATGGTCTATAAGTATTTTCTAAGAAATAACATAAGTTAGTTTCATCTTTCTTATTACAACTTAAAGATCCTGATGAGAATCTGAATTTATCTTTATCATTGATCTTACCATCTCTATTGTAATCAACTAATCCAGAATCAAGAAGTTCAACATTTGGTTTACTTCCATCACTGTCTGTTACAACATACCATTTAGAACCATCTTTTAATATTACTTCTTGTCCAACTTTATATTTATCATATAAGTTCAAGTTAGCTTTAATTCTTTCTTGGTTTATTCTATATACAATGAATCCAATACCAAATAGTACTACTACAACAAGTAAGAATATAAATAATTTCTTTGGAAGACCTTTTCTCTTTTCTTTTTGTGCTGTCTTATATTCATTAACATTTACTTCTTCAAAGAACTTATTTTTAAATCCTCCTAAATCTCTATCAGTTACATAACTAGGTGATTCTTCTTGAGGTAATTTAACTTGTTGACTTGGTTGTTGTTTTGCTTTTTGTTTATTATCTGGTTTCTTATCTTTTGATTTATCTTCTTTTAATACCCATCTGTTTTTTTCTGGATCGTATACTGATTTAACTTTCTTAGAACTTGGTGCTTTTGTCTTATTAGTTGTATTTGCTTTTTTCTTTTCGTTCTTAAGTTTATCTGCTTTCTTTTTAATGTTGTTAATATTATCAACTTTAACAGCTTTTACTTCTTCGTTTCCAGTTTTCTTAATTGAAACCTTTTTATTATTCTTCCTATTACTAACTGCACTTTTTACTTCTTTTTCATTTACGATAGGTTTAGTCTCTTGTACTTGAGTAATATTCTCTTCTTTTTTTACTGCTGGTTGTTGGTTTTGATTAACTACTTTTGGTTTATTACTCTTTTTAACTGTAGGTTTTTTTCTAACATTAGAGCTTTTCTTTGCAGTAACTGCAGTTGTTTTATTCTTAGTTAAAACTTTAGCTACATCTTTTTTATTCTTAACCTTTAATCTTTTAGATGTAATATCTGCATTAGCTTTCTTTTTAATATCACTCATAAGCTAACCTCCTATCCTAAATCTAATCCTGGACAAGCATTTAAATTTAAATCTGCTATCTGCCCATTTTTATATGCATAGTATCCAGCTGCCCCAATCATTGTAGCATTATCTGTGCAATACTTCAATTCAGGAACAGAAAAATCTATCTTATTTTCTTTGCATAACTCTTCAAGAGCTGCTCTAATTGCTGAGTTAGCACTTACTCCACCTGCAACAACTAGTCTTTTTACTTTATAATCTTTTATTGCTTTTAGAGTTTTCTTCTTAATAGTTTCAACTACTACATCTTGGAATGATCTAGCTAAGTTTTCTTTATTAAGTTCTTCTCCTCTTTGTTCACAGTTATGTGCAAGATTTATTACTGCACTCTTTAATCCACTAAAACTAAAATTATAAGAATCATCATTTAGTGGAAGTGGAAGATTATATTCATGTTCTCCTTTTTTAGATAGTTTATCAATAATAGGACCACCTGGGTAACCTACTCCGATAACTCTTGCTACTTTATCGTAACACTCACCAACAGCATCATCTAAAGTAGATCCAATCTTTTCGAATGAATATTCATCTTTCATATATATAAATTCTGTATGTCCACCACTAATTACTAAAGATAGTAATGGATATTTCATCTTTTTAGTCAAATTATTAGCATATATATGACCAGCCATGTGATTAACTTTTACAAGTGGCTTATCATACATTAGAGAAAGTGTCTTAGCAGCTTCAATTCCAACTAATAAGGAACCAATTAAACCTGGACCATAAGTGACTGCAATTGCATCTATATCATCCATAGTCATCTTGGCTTTCTTTAAACACTCATCTATTACTAGAGTAATTGATTTTAAATGTTCACGGCTAGCTATCTCAGGAACAACTCCACCATATAGAGTGTGAATATCTATTTGTGTATTGATGATAGTTGCTATATCTTCACATCCGTTTTTAACTATTGCGCAACTAGTTTCATCACAACTACTTTCGATAGCAAGTATATACATATCTTTCATTACTTCATCATTCTTTCCATTAAAATACCATCAACCCCGTTATAATATTTTGATCTGGTAGCTACTGGAATAAATTTAAACTTATCATATAACTTAATTGCATTTGTATTATCTTGTCTAACTTCTAAAGTAATATTTTCTATATCTTTCTCTTCTCCTGTAACGATAACCTTCTCAAGTAAAGTTGATGCTATGCCCTTACGTCTATATTCTTCTAAAACATAGATGTTTGCAATCTCAAAACGTTCGTAAAGGTCATAAAAATTTACGAAAGCTATTATACTACAATTTTCCATATAAATAAAGTACTTGGAGAAAGAATTGTTTTTAAAATCGTCATTTATATCATATGAAAAAATTGTTGAAAATAAACTATTAAAAGAATTTTTTAATTCTTCATTTTCGTTAGTTAATTCAACAATCATTATGTTTCTCCTCTGCTTCAGTTTTCTTAAGATAGTTAGCATCGATTAAATGTACATCTACTGGCTCTCTATCTTTTACTTTATCAATTATATTTTGAAAATTAGGAACGTAATTACTAGTTCTAAAATCTAATTTTAAATCATCATTAGTAATGAATGAAAAGTCACCTGGTAAAGATTCTAGGGATGCTACAATAGCATCTAAGCTTACATACTGTTCATTCATAATAAATGAATCATTGAATGGATCATATATCGAACCATATACGAAACCTCTTCTTGCATCAATTACTGGTGCAAAATAAGATTCAGTCTCATCACAAGAGTATGCCATAGCAGTCAAACTAGATATTGGAATAACTGGAATATCTTGTCCCCATCCAATAACCTTTGCTATTGTAAGTCCAACTCTTATACCAGTAAATGAACCAGGTCCATTAACTACAATTATTTTCTTTAAATCTGAAAAGGATAATTCATTTCTTTTAAACATGTCGTTTACATAAGAAAGTGTTTTACTAGATAGATCATGAGCTAGATTAACAGTTAATGAATCTACTACTTTTCCATTCTTATATAAAGCTGAGTACAAATAACTAGAAGTAGTATCTATGTAGAATATCATAGTATAGCCTCACATAGCTCTTCATACTGGATACCATGTGGTCTAAATACTAATAGTCTTGAGTCTTCTCCGATTACTTTAATTTTGATATCTAATCTCTCTTCAGGAAGATAATCTTCAATAGTATCTGCCCATTCGATAATTACAACACCATCTTTCTTAAAATAATCTTCAATCCCAACACCGTTAATGTTTCCATCTAGACGATAAACATCCATATGAAATAAAGGCATTTCTCCAGTGTAGTACTCTTTAATGATGTTAAAAGTAGGAGATGTAATATTTTCTTTTATCCCCAATGCTTGTGCAAAACCTTTAACAAAAAGAGTCTTACCACTTCCTAAATCACCTTCTAAGCATATAATCATGTTTTCAAATTTTTCAGATTCAAGATTTTGAGCAATTTGAATAGTTTCTCTCTCATCTCTTGAAGTAACTTTAAATTCCATTCATATC
>JAEEGL012367563.1_pt1 | contig 12574 bp, 9 predicted proteins | sample 9134231 | NCBI WGS metagenome assembly JAEEGL01 (sample SAMN16246548, study PRJNA631951) | gut metagenome | biome: gut microbiome; feature: rumen; material: fiber-attached | host: Bos | place: Iran: Karaj | collected 2018-10
AGACAGCTTGAATGCGTTGTTCTGGTTATACTTGGAGTTGTCGATGCGGATGTTGTTGGGCTCGACATAGACGATGTCGTTCTGCTTCAGGTAGAAGTAGGGTGAACTGAACACCTCTGAACTGTTGAGGTTAAGACGCTGGTAGGTGCGCTTGCCCTCTTCGGTGCGGATGACATAGACCCTGTCGCGCTTGCCATATTCTGTCAAGTCACCGCATTGGGTAATGGCGTCAAGCACCGTATAGTTTTGGCGGCTGGTGTGTAAACGCTGCGGGTTATGTACCTCGCCCATCACATCCACGGCAAAATTCACCAGGTCGATGCGTACATGAGGATCCTTGACATCGCGTTCCACCATGGCCTTGATTTCTTTGGACAACTGGGAAATGGTCTTGTCCTTGACCAGGATGCGACCCAGGACGGGCATCATGATATAACCCTCCTCGTCAACGATGTAGGTCTGGCTGCGGGGTTGGGTCACCTGGCGCACGTTGCCGCGAGTGGCGGGATTGTCCATCGGCAGGTTATAGGAAGCGGTGGCCTCGGGGATAGCCGATGTGATGGTGATGAAAAGCTCGTCATCACACTGGATGCGAACGGGGTAATTGCCCTGTTCGTTAGGCAGAGTGCCACTATCGGCAAGTGAAAAGTCCTGGAAATAGGCAAGGTTGTTCTCCTTTGTTGTTGAGCATGACAACAGCAACACCGCTGCCATCATCGTTATAAGTAATCTTGATTTCATACGGATGTAAAATAATAGTAGTATTTACACACTATAAACGAGGATAGGCGGGAATTATTTTGTGGAGTGGCGTGTTTTGGTGAATTTTGATAACAACAGGTCGCGCATGTCTTTACCGCAACTCCATGCGATGAGCATGAGGGCAACAATCATAAAGGCGATGTCAATCAACTTGTTGGGACTAAGATAGAACGGAATGCCGCTTAACAGTACTATGGTTATCGGTACAATAACACGCTTGCTTATTGTGAGTGTGAAATAGCGTTTCATGTCAAACCATCGATAGGTGACCAGCACAACGTAGGTGACCAGCTGGGTGGTGATAACGCCATAAACGCCCAGAGGCTTGATTAAGGCGAAGTTAAGCGCCACATTAACAATGGCGGCAAGCACGATGGCAGGCAGCGTGCGCGCAGTGTCCTTGGCGCACTGGTACCCCATATCAAAGAACGCTGCCAAGGCAAAAATTACAGCCGACACACCCAACGGGTAAATGAAGTTGAGACTCTCGCCGTAACTGTTGGCAAGCCAGCCGTAACACAGCTTGAGCACGAAAAGATAACCTACCAGAATAGCCGACAGCAAGAAGATGTATCCATTGAACATCTTGGAAAAGAAACGGTTGCGGTCAGGGCTGTGGTATTGCAGGATGGCTGTTTCCTGCCATGCCTGATAGAAAACGACGGCCAGTGTCATAATGATACCCGTGTAACGCGCGGCTACACCATATAATCCGTTGATATCCAGCCCCAAGAAGAACTTGATGAACTGGCGGTCGCTGCTGCCGGTAATCCACCAGCACAACGAGCCGGGCAGCAGGGGCAACGAGTAGCGGAGCAAGTCACGTCCCACGTCACCAATATTGATGGACCACCGCGTGTTGCGGGTAATCAGGCGCACACGCGCCTCCACCACAATCAGTGCCACAATGCGTGCCAGGATATTAGCCAGGAACACGCCCTTGATACCCCATCCGAATCCAGCGACAAAAAGTACGCTGAACAGACCGATGCAGAACGCCGACAAGATGCCCACCATGACAAAGGCACGGTTATTCCCCAGGCCACGGAATACCTGGGAATAGACATCCTGTAATGCTAGGGCTATCAGCAGTCCAAGCGAATAGCCGAGATAGCCGATCTTTGTTGTCAACGACAGCACAATGGTGACCAAAACCGCTAGAGTCATAGTCGTCAACATCGAACGTGTCACAAAGGTGACAATGCGCTGGCGACGCGTGTCGTCATCGCAGTCGAGCAGGAATCGGAATGCACCGTCGCGCATCTGCAGGGTGACAAACGGAATAAGCAGGAAACACATCGACAGACACACGTCATAGTAACCGAAGTCGGACTTGTTGGGCATAAAATAGGTGTACAGCGGCACCATCAGGAAAGTGATGATTTTGGAGCCGATGTTGCCTATGGCATAGATGCCAATGTCCTTGATGAACTTGGAGCCTCGGTTGTTTGATTTATTGTTGTTATCTGTCGTTGTCATTTTTTGCGGCTGCAAAATTACAAAATTTGTGCAAACCGAACACCATAAAGCAGGATTTAATGGTTGAGGTGCCGCCAAATTTATTTAAAATTTGTGCAAACCGAACACCATAAAGCTTGATTTAATGGTTGAGGTGCCGCCAAATTTATTCAAAATTTGTGCAAACCGAACACCATAAAGCAGGATTTAATGGTTGAGGTGCCGCCAAATTTATTTAAAATATTGCCTTTTTTGAGCGCTCATTGGACAATTGTTTGTAATTTCGCACGAAAAATGATACGGACAATCAACTCATGGCGTGGACTGATGGCGGTCGCGGTAGTGCTGTTCCACTGTGAAGTGGGGTGGAGCTACAACGTGGCAGTCTCGGGTGTGACGTTTTTTTTCATCTCCAGCACGTTTCTGCTGGTGAGGCGTCACCCCTTTGAGCGCATCACCAGGTCTGGGTATCTCAGTTTTGTCTTGGAACACGCTTCGCGCCTGTATCCGCTGCACTGGTTGGGTTTGGCCTTGCTGGTGCTGCTGGCTATCCTTTGCCACACAGCGGCGATAGACTGGGGCGCAACAGCATTGAGCGCACTGCTCCTGCAGGCTTGGTCGCCCGTGCACGATGTCCATTATGGACTCAATCCGGTGGCTTGGTACTTGAGCGCATTGCTGTTCTGTTACATCATTTATCCGTTTATGGCACATTGGATGGGACCTTGGCGACTTAGGTATAAGGTCTTGCTGGCTACCTTGTTGGCGGTGTTGCTGGGGGTGACTCTCTTTCCACTCAATATTCCCCAGCGCGAGGCGATATTTGTCAATCCTGCGTCCCATGTGCTTGACGTCACGGTTGGCTTGACGTTGTTCCACCTTTACCGTGTGCTCAGTGGCCGGTTGACGCAGGTGGGCTTCGGCAAAGCGACGCTCATCGAGTTGGGCGCATTGCTGTTGCTGGCGGCGGTAATCACGGTCAATGTGACGACAACTTGGATCAGGCCTTGGGAAGACGACATCATCTGGCTGTTGCCCCAGGGGGCTGTTCTCGTTGCTTTTGCCCTGCTGGCAGGGCGTGAGGGGGCTGTGGGACGTCTGTTGTTGTGGCGTCCGCTGCAATGGTTGGGTAGCATCAGTTTCGAGGTGTTTGTGCTGCAGTTTGCCGCGTTCCTGTTCTTTAATTTTGTGATATCGCCTGCCGCAGGACATTTCGGGTGGCAGATTTACGACAAACTGCCATGGCTTGTATTCCCGCTGCTGTTCTTGGTGTCGTGGATTGTGAACCGTTGCTTCACACGGCCCTTGTTTGCCTTCATCGGCAGGAAATTCAGTAGGACTTAAGATTTGCAAATATATAGAAAAATGATAAAGACGATAAATGGTTGGCGCGCCGTGTTTGCGCTGATGATAGTTCTCTTTCATGTGGGCGTGATGGGGCTTGAGGAAATGACTTGGGCTGGAGTCTCATTCTTTTTCATGGCGAGCGGTTTCCTGCTGGCGATGAAGTATCCGTTTGACCGTCTTGATGGGCAGTCGTGGAGGCGTTTTGCGTGGAACCATGCCGTCAAGTTGTTCCCCCTGCACTGGCTGTCACTGGTATTGTGGCTGGTGGCTATGGCTGTCTTGGGGCTGTTGGTTATCCGCCCGCTTGCACTGTCACTCAATGCACTGTTGCTGCACAGCTGGTCGCTCTCCCATTCAGTCTATTTCTCTTACAATAAGTTCTCGTGGTTCCTGAGCACATTGCTGTTCTGCTACTTGTGCTATCCGCTGCTGGCGAAATGGTTGTCACCCTTGCGTCAGCGCACGCGGCTTATCATTGTGGCGGTGCTCGCGTTGATTGATTTCATCGTGTTGGCTGTGACGGGGTCTGATGACTACTACCGCACTGCGCTCTATGTCTTCCCGCCCGTGCGCATCATAGATTTTATTATCGGAATGGTACTGGCAGGTCTCTTGCCGCGCGTGAGAACGCTCTCTGTCATCGGCAAGAGCAAAAACGGCACTGATGCCGAATTGGTGGCTGTTGCCTTGCTGTCGGTCATGGTGATGAGTTACCGCAGCTATTCTTGCCTGTTGCCATGGAGTGACGCCATCCTCTGGTGGTTGCCTGTTGCTGTAATATTACTGGTGTGTGTCATTTATGACAAGCGAGAGGGCTTTATCGGCAAGGTGTTGGCGTCCAAACCGTTGCAATGGCTTGGGGATATCAGTTTTGAGATTTTTATCTTGCAAGGGCTTGCTGCTCTGGTGTTTAACTACCTGTGCGCCCCTGCATTGGCTCACATCGGGCTGGGCCATGCATCGCCTTTTGACAGCCCAGGTAGCACCGACATCTTCAGTATCAGCCCATATAGCCTTATATCATGGTTCATCCTGCCCATTGACATCCTGTTGGCTTGGGTGGTCAACCGCCTGTTTACACGCCCCTTGTCCAAGCTGTTGCGGCGCTCATGACGCCTGTATTGAAGGCTCTTTGATGTGTTTTCATGTCGGGTTTCACTGGTGTCCCGTTTAAATTAGGAAATGATAAAGATGTGCCTCTGAACCCTGCGGGGCTAATGCGAATTTCACGAACCTTTAGCTCGGCGTAGCCAATTTAACTAATTTGATGCTAGTATTTTAATCTATTCGTGAGATTTGTATAATTAGCGTAATTAGCATTAAAAAGTAACAGAATCAATTTGTTATTCATTGCAAAGTGATTTCAAATCCGTGCGCATGGAAGACATTTATAACAATCTGACTATAAATAACTTACATCTGTCTTGTCAATTTTTAACGGGGCACTAATGGTCGGGTTTTATAACAGTTTTTTGCATTTTGAGCAATAAGGCGGGATTATTTGCGTTATTAAGGGTAAATGGACCTGACTAAGCTGAGACATATTGCGTGTGTAGTGCTGTTGTTGCTGGGGTGCCTTGTGGCTCACTCCCAGGATAATGACATGATTCTGAACCGTCCCTATGCCGATGCCAAGCCGATTCACTTCGGTTTCTCGGTGGGCATGAATTTTCAGAATCTTGCCATAACCAACAACGGCTTTGTCACCGATGATGGCGAGGAGTGGTATGCCGACATACCGTCCATCTCGCCAGGTTTCAGTGTGAATGTGCTAGCTGATTATCGTATTGCTGAGCACTTTAACCTGAGAATCTCACCGGGATTGTTCTTCGGTAATAAAGTGGTGCGTTACCTCAACCATCGAGGCAACCCCGATTGGGTGGAGCAGACGCGCTACAAGCAGAGCCAGAACATCAAGTCCACCTATATTGTTGTTCCCATTGACCTGAAGATGAGCGCTAAACGTTACCACAATATGCGCCCCTATTTCACGGGTGGTATCATGTATGCTCAGGATTTGGCTAAAGATAAAGGCGAACAGTTGCGCCTCAAAAACGCTGACTTGATGTTGACTGTGGGCATGGGATGTGACTTCTACATGCATTTCTTCAAGCTCTGTCCTGAGATTAAATTCTGTTTTGGACTGAAGGGCCTGTTGGAAAAAAATCGTCCTGACCTCAAAGACAATGTTGAAATGATGCGTTTCACCGAGAGCGTTAGCAAGATTAAGAGCAATATGGTAGTGGTCACGTTCTTCTTTGAATAACGATGTAATGACGATAAAGTTACATGACATAAAACGTCTGATTGCCGCGATGACCATGGGTTTGGTCGTTGCGTTTGCCGCTATGGCCCAGGCCGATGCGGCAATGTCCCACTTCTGGACGGGCCAGGGTTACTATAATCCTGCTGCTGCCGGTAATCTCGACGCAACGATTAACCTGCAGCTGGGTAGCCGTATGCAATGGGTTGACTTCAGGCGTGCTCCCATGACCTTCTATATCACTGCCGATATGCCCTACAAACTCTTGGAGCAACGCTTGGGCGTGGGTGTGAAGGCCGAATTTGAACGCATCGGTCTATATACCAACACACGCATTGGAGCGCAGATTGCCTATAAGCGCAAGATAGGTAAGTGCATGCTCAGTGTGGGCGTCCAGCCCGGCGTGTTCTCCCAGACCTTCCGTGGTAAGGAGGCCATCACGACCAAAGAACAGGAGGAGGTTCCTGACGAAGCCATCAAAAAGGAGGACGTATCAGGTACCGCATTTGATGCCAATGTGGGCGTTTATTTTACCCATCCCAGGTTTTGGGCGGGCTTCTCGGTGACCCATGTGACCTCGCCTAGCATTGAGTTGAAGGTTTCACGAGAATCGATAGATTACTATGAGTTTAATGTCAGTCGCTCCTATTATTTTATGGGTGGCGGCAATATTCCGATTAATAATACGTTATTTGATATACAACCCGCAGCCATGTTTGCCACCGATCTGAAAGCTTGGACAGCGCAGATTGCGGCTAGGTTGCGCTATAACCGTATGTTTAGCATCGGTGCCGGATACCGCTACAAGGATGCCGTCACTGCCTTTATCGGCGTTAACCTTAAGGATGCTTACATCGGCTACGCCTATGACTATCCCGTGTCGGCGATCAGTAAGGCGACGTTTGGCAGCCACGAGGTGTTTATCAATTATACCGTGAAGCTGAACAATCGCGAGAAGAACAAGAACAAACAAAAAAGCGTACGCTTAATGTAGAGAATATGAAACAATTATTTTTGATACTGTTGGTCGCTGTGGCGGCCGTATCGTGTAGCTCGATGCGCAAAGGCGGATCCAACGGCGGTGAAGTCACCGGCGTCGGAGGTGCCGTGTTTAACGAGACTACGCCCTATGGCATGGTGCTCGTTGATGTAGGCTCGATGCGCGAAGGTCCCAGCCAACGCGACTCGGTGTGGGGCATCGACTCGACAGCCCACGGTGTGTCGGTTGACGCTTTCTGGATGGATGAGATGGAAGTCAGCAATTCCAAGTACAAGCAGTTTGTCTATTGGGTGCGTGACTCGATTATCCGTGAACGTCTTGCCGACCCGCAATATGGTGGTAATGAAGAATTTAAAATCGAGGAGGACAAAGAGGGCAACCCCATTACCCCGCATTTGGACTGGAGTAAGTCCATTCCCTGGAAGAATCCCAGCGAGGACGAGGAGCGTGCCATCGAGAGCGTTTACCGCATCAACCCCATCACGGGTGTGAAGGAACTGGACGCCGCCCAGATGAATTACCGCTACGAGGTCTATAATCTGACCGAGGCTGCCAAGCGTAAACATCGCTTTGACCCCACGCGTCGCGACTATAACACCGACCACGAGGTGGATATGACGGCTCCCACCATCAGCAAGGATACCGCCTATATCGATGATGAGGGTCGCATCGTGCGCCAGACCATCACACGCGCACTGCAAAGCGATTATGACTTCTTGAACACCTACATTGTTAATATATACCCTGACACCACTTGCTGGGTGAACGACTTTGAGAACGCTTATCAGGAGCCTTATGTGCGTATGTATTTCGCCAACGGCAACTACAACAGTTATCCTGTCGTGGGCGTGAGCTGGGAACAGGCCAATGCCTTCTGCCACTGGCGCACCGAGTTCTTGAAGAAGTCGATGGGTGAATACGCAGCCTATGTGGAGCCTTTCCGCCTGCCCACCGAGGCAGAGTGGGAGTTTGCTGCCCGTGCCGGCCAGAACAAGAACAAGTACCCGTGGGAGGGTGACCTGCCCCTGACGGTTGACGAGGGCTGTTTCTATGCCAACTTCAAGCCCGACGAGGGTAACTATGTCAAGGACGGTTACATCATCTCGGCTCCCGTGGGCACCTATGAGCCTAACGATTACGGTCTGTATGACATGGCTGGTAACGTGAGCGAGTGGACCTCAACCGCCTATACCGAGAGCATCGACCGCATGACCGATGACATCAACCCCGAGTACCGCTACTATGTAGCCAAGGAAGATCCCTACAAGATGTCGCGCAAAATCGTGCGTGGCGGTTCATGGAAGGACGTGGTGCACAACATCCGTTCCGACTTGCGCATGTGGGAATACCAGAACGAGCAGAGGAGCTACATCGGCTTCCGTTGCGTCCGCTCCAAGGTGGGTCTTGTCAAGGGACGTCGCAAGAACTGCTGCAAAGACTAAGCACAGCATATAAAAATAGTATTAAGTCAATTGTTATCACACTCATTATATTATAGTTTAAGCAACAATGGGTAAAATCAAGAGATATAAAAAGAAAGCCGGCCGTTTCCTCAAGAGCGACAGCGGACAGCGTTTTTTCAACTTCGCTTACAGTATCGGTGCCGCAATCGTTATTTGGGGTGCCTTGTTCAAGATTCTGCACTTGCCTGGTGGCAACACATTGTTGTGTATCGGTATGGGTACCGAGGTGCTGATGTTTATCCTCACGGCATTTGACAAGCCTGAGAAGGAATATCACTGGGAAGAAGTGTTCCCCGTGCTCGCCAGCAATAATCCCGAAGACCGTCCAGACTTCAACGGCGGTGGCGGCATCGTCATCGGCGGCAATGGCCAGGGCTATGAAGGCGGTGAAATCAACGTCAGCGTCAGCGAGGCCAAGAACGCTGTGGGACTGCCTCAGGGTGTGAACTTGAGCGAGGAGGATACCATGTCGCTGAGCGAAAGCATTGCCAAGATGGCTGCAGCCAGCGACCAGCTCTCGCGCATGGCAGAACTGACCGACGCCACCCAGCAGTATCTGAGCCAGATGGCAGGCATCAGCGAGCAGATGCAAAAACTGCAGGCTACGACCACCGCATTGAACGAGGTGAGCCAGACCCTGCTGGGCAGCTACCGCGCCATTACCGAAAACAGCCAGACCATTTCGGACAGTTCAACGGGATATGTGGACCAGATGCAGGCCCTCAACCAGAACATCAGTGGCCTGAATACCATCTATGAAATCCAGCTCAAGAGTATCTCATCGCAGCTCGATAACATCGACCGTGTGAACCGCGGTTTGAAGGATATCCGTGACATGTATGAGAAGAGTGCTGCCGAGAGCGCACACTACTGTGATGAGACCGAGAAAATGGCACGTTACATGAAGCAGCTGAACAGCGTCTATGAGAAGATGGTCAAGGCGATGACAGTCAACATGTACCGTCCCATGCCCGGTATGCCCGGCATCGAGCCCGATGGCGATGACCAGAACGCTTGACAAGGCATTACATCTATAGTATAGTAACAGTTATCGACAACCAATCCTATTTTAACCGATAGAGAGAATCAGATAGATGGCAACCTCAAAAAATAAGAGCGTCAACCGCATGTCGCCGCGAGAGAAGATGATTAACCTCATGTACATCGTCTTGACGGCCATGCTTGCACTGAACGTGTCGAGCGACGTGCTCAACGGTTTCAGTCAAGTGGAAGATGGTTTGACCCGCTCCAACCGCACCATCACGGCGCGTAACCAAGCCCTCTATAGCCAGCTTCAGGCTTTCAACGAGAAGAATCCCGAGAAAGGCAAAATCTGGTTGGACAAGGCGACCCAAGTGGTGGGAGAGACCGATAAGCTCTTTGACTATATCGACTCGCTCAAATTGGAGATTGTGCGCCATGCCGATGGCGAGGATGCTGATGTCCATAACATCCGCAACCGAGACAATCTGGATGCCGCCAGCGAGGTGATGCTCACCGCAACTGGTGGAAAGGGCAAATTGCTGCGTACGCGCATTGACCAGTACCGGCAGTTCGTCACCTCGTTCCTCGAGGATCCCGAGAAACGCAAGAACTTGGAAGCTGCTCTCTCCACAGTGCCTCCCAAGACGACAAAATATGATATCAGCAAGAAGACATGGGAAGATTTCATGTTCGACAATATGCCATGTATTGCTGCAGTCACCCTGCTCACCAAGTTGCAGAACGACGTGCGGTATGCCGAGGGTGAGGTCTTGAACCAGATGCTGACTAACGTGGACCTTGGCGACCTGCGCGTGAACCTGGTTAACGCCTTCGTGGTGCCCGACTCCCGTATCGTGATGCGAGGCACCAAGTACAAGGCTCAGATTGTGCTCGCCGCAATCGACACCACCCAGCGTCCCGTTGTCTATGTCAACGGTGGACGTTTGGCCAACAACATGGGTATCTATGAGGTGGGTACCGGCAAGGCTGGCAATTATGAGTATTCCGGTTGGATCGAGGTGCTGGGACGCGATGGCAGCGTCACCAAGCGTGATTTCAAGTCAAGCTACACCGTCATCGACCCCCTGGCTACCATCAGCGCCACAATGATGAACGTGCTGTATGCCGGTATCAATAACCCCATCAGCATCGCTGTGCCTGGTGTGCCTCAAGGTAGCATCAGCGCCACGATGACCAACGGTACCCTCACCAAGAGCGGTGAAGGATGGATTGCCCATCCCACTAAGGTCGGCTCGGAGTGCGTCATTTCGGTAACTGCCGAGATGGACGGACAGCGCACCAACGTGGGCAGTTCCACCTTCCGTGTGCGCAAACTGCCTGACCCCACGCCGTTCATCACTTATAGGGACGCTGAGGGTCATCCTAACCGTTATAAGGGCGGTAAACCGGGTATTACCAAGGCCATGTTGTTAGCTGCCGGTGGACTTGATGCCGCTATCGATGATGATCTGTTGAACATTGACTATAAGGTCGTTTCGTTTGATTGCAACTTTGTCGATGCTATGGGTGACTACCATCCCGAGGCAAGTAACGGTTCGCAGTTCACCGAGCGACAGAAGGAGCGCATGCGTCGTCTGCAACACGGCAAGCAGTTCTTCATCACTAACGTCAAGGCCACGGGACCCGACGGCATTACGCGAACGATTGCGCCCATTCAGGTCATCATCAACTAACATTGAAACAATTAAAACATCAATAACTAGAATATGAAAAGCCTTAGATTGATTATCGCACTCCTCCTGGTGGCGTTTGTACTGGGAACCAACGCCCAGGTGACTAAACGCTCGGGCGGCGATACCCGCACAAAGGACAAAAAAGAAGGCTCGGCAACCATCACCGATAGGCAGCAGTCTTTCTATGAGGTGAAGGAGCCCAGTGATGCCGACCTGCAGTGGATGAAGGTCATCCAGCGCGAGGTGGATCTGGAAAAGGGAAAGAATGCCGCATTGCTCTATCCCGAGTTGCCCAATGAGGACGGTGAGAACCTGTACTTCATCATCATGCGCCTGCTGGCCAAGAATCAGATTACGGCCTATAACTCAATGGATGAAATCTTCACCGATGAACACAAAATCGATGTTGGCCAGATGTTTGACAACTATGGTATATATTATACAGAGGCTAAGGGCAGCACTGCCAAGAATCCCATCTATGAGTTTGAGGATGCCGATATCCGCTCTAATCAGGTTAAGAGCTATTATATCATTGAGAAATGGGAGTTTGACACCCGCAGCAACCGCATGAAGGCCAACGTCCAGTACATTTGCCCCGTGCTCCATCAGGTTGATGACTGGAGTGGTGAAAATGCACGTTATCCCATGTTCTGGGTCAAGCTCAACGATATCCGCCCCTACATGGCACAGCAGTATATCTTCACCGATGATGATAACAACTTGCCGCGCTACAGCATCGACGACTTCTTCAAGCTGAACATGTATACCGGAGATATCATCAAGACCAAGAACCTGCGCAACCTCTCACTCAAGCAGATGTTCCCTGATACTGTAGCTTACAAGCACGCCCAGGATAGCATCGAACAGCGCTTGCGCAGCTTCAACCAGGATCTCTGGGTTCCGCCTCTGGATGTGCTCCAGGCGCGTGCCGAGGCCGAGGAAAAAGCCCGTGCCGAGGCTGAGGGTGAGCTTGAGGAAGGCGAGGACGGTGACGAAGTGGCAGAGGGTGATGCTGCTGATGGAGACGAGAAGACCGTGACACGCACCACCAAGCGTGGCAGCAAGTCCAAGTCCTCATCATCCAAAAAGTCCTCCAAGACCAAAGCCAAAGAGAAAAAGGCTAAAATCAAGGAGCGCAAGCCCAAGTCGAGCAACCAGAATCTTAATACTGGCATCCGCTCGGTGCGCAACCGCAAGAGATAATTACACAGTAACTGTGACCCGTTTAGCTTTGCGACCATGTGTTTTGATGACATGGTCGCAAAGTTTTTTTTGTAGCAAGTTTTTTCAGAAAAATGTTTGTCATTGTGAAAAGATTGTGTAAATTTGCGGCGCTTTAAAACGAAAGGAGGTTGGTTAACCGACTTTAAGAGATTGATTATCAATACATATCACCCGATTTGACATCGCACGGCTTGTGGCTCGCCGGCGATGTGTAATCCATATAGAGCCGCAAACCGAGGTAGAAACTCAAAATATTACAAACAAATATAACATTAAAACAAAACAAACTCATTATGATTATTGTACCCGTTAAGGAAGGCGACAACATCGAACGCTCCCTCAAGAAATTCAAACGTAAAACCGAAAAGACCGGTATCAT
>JAEEGL012402758.1_pt1 | contig 12574 bp, 9 predicted proteins | sample 9134231 | NCBI WGS metagenome assembly JAEEGL01 (sample SAMN16246548, study PRJNA631951) | gut metagenome | biome: gut microbiome; feature: rumen; material: fiber-attached | host: Bos | place: Iran: Karaj | collected 2018-10
AATATACTCAACATGCAATTACGGATGCTGCTTTTGTTTATAACCTTAATTACGGTGATTACTATATCTATGAATTCATCGATATAGTCGGACAATGGGAATATACTCAACATGCAATTACGGATGCTGCTTTTGTTTATAACCTTAATTACGGTGATTACTATATCTATGAATTCATCGAAGATGAGAACGGCAATAATTTGATTGGCGGTTACAGGGTCCCTGACGGATGGGAGGCAGTAGACTCAAATAGTGACGGAACAACTGATTACTTCCGTAAACTGGTAACTGTTGATTCGTCTTCTCACGCTTCTCCTGTACAAGTATCAGTTGCAAACAGAGAGAATGTTATACATGTTGAGGTTTGTAAGATAGATGGATCAACCGGCAGTATTTTGTCTGATTATGATGGCAATAGTCTCTTAACTTTTAATCTTTACTTTGACTCGAATGATAATGGTCAGGTTGATGGATCTGATATTCTGGTTGGTTCCGGTTCTGATACTGACCGTGACGGTATCGTTGATTTCAACTACAGGTTATCTGAAATGCCTGAAGGTGTTCCTAATATTCCTGATGAATATCCGGCAGCTTTCCTGGTGGTTGAGACAAGCGCGCCTGACGGTTACTACCTGAATCAGAATCCGATACGGGTAAATATTTCTCCTGATGAAGGATTAACGGCAACAGTAAATTGTGTAGATACGCCATATATCAGATTAAGCTTTGGTGTTGATAAGATTGATCAGTGGACAGGTTCTGTTCTTACGGATTATGAGGGCGGTTATGATGCTCAATTTGAACTGTGGGTTGATGTGGATGATGACGGCCTGATAAATGAGAATACAGACAGGCTGATAGATACTCTTACTGACGATGACAGGAATGGTAGAGTGGATGTTACTTACTATCTTACGCCTGCAGTGATTGCTGAGAAGTTCCCGGAGTGTTATGTTCCCGGGACCTCTCAGATTACAGGCCAATCATCAAGGAATTACCCTGTCGATTATCTTGTAAGAGAAGTGCAAGCACCTTTAGGCTTCTACTTGAACAACACTGTCTATCAAGTAAGCCTTAACGGCGGAGAATATGAAGAAACGGCAGAACGTATTCAGGTTTGTGATACCCCGTATCATACACATATCAGAATTTATAAGTTTGATGCTGATACAGGAACCGATATATCTGCTGCGCAGTTTACTGTGTACAACGATGTTGATGGTAATGGGGTTTACACGGAGAATGTTGATACTGTGGCACAGACATATAGTGAATCTTCGGGTGGTCTTTCTGATGTTATGGTTGTGTGGAACAGTTCAGAGAACTGCTATGTAACTTCCGAATTAAGAGCAGGAAGATATATTGTTGTTGAAACGGGTCTTCCTTACGGATATTTCTATGTCGGTTCTGATGGTCAGCCGGTTTTGACCAGAAATGAAGCGTCGGTTGTGGTTGAACTTCAGGACGTTACTGTTACGGGATTTACTTCACCTGAATACGAACTGACTTTCCGTAATATCAGACCGTCTATTCATACAACGCTCATAGATCCTGTAACTGAAAGCCATACGGCTTTGACCGGTGAAGATATAGAGTTGGCTGATACCGTAACGTATTCCAATCTCATTCCGGGAATAGAATACGAATTGACAGGTGTATTGTATTTAAAGAGCGAAGGAGAACCGCTTGTTGATGAATACGGAAATACAGTAACAGCCAGAAGCTGCTTTACTCCCGTAAGTCCTGACGGAACTTCGGAAGTTACCTTCCATATTAATACGCAAAGACTGATTGATTTGGCAGACCGTGGAGATATACAGACACCTGTTGATCTCGTGGCTTTTGAATATCTTGATATATCGGTTAATGCTGATAACGGATACCCTCAATGGTATTGCGATTCACATGTTGCAGTTCATGAGGATATAACTGATCTGGGACAAACTGTCAGAGTAGGAGAAATAAGCACCGGAGTTTACGATAATCAAACTCTTTCGCAGGTCGCTTCAACCGGTCCTGATGGTGATGGTTATGCGGTAATTATAGATAAGGTGCACTATGAAGGTCTGGCTCCCGGGCGGACTTATACCATGACAGGTGAAATGCATTTACTGACTTATGATACGAATGGTAATGCTGTTGACGGAGGTGTTATAGAAGCTGCTGACAGCAGGGAGAATCTGCATCCTTCAACAACGTTTATTCCTTCAGAACAGGAAGGTTATGTGGAGGTCGTTTATACGATCAATATCAACAGGTTCCGCGGTCAGACTATGGTCTCATTTGAGGACTGTTATCAGGATGATGTTCATATTATGTGGCATCGTGACATTGAGGATCTTCCTCAGACTCTCTTTGTTCCTCAAGTTTCCACGAATGCATATTGTCCCGATACAACTCCCGGAGATATGGGAAGGACAGTAATTGGTATTATGCAAAGAGCCAGAATCGTGGATGAAGTCAATTACAATAATCTTCTTGCAGATGGCAGACAGTACATGGTTCAGGGAACACTATATTGGATGTATACCGATGAGAACGGATTTGTACACAGCGGTTCTATGGCAGATGTAATAGGAGAAGATCAGGCCGTTTCCACTATGTACTTTACGCCTGATGAAGCTTCCGGAACTGTTGAGATGACATTTGCTTTTGATTCTAACGTTCTTACCGGACTTCATTATGACAGGCTTGTTGTTTGTGAAACTATATATTCTAACGGAGGAATCGGATGGAAACCGGTTGCACATCACTGGGATTTTTCTTACGAGAATAATTCTCAGAGTATATATGTAGCTGATATTCATACCACAGCTTCGACTTCAGTCGGTAATGTTCTTCCTGAAACGGAATATGCAACGATTACTGATAGAGTCTACTACGATAATCTTGTTCCCGGAACAAGTTATACGGTCGAAGGATGTATACAATTTGCAATAACAGATGATTCCGGTAATGTGATACAGAGTTCAGCTTTGATCATTGACGGTGAGGAGGTCAGGGCATCTCATACTTTCGTACCTTCTTCGTCCTCGGGATATGTGGATTTGTCTTTTACTGTAAATGTACCTTATGTGACAGAAACCGGTTACGATAAACTTGTTGTCTTTGAGGAACTATATGCAGGACCGGGGGTGCTGATAGCATTGCATGCCGATATTAATGATGCGGATCAGACGATAGATATACCTGATCTGACTTCTTCCGCGCATGGTCAGGCCGGGGAAAGGTCGATCGCTCCATCTGAAGATGCTGTGATTATAGACACAGTATATTATTCCGGGTTGATACCCGGTAACGAGTACAGGATGGAGACTGATCTTATGAACTATTCCACAGGTGAGTCAGATGCTCATGTCACAACAGTTTTTGTCCCTCAAAGTAATGACGGAAGTGTCGATGTTACGATTGGTTTTGACGCGAGCTCCTATACATCAGAAAAACTGGTTGTATTTGAAAGTGTTTATGACAACAGTTCAGGCACACTTGTAAAGTCGCATTGCGATTGGGAGGAGAGATCCCAGACACTGACATTTATTCCTCAGACAGGCCTGGTCTATGATCCTGTTTATCATGATATCGGATGTGCAGTGGCCTCGTCGGGTGCTGTTGCCGGAGTAATCTGGTTAGTGCTTATTAGAAGGCGTAAAGAAGAGTTATCTTGTTAAGGAGATCCATATGCGTTATTCAAAGTTCCTGGTAGCATTTGAAGGGTTTATATTTGGTGCATCAATGTTCTTCTTCCGATTGGATAAAGGCGGCGGTCCGGAAGGCATAAGTTCGTCGCAGCTTTACAGGCGTGAAGCCCGGATTTTTCACTCCAGCGAAGACTATTTTGAGAACGAAAGAATTGAGAACAATGACATTATCGGATACCTTACGGTTGATGGTACGGATATTGATTATCCTGTTATGAGAGACAGAACAAATTCAAGTGGGAATTACTATTATCTTACGCATAATTTCAGAGGGGAACCTGACAGGAGCGGATGTCCTTTTATCAGGAAATCTCAGGATATTAATGACGATATAGTAACCATATATGCACACAACAACAGCAATGGGACTATGTTTGCAGATCTTGTTAAATTTGAAGATGATTCTTTCTTTACACAGTATAATTCCATTGAATTTGATACTGTTGAGGGAATGAGAGTATACCAGGTTATAGCGGTGATGGATGTTTCCGTTTATGGCGAAGATTTCAGTTTCTGGGGGTGGCAGAATTTTGCCGGTACCAATGATGAGGAATTCTTTTTGGAACAGATTAATGATCTGTCAGTGAATGTAACTTCTCAAATGCCGGGAACAGGGAATGACTATCTGCTTCTTGTTACCTGTGAATACAGCCATGATAACGGCAGACGCGTTGTTGTTGCCGTGAGAACTTCATAAAGGTATAATTTCTCGTATGATACAGGATATTTACCCTCACAAACTTAAGAATACATTTATACCCGGGCTCGAGGCGGATGCATCGAGCCTGGTTATTCACTTTAACCAGGACGGGATGATACTTGTAAAGAGTGAAGGGAAACCTTTCCCGAGATTATCGGAGTTAGGTAAGACGCCAGATACTCTTACATATCTGTTCTCGATGGATGAAGACAACATCTTTCTTGCGGAAGATGATTCGGTTGTGATGCCGGAAGGATCAACATACAAGAAGATCCGTGAATTCAGAAAGATGGATGTTCCGAAGAAGAGTGTTTTCGAGGCATTTACGGCAAAGCAGCTAAACGCATGGTATACCAATAACAGATACTGCGGCAGATGCGGTTCTCTTACGGGCAGAAGTTCTGTTGAAAGAGCAATCACTTGTGATAAGTGCGGAAACATTATCTATCCGAGAGTTGTCCCCGCGGTCATAGTTGCCGTTATCAACCGTGGGCAGACCCGAGATCAGGACAAGATCATCCTTACCAAGTACAAGGGCAGAGCTGATGTTCCGTATTATGCGCTGATAGCAGGTTTTACTGAGATTGGAGAGACTTTGGAGGAGACTTCTGCCAGAGAAGTTATGGAAGAGACAGGACTTCGTGTTAAGAATATCAAGTACTATAAGTCGCAGCCATGGGGTGTTGCAGATGATATTCTTACCGGATTCTTCTGTGAACTCGATGGTTCTGACAAGATCGTACGCGATGAGCAGGAACTTGCTGTAGCTGAATGGGTAAAACGGGAAGATGTTGTGCTTCAGCCGGATCAGTTCAGTCTTACAAATGAGATGATGACACTTTTTAAAGAGGGTAAAGAACCCGTCTGACTTTGTTGGTGTGGTACAATACCTACTGGAAATAAATACCTCATGGAGGCTTGAGATATGAAAGTATTAGTAGTTGGAAGCGGCGGAAGAGAACATGTTATATGCTGGAAGTTAAAGCAGGATCCCAGAGTAACGGATCTTTATTGCGCACCCGGTAATGGTGGTATTGCTTCTATCGCGACCTGTGTTGATATTAAGGCTACTGATATAGCGGGGATGGTCGAGTATGCGAAGAAAGAACAGTTTGATCTCGTTTTCGTTGCTCCTGATGATCCTCTTGCCATGGGAATGGTCGACAAGCTTGAAGAAGCAGGTATCAGAAGTTTCGGTCCGAAGGCAAATGCTGCGATCATTGAAGGTTCCAAGGCTTTCTCCAAGCAGCTCATGAAGAAGTATTCGATTCCTACTGCCAAGTATGAGATCTTCGATGAAGAGCAGAAGGCTCTCGATTATCTTGAGACACAGCCTATGCCTATCGTTATAAAGTGTGACGGTCTTGCGCTTGGTAAGGGAGTTATCATTGCTCAGACTCTCGATGAGGCTAAGCAGGCCGTTAAGGATATGATGGAAGATAAGAAGTTCGGTAATGCCGGCTCCACGATTGTTATCGAAGAGTGCATGACAGGTCCCGAACTAACGGTACTTGCTTTCTCTGACGGTAACACATGCATTCCAATGGTATCTTCAAGGGATCATAAGAGAGCTTACGATCACGATGAAGGTCTTAATACAGGCGGCATGGGTGCTGTTACGCCCGGTGCTGATATGACAGATGAACTCAAGGCAAGGATCCAGAACGAGATAATCACGCCTACTGTTGAAGCACTTAAGAAAGAAGGAAGACCGTTAAAGGGCGTTATCTCCTTTGGACTTATGCTTCCTCCTGAAGGACCTAAGGTTGTTGTGTATAATGCACGATTCGGAGACCCTGAAGCACAGGCGGTTCTGCCTCTTCTCGAGAACAGTCTCCTTGATATAGTTGATGCTGTTATTGACGGCAAGCTCGACCAGATTGACATCAAGTGGAAGGATAAGTGTTCCTGTGTAGTAGTTATGGCTTCCGGCGGTTATCCTCAGAGTTATCAGAAGGGCTATGAGATCACCGGTATCGATACATGCGGGAAACTTGTTTTCCAGGCAGGTACTGCGCTTAAGGACGGCAAGCTTGTCACAAGCGGAGGAAGAGTTCTCTGCGTTTATGATGAGGCTGATACCCTTGACGATGCTATCGACGGTGCTTATGAAGGCGTTGCGAAGATCTCGTTTAAGGATATGCATTTCCGCCATGATATCGGAAGGACACTCGGCTGACAGATGAATATCGGACTGATAGGCGGAAGCTTTGATCCTTTCCACAAGGGACATGAGTCTCTGATAAAAGGAGCTTTAAGAAGCGGTATCGTTGATGTTGTTATCCTGATACCATCTGCAAGAAATCCGTTTAAAAGAGGGCGTGGCGTTACTGCTGCGCCTTATCGCTTCTATATGGTAAAGGATGCGGTAGAGGCAGATTATAAAAAGGATAAAGTCTTTGTAAGTGATATTGAGTTTACATATTCCGGTACGAGTTTCACTTTAACTACAATAAGGGAGATATCCAAACCTTCTTATATACGCACTTTTCTTGAAGCTAACGGTATTAAGAGCTCGGATGCAAAAGAGAAGCACTCTTTCTTTTGGATAACGGGTTCGGATGTTCTTCCTACTTTCGAGAAATGGCGTGAGGCTGATAAGATACTCGAACTGTCAGGTTTGCTTGTTGCTTCAAGACCAGGTGACGGTGTGGATGTTAAAGAACAGGTCAGAAGACTTAATTCACTATTTAAAGATAAGCCTGATATCCGTGTGTTTGATATTAAAGGATTCGAAGCAGCATCCAGCCAGATACGCAAGGATCACGATTATGTAAAGGTTTCAAAAACTGTCGATGAGTTTATTAAAACGCATAATCTTTATCGTGAGGATGATCTGTTTGATCTCGTATCTGATGAAACAATAGAGTCTTATTATGAGAATGCTATCAAGCTCTACCGCTATCTTGGACAAAAGAGGCTTCTGCATACTCTTAATGTTGGACTTTTAAGCCTGAAATATGCGTCTGTTTACGATAAGAATTTATGTGACAGAGCACTTATCGCCGGTGAGCTTCATGACTGTGCGAAGGAACTTGATGAGACGCTTCAGCGAGAGATGGCGATAGAACAATCCGGAGATTTGTTTGATGAGAAGAAACTTCTTCATTCGCCTGCAGGAGCAGTATTTGCCCAAAGGGAATTCGGGGTAACTGATCCGGGTGTTATAGATGCGATAACTTATCATACAACGGGCAGAGGCGGTATGAGTTTGCTTGAGAAGATTGTTTATCTTGCCGATAAACTGGAGCCTGCAAGAACATATGCCGACTTAAGCCGTGAGAGGGAATTGGCAGTAACTGATATAGATGCAGCCTTGAGACTGTGTGTTGGTTCAACTGTCAATAAGATTAAATCCAGAGGGCAGGATGTTCATCCGCTGACGCTGGACTTTATGAATGACATTGGTATTTACGGATGAAATTAGTATAATTTTTATATACTCAATCAAAGGAGAATTACATGACCACTGAAGAGACAGTAAACAAGATCGTAAGCATACTTGAGTCAAAGAAGGGTTCTGATATCGAGGTTATCGATGTAAGAGAGAAGACTACCCTTGCAGATTATTTTATTATCGTAACCGGTAATTCAACGACTCAGATCAAGGCGCTTGCTGATGAGGTTGAGGTCCTTCTTAAGAATGAGGATCAGATATTTGCGGATCATGTTGAAGGAAGATCCGGTGATAAGTGGATCCTTATTGATTTTAAGGATATCGTAGTTCATGTTATGCATCCTGAGTTAAGAGCAGATTACGATCTCGAGAATCTGTGGGAGCAGAAGTAATCTTTCCTATCTAATTCTTTTTGAACATATCTGTTGCCAATGCCATTCTTTGTGTGAGGATGGCTTATGATTAGTAACGGGAAAAAACACATTGATAAGAACATAATTTATATTGTTTCTTTCATCTTGATAACGGTTATCAGCTTGTTTTATAAACTTGTGCTTAATGGCACAGTCGATAAAGCTTCTGCGATTACCGTTCAAACAGGTATGGAAGAAAGTTCAGTTACTGCTGAAACATATATACAGACGCAAGAAAGCGAAGAGGAACCGTACATAAGTGTATATATATGCGGCGCGGTTAATAATCCCGGAGTATATGAAGTTGTACAGGGTTCAATAATAAACGATGTTGTTGTGCTTGCAGGCGGAGTAACTGATGATGCATCGATAGAAAGAGTTAACCTTGTGTATGTCTTAAATTCCAATATCTCGGTATATGTACCTTATGAGAATGAGGAATACGAAGGAAACGGGATAATAAGGTCTCAGGAACAGACAATGTGGGGGCAGGATGCTCCGGACAGCGGGATATCAGGTTCAAATACTGTAAATATAAACAGTGCTTCTGAATCAGAGTTAATAACGCTTCCGGGTATAGGTGAAGCGACAGCACGTGCGATCATAGAGTATAGAGAACAGACTCCTTTCGAGCGTATAGAGGATATTATGAATGTTCCGGGTATTGGTGAGACGAAGTTTAACTCAATAAGAGACCTTATTTGCGTCTGACGGAAACTTCTCCGCTTGATAAGTTCTCTTCATGACCGTCTTCGAAGCGGACTTTAAGCGAGAAGTCATCACCGATTCCTGTAGCAGTACCAAGTCTTGGAATCTCGGATGTATGGTTGTGTGCGGAAACTACGCTTACTTGAAGACCTACGGTTGAACAGTTCTTTCTGTATGAATCGATATAGACCTGCCGTGCGTCAGGGAAAGAAGAACACATAAGATCGAGTTCTTTTATCAAGGCAGCAGCTAAAGAGGCTCTGTGCAAAGGCTCCTTGCTGTTGATTTCATGTTTTATGGATGAAGCGATTGTCCTTAATTCAGCAGGAAAGTCATCCGGCGCTTCATTTACATTGATGCCTATGCCTATTACAACACTGCTGACGGCACCGATCTCGGATTCCAAACTCATCTCTGTCAGGATTCCGCAGATCTTCATATCGTTAATGAGAATATCGTTTACCCATTTTATTGACGGTTCGGGGCCGAATGTTGTTTTGATTGCATTGCTTACCGCAACTGCGGACCAGCAGGTGATAGTGCTTATAAGTTGCGGGGCGGCAGAAGGTCTCATCAGATATGAAAGATATATTCCTGAACCAGAAGGAGAATGGAATGATCTTCCGAGTCTGCCGCGTCCTGCAGTCTGGCAATCGGATATTACAACCGTTCCCGAAGGAGCGCCATTATACGCAAGATCCTTAAGATACTTGTTAGTTGAATCAACTTCCGGGAGGACAATAATGTTGTCCCTGTCGGGAATAATGGCATTTATCTCGCCTGATGTCAGCAGATCAGGTCTGTTCATGAGTTTATAACCTTTATTTGTTACTGATTTAATGTCGTAACCGTCGTTTCTTAATGATTTGACAGAGGTATTAACAGCGGCTCTGCTGATATTAAGCTCCGTAGATAAGGATTCGCCGGATATATAATCACCGGCTCTTAACAGCTTTGAGATTACAAATTCTTTGGTGCTTATCATAGGCACTATTTTAACATAAGGAAGTATTTAAATGAGACAGACAAAGATAATAGGAAATGAAGCGGAAGATGCAGTTATAAGACTTATGGTATCTAAGGGGTACCATTTTCTCGTGCGCAACTTTACTGTACATAATATGGGCGAGTTGGATGTGGTAATGATTAAAGGCAGAGACCTGTTCGTTGTTGAGGTTAAATCGAGGCTTGAAGGAACTGCTTATGCCGATCCTGCACAATCTATTACATGGAAGAAGAGAAAGAGGATGATAAATACATCAAAAGTCCTTATAAACCGATTTAATCTATATGATTATAATGTGCACTTTTTGGCGGGTTGTGTTACCCACAGACGCGACGGTTTGATACAAAATGTAGAAATTATCCCGTTTTAGTATTAATTTTTGAATAATTGTTGCTTTGAACTTGCAAGATGTCTATAATTGTCGAGGTAATTATTGAACGATACCAAGCAAAAATGCAATTTAGAGTGAACGAGAATTCAAAAACCGGAGGTCGACATGAAATCTTACAAGGAAATGAACAGGGAAGAGCTTCTAGAGCAAAAGGCTGAACTTGAGAAGCGTGTAGAAGGCTTCAGAGAAATGAAACTTTCTCTTAATATGACAAGAGGTAAGCCGGCTCCTGATCAGCTTGCTATGTCAGATCACATGTACGACGATCTTTCAAAAGACGGTTTTAAAGCACAGGATGGTTCCGATACAAGAAACTATGGTGTTGCTACAGGATTGCCTGAGGTAAAGAAGCTTTTCGCAGAAGTTATCGGTGCAAGAAATGCAGATAACATCTTTATCGGTAACGGTTCTTCACTGAATCTCATGTTTGATACGATTATGAGAGCTATGGTATGGGGTGAGCATGATTCACCGAAGCCCTGGTCTCAGGTAGAGGGAAGAAAGTGGCTTTGCCCTGTTCCCGGATATGACAGACATTTTAAAGTAACTGAGGTCTGCGGTTTTGAGCTTATTCCTGTACCTTTGAAGGAAGACGGCCCTGACATGGATGTTGTTGAGGAACTCGTAAAGGATCCTGCAGTGCTTGGTATGTGGAATGTACCTTGCTACACAAATCCTGACGGATATGTTTACTCCGAGGAAGTTTGCAAGAGACTTGCTTCCATGAAGACTGCAGCTCCTGACTTCAGGCTTTTCTGGGATAATGCTTACTGCGTACATCACCTCTATAACGAGGAGAGCAAGCAGGGAAAAATTCCTGATATCCTTGGTCTTTGTGAGGATGCAGGAAACCCTTCACGTGTATATGAGTTCGCATCTTCCTCCAAGGTTACTTTCGCAAGCGCAGGTATCTCATGCCTTGCAGCTAATGAGGAAAACTATAAGCACGCAATCAAGCTTATTGGTGTGCAGACTATCGGTTCTAACAAGGTTAACCAGCTTGCACATGTAAGAGCTATACCGGATCTTGAGGCATTGAAAGCTCATATGGCTAAGCACGCTGAGATTCTCCGTCCTAAGTTCGAGCTTACACTTGATATTCTCGAGAAGGAGATTGCAGGAACTGATGCCGCTACATGGCATAAGCCTTTGGGTGGTTACTTTATCTCAGTTTATACTCTGCCCGGTACAGCTAAGGCTGTTATTGCAAAGTGTAACGAGCTTGGAGTTGCATTTACTCCTGCCGGAGCCACATATCCTTATGGTAAGGATCCTGATGATTCCAATATCAGAGTTGCTCCGAGTTTCCCTTCACTTGAAGATATAAATAAGGCTGTCGAAGTATTCGCAGTTTGTGTTAAACTGTCTGCTGTAGAGAAATTACTTTCAGTTTAATAGTTTAATACGGAGGCCTATATGTCTTTAACTAGTAAGCCCTCTTATGAGAGCCCTTTAAATTCGCGTTATGCAAGCAAGCAGATGCAGTACATCTTCTCACCTGATAAGAAGTTCAAGACCTGGAGACTTCTCTGGATCGCTTTGGCAGAAGCTGAGAAGGAATTAGGTTTGGATATAACTAATGAGCAGATCGCTGATCTCAAGGCTCATAAGGACGAGATTGATTATGAGGATGCTGCTAAAGAAGAGAAAGAGCGCCGTCATGATGTAATGGCTCATGTTCATTCATATGGTAAGCAGGTTAAGGCGTCAGGGGCTGACAGAATCATTCACCTCGGTGCTACTTCCTGTTATGTAGGTGATAATACTGACATTATCATTATGAGAGATGCCCTTGAGCTTATTAAGAAGAGACTTGTTGTTCTTATCTCCAAGGTTGCTTCTTTTGCTGATGAATACAAGGCTATGCCTACATTGGGCTTTACTCATTTCCAGCCCGCTCAGCTTGTTACGGTTGGTAAGAGAGCTTCTCTCTGGCTCCAGGACCTTGTTCTGGACCTTGAGAACGTTGAGTATGCCATAAGCACTCTTAAACTTCTCGGATGCAAGGGCACAACAGGTACACAGGCTTCCTTCATGGATCTGTTTGAAGGCGATAACGGTAAGTGCGTGGAGCTTGATAAGAAGATCTGCCAGAAGATGGGATTTGAGTCATCCTACTGGGTTTCAGGCCAGACATACTCACGTAAGATCGATTTCACTGTGCTTTCAGCGCTGTCTGCTATTGCCCAGAGTGCTCACAAGTTCTCTAATGACATCAGACTTCTTCAGCACCTGAAGGAAATCGAGGAGCCTTTCGAAAA
>JAEEGL014030925.1_pt1 | contig 12574 bp, 8 predicted proteins | sample 9134231 | NCBI WGS metagenome assembly JAEEGL01 (sample SAMN16246548, study PRJNA631951) | gut metagenome | biome: gut microbiome; feature: rumen; material: fiber-attached | host: Bos | place: Iran: Karaj | collected 2018-10
CCACTCTGAGCCTTCTCGTTTATCTACCACATATGTTTTTATAAATTCCCATATGGATTTTGCTGCCAAAAGGTATTTCTCGTCTGATTTATTTTTTTGCCAACCATTGATAAATCCAACAATTGCTTCAGCCTGTACCCACCACACACGATGATTATTGACAACACCCTTTTCACATTCGTTAGCAAACGAGTGACCATCAAAAGCCACCTTGAAAGTCTGCTCTGTAAGTGCCTCAGTGATAGGGCTAATCGAATTGCTAACTTCAACATCATCCAAAACCTCAAGTGCTCTATCCACCAGCCATGCAGTCTCTATATCATGACCATAGGAATGTAAATCTAAAATACTGTTGTACTTCTTATCAAAAAATACTTCCTGCCTTTTCAGGTTAGGGTTGTAAACCTTATTTTTGATAATATCGCAAATGCGATACAGCTTTTGACGTACCTTATCGTCTTTTGAAACCTTGTAAAGCTGGGTGTACGCCTCAAGTACATGTAACAGTGTGTTCATAGTCTTTTCTGCTATGACACCATTTTCAGAAAGCTTTTCATTTGATTCAGGCGAAAAATCCCTCTTGAATGCCTCTAAATATCCGTAATCATCTGTACAATAATCCTCAATCACATGGAATAATTCATAGGCAAGCTCCAATGCTTCCACATCATTTGAAGCTTCAAAATATGCACAAAGTGCGTAAATAGCAAATGCCTGATTGTAGGTATGTTTTGTGGTATCCACAGGATTTCCCTGATAATCCACCGACCAAAACACTCCTGGATATTCCTTATCAAAGCATTTTTCCTTCATAAAAGTGTATCCATGCTTCGCGTATGAAAGAAGGCTTTCATCCTTTGTAATTAGATAAGCATTTGCAAAAAACCAGGTGATTCTACTATTTAAAATGCATCCTTTTTCCGCTTGCTTATCTAACTTTAGATCATAATCTAAGTATCCATAAAAGCCTCCGTGGCTTTTGTCTTCCATCCCTTTCCAAAAGGGAATAATATTCTCTAATAATTCCTTTTTTATTTCTTCTACAAACATTACTACTACCCCTTTACAGCACCTGCTGTGATGCCACTATATATCTGCTTCTGGAAAATGATGAATACAATAAGAGCTGGCAGTAAGGAAATTAACACACCGGCACAAATAAGGTTGTACTGGCTTCCCATAGGACCTACGAAGGTGTAAAGGGATGTTGCTATTGTGTGCAAATCCTTATCCTGAAGATAAAGGTTAGCTGCGTAGTATTCGTTGTAAACACCAACACCCTTTAGGATGCAGGATGTGATGATAGCTGGCTTTAATAGTGGAAGCATTATTTTCCAGTAGATAGTCCAGTAGTTTGCTCCATCAATGATTGCCGACTCATCAAGGGAAACTGGAATGTTTTCCATAAACTGTATGAAAATGTAGATAGATATTACATCTGTACCACACATCATAATTATGTAACCATACAGGTGATTGATAAATCCAAGTGACGACATGATGTTGTAAACCGTCACCTGCATAGCTACACCGGGGAGAAGTGAAGCAAACAAGAACAGATTTCTGATGAGAGTATTTCCTGGAAACTTAAATCTATTCAGTACATAAGCAAGCTGTGTTCCCACGATAATTGATACGAATAACACACAAATCATTACAATGAGGGAGTTTATGAATGCTCTGCCCATGTTTGCTGTCGTAAAAGCTTTTATAAAGTTATCAAAATTCAGCCAGTTTTCTGGCAATGTCATAACATTTGTATTCTGATATTCCTCTGATGTTTTGAAAGCGGTTATAACACAGGAAATTACCGGTACAACAGCCACAAAACCAAAGAATACCAATGAAAAATATTTGATTATGTTAATAACTAATGTAGATAGATTAATTTGTTTTCTTTTCATTATTTATTCACCTCTATTACGCTGCCTTTACAGCTCTAAGAGCCTTTTTTGATTCTTTGTCAGCCTTCTTCTGAGCCTTCTGCTTTGCTCTCTTTGCTGCATATGACTCATCCTCGCTGTTTGCATCTCTGAATATGTACTTAAAGAACAGCTTCTGAAGAATCGTACTTCCAAAAATAATCATCAGAAGTACTACCGCCATTGCACTTGCAAGTCCTACCTTCTGACTTGTGTGAGCAATTTCATTCATTACTACGAAATATGTTCCAGTTCCATTTGCACCATTTGTAATAACATATGGCTGCTCAAATGCTGATAATGAACCGGTAATAGAAAGAATAATGTTTAATGTAACAATTGTTTTAATACTTGGCAGAATAATATTTTTAAACTGCTGAAATCTATTTGCACCATCTAGCTGAGCTGCCTCATAAAGTTCTGCATCTACAGACATAATAGCTCCAATAAAGAGAACCATATTCTGTCCGAAATAACGCCATACTGATGTTGCAACCAACGACCAGTTGTTTACTTTCTGATCCTTCAACCAATATGGAAGACTTTCTAAATTAATACCAAGGCCAGCAAGTAATGTGTCTAACACAAAACCTCTGGTGTAGAAAAATTTGAAAATAAAACCGATAGCAATACCACTAATCAGATAAGGGAAAAACATAAGTCCCTTAAAGATATTGCCGCCCTTTACCTTAAATGAAAGAACTGTTGCTAAATAAAGTGATAGAACAAGCTGCATGATTGCACCAAAGCAGTAATAAAGGCTAAGCTTTAATGCTCCGAAACAGTCTTTTCTGTTAAATACATCAATATAGTTCTTCCATCCAACGAAAACTCTTTTATCGACTGGAGTGGAATACTTCATTTTATAAAAACTGAATTTTACCATTTGTCCAAAAGGCAAATACGTAAATACGAAGAGCAATAACAGAGGAATGACCGTAAAGCCAACACAAATTAACACCTGTTGCCCCTTCCTACTTCTTATCCACTTTTTCGAATTTTCCAGCGCGGTCGCCATAAATAATTCCTCCCAACTCTTTTAGATAAACTCGGGAGAGCCCATGAAGCTTAAGCTCTCCCGAGTAAAAACTGCTTAAAATACTGTTTTTTGACTGTTAAACTGTTTATAGATACTGATTAATACTGAATTTCTGCACCACAAACATCCTGTGCATCTGTCCAAAGCTGATTCCATGAATCCATAATCTCATCAAATGTCATATCACCGATTGATGCATGCTCGATAAGCTCCTGAATCTTTCTGTCACCGCCGTTGTTAACGTTAAGCTCTGATTCTGCATTAAGCTCGTTTAATAAATCCTCTTCGCCATCAATTGAAGGAGCATCGTCGATGAAATCTACACCATCGAAAGAAAGCTTTGTCTCAGTATTCTTTGTTGCAACTGGAAGTCCATCCTCGTTGTATGAATATCCTGATTCCTCAGCCATCCACTTAACAAATACTAAAGCTGCCTGCTGCTCATCTGTTGGTGCATTTACATTGATACCGAAGCAATAGTCAGCGCCTGCCTTTGCGTACTGCTTTCCATCAATTGTGATTGGAAATGCCATGTATCCGATATCATCAACATTTGGACCAGCTGCCTTCATCTGAGGTACTGCCCAAGAACCAAGTACCATACAAGCGATTTCGCCGTTGTTCATCATACCCTTGCAGCCTTCCCAATCTGTAGTGGTATAATCGTCCTCTGTAAGACCTTCAGCTACTGCATCGTAGAGAATCTTGTAAACTGAGTATGGATGAGTGTTGTCGCCATAATCCTTGAAAGGATCCTTTGTGTGAAGAAGCTTCTGATTTGCATATTCCTCATCACCTGTAGCACTAACACCTGTGTACATATCCCAAACACCCATTGTCCATCCTGCTGCGTAGTTTGTATAAAGAGGAATAGCATCTGTGTTTTCTTTAATCTGCTTTAATGCATCGATAAACTCATCTGGAGTCTTTGGTGTTTCAGTGATTCCTGCATCTGCAAATACTTTCTTGTTATAAACAATACCCTGTGTAGTTGCTGTGAAAGGTACACCGTATACTTCCTGCTGATACATCTTCTCATCTGCATAATTGATTTGCTTTGACATAGTCTCTAAATCACCGTATGAGATGAAATATGTGCTAAAGTCTGCGCTATCAATTGCTGGGATACCCATGATTGTCTCGTAATCACCAGACTGCAAATGTGTAAGTGCATCATCTGCGTAGTTTGTATCTGTTGTAATTTTTACTGTGATGTTTGGATATACCTCGTTAAATGCTGCAAGGTATTCCTTCCATGTAACTCCGCCGTAATCGTCTGAGTCTAAGTCTGTTCTGTTGTTGAACATTGTGATTGTAGCTTCTAGATCTGTAAAATCCTCGCCGAGGACGATATCTTCATATGATGTTAGATCTGCTGCCCCTTCGTTTTCTGAAGCACCTGAATTGCTGCTTTCAGATGTGTTTCCGCACCCCATCATCGCTACAAGCATCGTTGATGCAAGAGCAAGTGCCAATACTTTTTTCCTTTTCAATTTCTTCTTACCTCCTTGTTCCTATAAGCGTTTCGCTTTTCAATTGGTTTAATTTAATTATATTGACATTTATATTTTAGTCATCTATTATTATTGCTATAAATCATTCATTGTTGATGCATAGGACTTTTTTGTAACATTTGATGGTTTTATTTTGCTCTATTTGTTAATATTAACTACATGAAAACCTAATATTGGAGATTAATTTAAGTTCTAAGTAATTAATTTACTTAATTTTTACCTTTTAGTTTGATTAATTTTAAGGAGAATACTATGAATATCTTGAGTAAATCAGATTTTATTTCAGAACATTTTCATTTTAATAAGCCTCTATCTTTAAATGATAGTCTGCCTTCCTGCCTGGATATTAATAATTTCTTTGAAAACCAACAACCCTATGAAAATGATGTGTTACCTTATATATCTTATGGCGGAGTGCTCCATTTTGATCGTAATATAGATGCCGACATCCAGACAGGGGATTATTATATGTGCGGTTATATTAGCGAAGGTCGTATTCAGATAGAGACCGAAGCAGAAAGCTATATCGGAGAAACACATCTGGTTTTTATTTGTTACAAAGATTCTATTTATAATATTAAATCCTTCAGTAAGGACACCACCATACACACCTATTTTGTTTCTGGCCTAGCAGCGGATTCCTATATGCAATCTCTGATGAAGAATCCTGAAAATATCCATTCTTTTCACAAGGATTTCGATATGCATTCATTTATTATCAATTCACTTTCAAAGATAGACTATCTACTGACAGAAGAAACGAGGATGGGACTTTTTAGACAATCTCTGTTATTTCAATATGTATTTGTACGTCTTTTAAATGTACAAGACACCACCATCACCGGTATTCATAACGCCAGCAACCATGTAACCAGACTTAAAAAAATTCTGGACACCAGATATCAGGAGGCTCACACTCTTGATTCTCTTCAGGAAGAGCTGGGGCTTAACAAATACAGACTATGTAGAGATTTTTCCAATACCTATAATATAGCCCCATTAAAATATCTAAACACCGTTAGAATGTCAAAAGCCAAAGAACTGCTTTTAGATACCGAAAATACGATAGTAGAAATAGGAAATGCTGTGGGCATACCAAACACGACCCACTTTATAAATCAGTTCAAAAAAGAAACTGGCGATACTCCATTGAAGTATCGCCAGCACCACATACAATTAGGGGATTCTATTCCAGATTCCTTTTTGTTTTAGATTATTTAATTTTCTTTACACTATCACGAATGACTATTCGTCCTTCGATAATGTGAGTTCCCTTTTTATATTCTTCGCCAGACAGCTTTTTTGTCAATATTTGTATGCTTTCTCTCGCCATCTCCTGAATATCAACCTCATAAGTGGTGAGAGGAACATCACAAAGCCCTGGATAAAGGAAATTATCATAACCAACTACAGAAAAATCCTCAGGAACTTTATAGCCGTCATCCTCTAATCTCCTGATTAGAGTGCTGGCCGCCAGATCGCAGTTACATACGAATGCAGTTGGCAACACTCTAGGCAGCTTTAGCTCCTCAGATGAATACATGATTCCAGTATCCATCTTTCTATCATCTATAATCCATTCATCTATAAGCTTCTGTTCGTGTTCCATCATAGACTTTAAAAAGCCCAGATATCTATCAGTTATAGAACTGGTGCCCATAATATTTCCCATAAATCCGATTTGGGTATGACCCATTTCAAACAGATAATTTGTAAGGTAATAAGCTCCATAAAAGCTGTCAGAAATAACGCAATCTACATCTATGCTAACATCACTATTATCCAGATATACATATGGCAGCTGCCCAAAGTATCCGTTTAGCTCTTTGATGTAATTCTTAGAATACTTTCCAAGCACAATAATTCCGTCGGCCTTATTCTCCTGCACCACAAGAGGCATAGAACAATTCTTCTCAGCTTCGTAGGAAATAACTTCCATAAGTGTAAAACTGCCCACTGTAGCAGCATTAGCCGCTATGCTTTGATACAACCGCAGATAGAATGAATCGTATTTATCCAAATATCTTTCATGAATAAGCACTGCAATATTGTAGCTTTTTGAAGCAACAGAGGACTGTTTGTTGGCAGATGGCTGCTTATATCCCAGTTCATTAGCCAGCTTAACAATCTTTTCTCGCATCTCGTCGCTTACGCCCTTCTGCCCTGAAAGTGCCTTAGACACCGTAACTGCACTGACGCCAAGCTGCCCGGCAATGTCAGATAATTTTACACTTTTCGCCATTATATTAATACTCCTCTACCAAATGAATAATCTTTGACTCGAAATCACCGAAAGGCCTCTCTATCAATAATCCTGCATGTTTTAATGTAGAACCATAGTAAGCCTTATCGTATCCTTCAATCTGATATTTTTTATTGTCATCCAAGCCATCTATTTTGATTTTCATGCCATACCTCTCCTGTTTAAAATATCTACAGGAGAAGTATAACATCATTTTAACCTAATTTAAATCTTACTTACATTAATATTAATTAATTTTTACTTAAAACTAGGTAACTCACTTCTGATTAAAACATTATCAGCCCAGTATAGGTTCTGTATCTCCTGATTTGAATTATAGGATATGATATTCACACAGGAAACAACATTCTATTCCCTCCTACCGAAAGCCTTTAAGGCAAAGACGCCCCATTTTATCTGTGTTGACTTTATCCATATAGGATTATATAAATATAATATAAGTACATATTAACTAATTGTTCAGTGGAGACTATATATGCGATTAAACAAAATGCTTTTTTCCATAACCCTAGTATTGCTCTTAGTTCTTATTAACTTATTTCCAATTACATGTAACGCGTCCGAAGATACTTCTAATCTCTCAGGCGAAATCAACGTTATTTTAAATGTTTCATCGGAATCAATGCGTTCATATGTGAATTCTTTTGAACGTAAATACCCTAAAGCCTCTGTTTCAATTGAATATTATTCTGATTATGAAAATGAAATAAAAGCACGTATAGCTACTGGGGAGTATGGTGATGTACTATTAATTCCTGGCTATATGGGTTATGACGATTTTTCTCAGTATTTTCTGCCACTTGGGGATACATCCTCGTTTATCGAAAAATATAATTATTTATCAGAGAGTAAGATAAATGAGGATAAAGTATATGGTCTGCCATCTTCTGTTTACATTAATGGTTTAATTTATAATAAACGAATTTTTGAGGAGTCAGGAATCACAGACACACCTACCAACACAGAAGATTTTTTAAGAGACCTTCAACTTATCAAGGAGAGAACATCTGCCATTCCTTTTTATACTCAATATAATGACCCGTGGGCAGTACAATATTGGGAAACATTTCCTTTCATAGAAATGACAGGCAGTCCAGATTATAAATTCAATCATTTTATATTCGACAAAAACCCTTTTGCGAAAAATTCTACACACTACAATACTTATTTATTGTTATATGAAATAATAAATAGACACTTAGCGGGCGACGCCCCTATGAATACGAATTGGAATGATTCCAAAATCATGCTAAATACTGGTGAAACAGCCTGTATGGTAATGGGTTCATGGGCACTCCAGGAAATAAAGGCTGCCGGACCTAATCCTAACGATGTTGCATTTATGCCATTTCCTAATAACATAAATGGTCAACAATATTCTACACTTGCCAGCAATTATTGTTATGGAATCAATAAGAACTCATCGAATCCTGAGCTCGCTAAAGCTTTTATCAATTACATGTTAGATGAATCTGGTTATGCAATAGATAATGATTGTATTTCGATTTTAAAAAGCGATCCATATCCTGATTCATATACAGCTTTAGAAGATGTCACAATAATCTCTAATACCCCTGCAACAGATGCTCAATACAAGTTATACAAAGACCTGTTAAATGGTCTCAATCTTGAAAATTCAAATGAAATACAGGATATAATTACCGCTGCTAACAATTCAAGCAAATCATTTGATTCTATTATGGATGATTGGAATACAAGATGGGAATCAGCAAGACCTAAAGGCGAATATGCCAATAATTACAGTGGCAATCAAGAACTGTGGCAAAATTCTTCCCAGCTTGCCGATAAGCAATACGAGGTAACATTTTCTGATTCTGAAACAGAATATATAAAAACCACCCCAACAATCAGTATTGGCTATGTCGATAATACTATACCATTTGTATTTTTAGATGATGGCACTATAAAAGGACTAGCACCAGAAATCACAAATATTATAACAGCAGAAACTGGCATTAAATTTGATTACATTGCTTATTCTAATCAGTCGGATCTACAGAAAAATGTTATCAATGGTAGTATTGATATGATGGCCTACGCGCCTACAGTAACTAAAGATATAAACTTATCCCGACCATATTTGGGGAATACAGTAATACTTGTATATAACAATAATTTTGACAGAAATAATATTAGTAAAAATTCTGAAGTAGTTATTTCTGGAGAAGATTACAACTTCATTTCTAATACACATCAGAAATATTATGCTGATAATGTAGAAAACGCACTTAACATGGTATTTAAGGGAGAAGCAGAGTATACTGTAATAAATTACTATTCTGCTAGCTTCTTTGTTCCTTTTTTTAGTAACAACGTATTAAAGATGGAACCTCTAAATTATTATGGTTCTATTTCATTTGGATTCGGGGAGAATGTAGACACAAGACTAATTTCGATTTTCAACAAAATTTTATACAAAATACCAGGAACAGATGTACAAGCTCTATTATTACAAAATATGGCAAATAGCAATTATTCCATTAGCTTCAAGCAATATCTTGAAATAATCCATTTGTTGCCATTATGCTAATTACTATAATCTCAACTTTATTCATCGTTGCTACGGTTGTAATTGCTATCATAACTGTTCGCGGCATAAAACGAAGGGCTAAAGAAATTCAAAAATACCAAAAATTGTCCAATCTTATTGATGAATATATTTTTGAGATTGACTATAAAACAGGATATATTACATTTGATTCCAAAGCTAAAGAGCATTTCGATCTTAACGAGAAATACAGTATCGAAAATCTCACTAACCCGTTCCTTTCGTCCATACGTAATCTGATAATTGAATGTCACCGCAATAACTCGACTATTTCTGATATATTTGACTACGATAACATGGGCACTATTGAACATTACAAAATAGTTTTTTCAACTATAAGCGAGCATGACTCCCCAATTTACCTGATTGGCAAAATAGTTAATGCCGACAGCGATTATAAGGAAAGAAAGCGTCTAACGCATAAATCACAAACCGACCCACTCACTGGCTTATATAACAGAGCGGGATTGGAATATGAATCTGACAGAATTATTTCTCAAAATGAATCAGTATCTACTGCTGTTTTAATATTTGATCTTGATTCGTTTAAGCAGGTAAATGATACTGTAGGCCACAGTGGTGGGGATGCTGCATTAATACACTTAAGCTCAGCACTTGCTAAATACAGTGATAACAATTGGATTCCAGCTCGTATAGGTGGTGATGAATTTGTTGTATATTGTTGTGGCTTGTCAAAGGATGAGCTCCTTACAAGATTAGATAATATTATGTCTGATATAACCTCATTAATTATATATGAGAATCACAAATTTCATATTACATCTAGCTGTGGTGCTGTGTACTCAAAATCAACCATCTCGTTAGATGAAGGTATACAAGCGGCCGACAAACAATTGTACATGAGAAAGGCAGCCGGTAAAAACGGTTATACAATAAATGATTTCTCACAAAGCTAGTGCTTTTTCTTAATTCAGACTCAAAACTAAAGGCTACAAACATCTCCATCCCAGCTACCCACATGCCCCTTAGTTGGTGGGATAACATGCAACATCTAGTAGTAATTTTAGTTGTTTTGGTTTAGAATTAAATAGATTCGACATAGGTATATTATATACCAAAAATGGGCCGCGAACTTCATGTTTGCAGCTCATTTATTATAATAAAAGACGAGTGAAATCCGAAGATTTCACTCGTTTCCTTTAGGGGAGTTTTTTTAACAGCCCCCTTTTACATTCTCTTCCAATGGATAATCCCAGCAACAGCTACCGCAAATAAAACAATTACAGCACCAATCAATATAAACGCTTTACTAAAACCAGCTTTTCCCGATGCTGGAACTGTAGCATCTTCTATCTGCTGTTCATCAGTTGCTTTCGATATCTCAGTTTTATCCAAGTTTTTGTTATCAGTTACTTTAGAATCTTCATTAGATGTATTTACCTGATTAGAGTCTGTTGCATCAGCTTTATCTGATAGCTTGTTGGTAGTCTTGCTAATTTGCACTTGGCCTGTTGTACCAGATGTATGAGTAGCCTTAGAAGAATCTACAGAAGATGCTTCCTGATTACCGCTAGCTGACTGAGCACCATCAGAAGTCAGTGCACCCTGAGTTAATTTAGCACCACCAGCTGACTGACCAGACTGGGATGTGCTAGAACCATTAGTCCCTTGCTCTGTCCCAGATGATTTAGCACCACCAGCTACCTGACCAGACTGAGATGCACCAGAATCCTGATTTCCTTGACCCTGGGAATCTTTTACCTCTTCCTTGCTAGGCTTCTCTATTTCACCAGATTCATCTGATATATCATCTGATTTATCATCAGCTTTATCATCAAATCCCTTTATATTTTCAAAAGTAGCCTTATCAATGCCAGTCTTCTCTGCTGTAATCTTGTCGTAGATTAGTGTCCCAGAAACATAGCCGTTTTCCACAGCATCACTGTCTTCTATGGCATTAACCCACAATCCAAAAGAAGTTATAGCCTTGCTATCCTCTAGTAATCCACCCTTAGGATTGCCTGCTGTATCTCTCTGGCAGAAATCCGAAAATGGAATATTCACCTTAAGTGGAGTACCTGCCTTGGCATTACTATATTCCTCATATAAATTCAGGTAGGTTTCATACACATTTCCATTTGCTGTTAGCTGAACTACAGTCTTCTGATTTTTGCCATCTGGAATGACATAGAAGGATAATGTATCGCAATCTGACCAATCAACTTCCTTTGAAATGGTTGCTCCTGCCCAACCGCTTGTAGTTTCTTTGTATTCGAATTTCAATGCATACTTTCCATCAAACACCTTTTCCTTGGTGTGAGAAAGTGTAATCGAAGAACCTGGAGCTTTGTTTGTAGCCCATTTTGCTGTGAGCAAATCATCTACTCCGAAATAATTTTCGAAACCATCGATCTCATAAGGATCTTCCTCTGGCTCTGCAATATTGTAAATCAAATCAATTGTCTGTAGAGTCTTTCCATCCACAACAAGAGAAAGCTTACCAGAAGCACTATCTCCGATTTTCTTTAAATCATCCTCTGTTAAAGCAGCTTCTGCTCTGTTTCCTGTAAGCTTTGCCATAATATTAAGAGATTTATCTTCACCATCCAATTTAAAGCTTACCTTATCAGCTTCACCAAAGACACTTCCCTGTAATGAGATTTCATTCAAAACTCTCACTCCAGCAACAGGAGTCAGGATAAATCCATACACATCAGAAACAGCTTCAGTACTTACATTAGTACCATCAATTGACTTAAGTGCATCCTTCTGATCATTTGCAAAAATAGTTCTTTCATCATTATAAAAGCTGATGAAATTATCAAGCATCTCATGTCCATGAAGACTGCCATCCTCGTTAACGCTATCCACATATGGTGTGTAATAGCCATCGCGTTTTCCAAAATTTGCCCACAGTAACATATAAGATGCCTTAGAATCAGCCACAGCATTAAGCATCTTATTGTACCAATCAGGCTGGTTGTTTCCTGTCTTATGTAGAACAGTCTGATTGTGCCCCTTGTCTGGGCTAGATGATGCAAGTCCTGTCTCAGTAATGGCTAAAAGCTTATTATGAGATGTGGCAAATGCTTGTACTATCCCAAGCTCTCTGGTGAAATTTGAGATGAAATCATACCCATCCTCATCTGTCTTAGGGTCAGAATCATACATATCAAATCCCACCATATCCACATATTCATCCCCAGGATATCTCAAGGCATAATCCTCAACTGACTCTGCCTCACTGCCTGGTCCATAGGAATAGATGATATTATGAACATCCTTTTCATCCCTAAGATAGCAAAC
>JAEEGL014129499.1_pt1 | contig 12574 bp, 6 predicted proteins | sample 9134231 | NCBI WGS metagenome assembly JAEEGL01 (sample SAMN16246548, study PRJNA631951) | gut metagenome | biome: gut microbiome; feature: rumen; material: fiber-attached | host: Bos | place: Iran: Karaj | collected 2018-10
GAGGAACATAAGGGCGGTGAAGCCAGAGAAATCTGACAAAAGTCAGTTGCTTAAAATAGAACAATAGAATCACAATCCTTGATGAGTGATTCTAAAATGATTCTATTTTTCTGGAAAGCACAAGAAATATAGGGTGCTTCGGGGAAGATAAAAAAATAGAAACGCTGAATTTACCAGTATTTCACACGAGAAAAAGAGTTGAAACAGGGGAGATGGAGTAATCCACGTTGTTATAAGGCAAACTAATTTTTAAATAAATCTTAACGAAAAGGCAAAGAACTTTTGACAAAGTAGGTCAAAGTTCTTTGCCTTTTGAAATCAGCTTCGAAAATAAAGATAAAATTACACTATGAAATAATATCTTACAATATTGATCCTCTTTTAGATGATATTTATATCATATAGTAATAAATAAGGAGGCAATTATGGGAAAACATAAAGAGCTAGGGGTTGATAAAAATGGTGTGCAAAAAGTCTTAAGAGGGTATGACTATTTTGCAGATATGCTGGGACAGTTTGGTCTTGCTTTAATCGGTAACCTGGTTGGTCAGTTAACATATTTTTATACAGATAAAGTAGGGCTGGCTGTTGGTGGCGTAGGCATTGCAATGGGAATTGCAAAAGTCATTGATGCAGTTACAGATATCTGGTTTGGAAATGTTGTGGAACAATCCAAAGGTGGAAACGAGAAATACTACAAGTGGATGAAACGGATGATGATTCCGGCAGCAATTACAATTATTTTGCTGTTTACTGTTCCAAAGGATATTAGTCAGGTGGCATCCTTTGCCTATGTAACAATTACAAATATTTTGTTGACTGCGGTATTTTATACCCTAATATCCACTCCCTTTGCAGCTACCATCGTTGTTCGAACAAAAAGTTTGGATGAAAGATCCAATCTTGGTATTTTTAGAGCAATTGGATCTTATATTTCCGGAATCATTATGGCAATTGCGATTATTCCGATTACCAATGCCTTGGGAGGAACACAAAATGCATGGATTAAGTTTGGCTTTATAATTGCCTTGGCAGTGCTGTTGTCTTTATTGATTTGTAGTATTAACGGAAATAAAGCCGTAATGAAGGTTGCAGAATATAAAACGGAAGAAAAAGAGGAAGAAAAAGTTCCTTTTAAAGAAGCTGCAAAAATGTTATTTGCCAGTAAGTATTGGGTAATAGTTTTACTGTTTAATATTATTACCAGTGTTACAAATGCCATATCAGCTTCAGCAAATACTTATTATTGTAAGTGGATTTTCGGAAACGATAATCTGGTAGCGTTAGTTGGTGGTTTTGGTCTTTTGGGAACGGTAATAGGATTTGGTATTTCAAAACCGATTATTGAGAAACTGGGAGTCAAAGGTGCGATTGATTTTGGATTGCTTGGAACCGTAGGAGCAATGATTATTCGTTGTTTGGCGCCCGGCAATATTGTAATGTATGTTGCAACCGGAATTGTATCAAGTGTAATGATGATGCCGTTGATGTGTTTGTATGGTGTACTTTTGGGAATGGCTGTAGACTACAACGAATATAAGTATGATAAAAAACTGGTAGCAATCTCATCCGGTGCTATTGGATTTGGCTCAAAAGTGGGATCCGGAATTGGTTCCGTTATTTTATCCATATTTTTGGTGCTTGGAGCCTATGACGCATCTTTGCAGGTTGCAACTACATCCATGAGATATTCCATTTATGGATTTGCAAATATCTTCCCCATTTTTATTAATCTTCTTATGTATCTTATTTTCAGAGGATTTGATTTGGAAGATAAACTGCCTCAGATGAAAGAAGAAGTGGAAAAGAGAAGAATGAATTCTGAAGCATAAAGCAAAAGACACAGAAGATGATTACTTCTGTGTCTTTTTTCTATAGGAAAGTGGTGTTTCACCAGCTATCTTTTTAAACACGTTCTGAAAATAAGATTGGCTGGAAAAACAAAGGTAGTTGCTGATTTCACTAAGAGATTTATCCGTAAATGTAAGTAGGCTTTTGGCTTCCTGGATTTTTGCGTGTGTAATGTATTCTCCTAAGTTGAACCCCAGCTCTTCTTTGAAATGGGAAAGTGTGTAGGATCGACTTCGATGAATATGATTACTGACGTCATCAACAGATATGTTTTCATTCACGTGTCCGTTTACAAATTGAATGCAGGTGTACACATCTTTACTTAAGCCAGAAGGAGTCATTTTTTCTGAGATGCGTTTGGTGAAGTCAACCAGCATATTATATTGAAGTGAAGTAATATCAAAGATGGTTTGCAAGCGTTCACATTCCAAGGAGTACTGGTCGATTAACTGGTAAGTTAATTCTATATCTAATCCTGCCGGTATAGCCGCAAATTTTCCAATCGTTGCAACCTGACCAAGAAAAATATTCTTTGCCTGCCGAAGTGGTGAGTCACCAACAGTTCCTTCTGACAAGGGTTGGTTTTTTACATGTTGCAATAAAAAGTTTTCCAACTGAGCTACATTACCTGATTTTACGTAGCTTAGTATTTGTTGTTCCAGCACATAGGTACCGTGAACATTTTGCTCTTCTCTTGCTTCATAGGAGGAATGGGATACTTTTTTGGCAATGTCTTTTTTCAGATTGGGATTTGCTATGGAGTACAAATCTTCTAATGCAGGCTTTTTTCTGTGTATTGTAAAATAAGCCATAGATAGAATGTTGGTGAATTGGTGATAGCTTACTCGGGCTAGTCGATTCAAATCATCAGCAAGTTTATTTTTTTGGCCGGAAGGGATGCTGTGTGCTCTCATAAAACTATGAATGATTTCTTCATTAAGCATGGAAGAAATAACAGGACCAATCAAAAGAGAAGTGTCTTTGCCTGCGTTCAACTGTACCAGACCATAGTAGCAATTATCATCGGCTAAGTAGGTTGTTATTATTTTGTTGGAAGCAGATAATTGGTCGAAAATCTGGATGCTTGGTGAAAAATAATCCGGATAGCCACAGAATGATATAAATTGACTATCTTTAAAACAAGCAATTGGTATATTGTGGGCGGCATAGAATAGTTGGCAAAAATCATTATAATTCATAAGTATTACGTCACCTCAATAAAATATAAATTACAATTCTAAAGATAATTTTACATTATCGATATGGGAAAATCTAGTATCTTATGATTAAAGATGATTAAAGAACATAGATTATGTAGAAGCAGGAGGGTTAGAAGATGAAAGATTTTATTGTCGTATCACCGAATAATGATGAAGAAAGTCAATTGGAAAAAGAAAATCGCTTATTATCCAGACAAGTGGCAGAAGAGGGTTTTGTGCTGCTGTACAACAATGGAGTTCTACCTCTTCAGGAAAGAACCGTTGCTTTGTTTGGTACCGGAGCAAGAATGACTGTTTTTGGCGGAACCGGAAGCGGAGAAACAAAGGGACGTCAAAAAGTAACGATAGAGCAGGGACTAAAAAATGCTGGAGTAAAAATAGAATCTTCTCTTTGGATAGACGAATTTGACGAGAAATATAAAAGGGAGCGTAAGGCGTGGAAGGATGATGTGGAAGAACATATTCGCGGATATCATCTGTGGAATGTGATGGATATGTTTCGAGAGATTGATAAGCATCACTTCGTTTTTCCTGTAGGAGATGAAATATGCGAGAAGCATGTGAAAGAGGAATGTGACGTCGCAATCTATATTATTGCAAGACAAGCCGGTGAAGGTGGCGACAGAAAACTGGAAGAGGGAGATTACTTTTTATCACGTACGGAAGTAGATTCCATTTCTTTTTTGAAGAAGCATTATAAGAAGGTTGTAGTTTTGATTAACAGTGGTGGAAGTGTTGACTGTTCTTTTATGGATAGGGAAGAAACGAAACCGGATGCTTTATTGTATATTGGTCAGCCGGGAGAAGAGGCAGGAAATGCGGTAGCAGATATTTTGCTGGGGAATGAATCTCCCAGTGGTCGTCTTACTGCAACATGGGCAAAAGATTATTATGATTTCCCGGGAGCTGATGAATACGGCTTTTTGGGAGAGAATTCCAAGGAAGCAAACTTTAAAGAGGGTATCTACGTTGGTTATCGATGGTTTCACGCAAATCATATAGAGCCAAGGTTTGCCTTTGGATATGGTATGTCGTATACAACATTTGAACATTGTTACTTGGATGTTAAGCAGAAGGGGACCAAACTTGTTTTTCGCATTTGTGTAAAGAACACCGGTGCAGTTTATTCCGGAAAAGATGTAGTGGAAATATATGTTCGCAAGCCTTCTGCAGATATATATCAGGTGATGAAAGAATTGGCTGGTTATGGAAAAACCAAGAAACTGAATCCCGGAGAAGAGGAAATCCTAGAAATTGAAGTATCCTTGAAGGATTTGGTTACTTATCAAGCCGATATGCATGGGGAATATTTACTATCCGGAGAGTATGTTTTCTTTGAAGGGACTTCGGCTGATAATTTAAATGCAATTACGATTGCTGTGGTTCAGCAAGCTTGTTTACTCAAAAAAGTTGAGCCGTTGAACTCATGTAAAGTGAATTTCGATGAGAAGATTTTTGAGAATAGTTTTATTGAGAATCGTGAACTTCCTTTATTAGAGATTGACACTTCAGTATTTGATTCTTACATTTCAGAACATCAATCAGAAGGAGTAATACCTTCGAACCGCGTTTTAAATCTGACAGATGAAGAGCTGTGTACCATGCTGGTTGGAGGATCGGTCGTTAGCTATGGCTACGTTCGTACACCGGGAACCGTAGGAAGAACTTCAAATATCCTTTGGAAAAAGCATAAATTGCCTAGTATTAACATGGCGGATGGACCGGCAGGCTTAAATCTGACTCCACAGTCTCTAATTACAAAAGGAGGAATGGAAAAAAGTTATCTTCATCTTCCTGAAAATTGGAGTTATGGTTTTTTGCCGAAAATGGAATGGATTGCTGTAGGAAATCCCAAGAGAGATCGAATGATTTGTCAGTTTACGACGGCTTTTCCCTCTACTACGGTAAGAACACAAACTTGGAATCGAGAGTTGATTTACAAGGTTGGTGATGCTGTTGGACGTGAAATGAAAAAATATGGAATTACATTGTGGCTTGCACCGGCTATAAATATTCAAAAGAACCCACTGTGCGGTAGAAACTTTGAGTATGCATCGGAAGATCCTTTGTTGTCCGGTTATATGGCGGCGTCAATTATTGATGGAGTGCAGCACCTAGGTGGAGTGGGCGTGACAATAAAACATTTTTGCGCCAACAATCAGGAAACAGAACGAGAGTATATGTCATCTAATATTGGAGAACGGGCTTTGAGAGAAATCTACTTAAAGGGATTTGAAATTGCAATTCGTGAGAGTAATCCATGGTCGTTGATGACATCCTATAACAAATTAAACGGTACATATACTGCAAATCATAATGAATTGTTGATGAATGTACTTCGAAAAGAATGGGGATACAGCGGAGTGGTTATGACAGACTGGGGTGCCATCACAAAGGGAAAAGGTGATTATTATCAATGTGCGAATAACGGAAACGATTTGATTATGCCTGGGGATGGTTCTGCAGTGAAGCAATTGTTAAATGATTTAAAGACAGGACGATTGAATCGAAAGGCAGCACAAATAAGCGTAGAACGAATCCTGCGTCTTGTAATGAAGAGCGATTATGTAGGATAGAAAGTTGAAATAATAACTCAAAATATGAAAGAGGAGAAGAATATGCCAAATGTATTTAATGAAAACTTCTTATGGGGAGCTGCGTCTGCGGCACCACAGATAGAAGGGGCTTGGAATGAGGATGGAAGAACACCAAGTATTTGGGATGTGGCGCCCCAAAAAAAGATTAAAAATGGAGAAAATTGTCACACTTCCTGTGATCATTATCATCATTGGAAAGAAGATGTGGCATTGATGAAGGAAATCGGTTTGAAGTCCTATCGATTTTCTCTAAGCTGGTCTCGTATTATTCCAAAACCCGGAATGGTAAATGAGAAGGGAATTGCATTTTACAACCAATTAATAGACGAATTGATTGCAAATGATATCGAACCTATGATTACAATCTTTCACTGGGATTTGCCGGTTTGGATGCAGGATATGGGAGGCTGGTACACTAATAAGATTGTAGATTATTTTCGTGAATATACGGAAGTGGTAGTTCGGGCATTTTCTGATCGCGTAGCTTATTGGATGACAATTAATGAACCTCAGTGTTTTATTATGAATGGTCATTTACAGGGAGCTCATGCACCTTTTCATAAGAGACCGCTTGCCCTTGCAAGAATATCGGAAAACTGTATGCGCTGCCATGGAGTTGCGGTGAAAACCATTCGAGCAAATGCTACAAAAAAGCCAAAAGTTGGAATTGCCATGGCAACAGCAGCCTATGTTCCAGAGAATGATTCTGTGGAGGCAATAGAAGAAGCCAGAAGATTGTCTTTTGAATCTACAATTGGTGTTATGAGCAATAAATGGTGGTTTGATCCGATTCTGAAGGGGGAAAAAGTAAATGCTTTTGGAATCTTTCGTACCAAAATGAAACATATGGATGAAATCCATCAGCCTTTAGATTTTCTGGGGCTGAATGTTTATGCACCATCCAATGATCAGGATTGGACAAAGGAAAAACATGAATCGAAGCCTGGAATTCCCAGAACTCAATTGGGATGGGTTATTGATGAAAGGGTTTTATATTGGGCAATTCGATTTATGTCAGAACGGTATGGCCTTCCTATTATGATTACGGAAAACGGCATGGCAAATTTGGACTTTGAACAATTGGACGGGAAGGTACATGATCCGCAAAGAGTGGATTTTATCCATCGCTATTTAAGTGAATTAAAAAGAGCGGTTAATGAAGGATATGAGGTTATTGGGTATCAGCATTGGTCCATTATTGACAACTTCGAGTGGGCAGAAGGCTATGACCCAAGATTTGGTTTAATTTACGTGGATTTTCGTACTCAAAAGCGGATTCTCAAAGATTCTGCTTATGAGTATAAAAAGATTATTGAATCAAACGGAGAAACAATATAAGAAAATGAATAAAAAATGGGAAGATATCACATTTATTGAAGAGAATAAAGAAGATGGTCATGTCCTGTCTTTTACAAAGGAAGTTCATCCAGCAGATTTTGGTGAGAATGAGAATCAGACATCCCTAAACGGGAAATGGAAGTTTATGTATATTCAGGGAAGTGATGTGGAAAAAGAGTATGCTAGTGATACTTACGATGACAGTGCCTGGGATGATATTGTTGTGCCAAGAGTGTGGCAACTCCAGGGATATGGTTCGCCCTATTATTTTGCATCTTCTTACCCCCAGGCAATTGACACGCAAAAAGGGAATATTCCTCATATAAGTGAAAACCTTCAGGAGATTGGAGTGTATCGAAGAGGTTTTTCTTACGATGAAGTTTGGGAAGATAAAAATGTTTATTTACATTTTGGAGCAGTGAAATCAGCTTTGGAAGTCTATGTAAACGGGAAATACGTAGGCTATTCTCAGGGGTCTATGACACCCCATGAGTTTCAGGTATCTGACTATTTGAGACCGGGAGAGAATCAAGTGACAGCAGTTGTGTATCGATATAGCGATGGCACTTATCTTGAAGATCAAGACATGTGGTTCTTCAGCGGAATTTATAGGGATGTGTTTTTGTATTGGGAACCAAAGGTAACGGTGCGTGACTATTTTATGCATGCTTCTTTTCCCACAAAGTGGCAGAAAGATTTGATGTGGGACACAAAGGTGCCTTGTAATTTTCAAATCGAATTGTATTTTGAGTCTGCCTGGAATTGTCAGGTTACTGAAGTAGAAGTGGCGATTCCCGAACTGGAATTTCTGCAAAAAGCATCGGTGACGTTAAAAAAAGGAAAAACGTTTTTCAAAATAAAAGGGGAGGTGGCTCCACTGTTATGGAGCCATGAATCCCCAAAGCTATATGATGTACAAATACGATGGAATGTCGGGGAAAAGATTTATTTCAAAGAGGAAAAGTTTGGATTCCGAGAAATAAAAATAAAAGACAACATACTGTACTTAAACGGGAAACGACTAATTTTAAAAGGTGTCAACAGACATGACTTTGATCCCAACACCGGCTGGACTCTTAGTGAAGAACGTTATATGGAAGATATTCGAATCTTAAAAGAATTGAATATCAATGCAGTGCGTACCAGTCATTATCCCAATAATCCTTTGTTTTATCGTCTTTGTGACCAATACGGAATTTTGGTTATGGATGAAACTGATTTGGAGTCTCACGGAGTTCGTAGAATCCTTCCTATGTCAAAAAAAGAGTGGGAAGACCCTTGTGTGGATCGGATTGAAAGAATGATTTTACGGGACCGCAATCATCCCTGCGTCATTATTTGGAGTCTTGGAAATGAAGCCGGTATGGGAGATGTGTTCAAAAAAATGCGTGCCAGAGGTGGGGCGTTAGACGGAACTAGACCATTTCACTATGAAGGGATGCATGATAAGGAATGCACGGATTTTTTAAGCCGTATGTATCCAACAGAAGAAACCTTAGATCAGTTGTGCCATAAGGAAGCAATTGTAGGGTTGATGGATGGTGTAATGAATTCATTGGCGGCGGACAATAAAGATATTACCTGTGATTTGTACGAGGAAATGCCGGTGGTGCTTTGCGAATATGCCCATGCCATGGGAAACAGTTTGGGTAATTTTTCTGAATACACAAAAGCGTTTGAAAAATATCCTCATATGTGTGGTGGCTTTATTTGGGATTTTGTGGATCAGGCTATCTGTGTAAAGAAAGATGGAGAGAATCGGTATTTATACGGGACAGATTTTGAAGAAACCTACTCCGAAGATGGATTTAAGAAAAAGAAGGATAAGAAGAGTGATGGAGCTTTTTGCGGCAATGGAATATTGTTTGCAGACAGAAGTTTTCATCCGGACGCCTATGAGGTAAAAAAAAGCTATCAGTGGCTGGATGTTAGAAGCACTCATCCAAAAAGCGGATGTTTTCATATTTATAATCATCAAATGTTTTGTTCTGTCTTGCCGTTCTATGATTTGATCTGGGAACTATGTTGCAACGGAGTTCCGGTTTTGAAGAAAAAAATAGAAGAAGAGAAGTTACAGGGAATATTGCCGGGAAAACAGAAGACGATTATTTTGGAAGAAATAAGAAGACAGGAGTTCCCAAAAGATGGAGAAATTATTGTCAATTTTTATTTTACCCAAAAAGATGAAAATGAATTTGATAGAAGTGTTGTAGCTGTGTCACAGTTTGTGATTCGCCCATTTCGTTTTATCAAACAGGAGGTTGGAAAAGATGACCGGGAAGCGACTTTGGTACATAAAGACTTGGGCTTTCAAATGGCAAATGGAGTTATGAATCTGGAGCTGTCCAGAGTGGCAACAGACAATAACATTGATTTAGGGCATTTTGTACCTCAGCTGGAAAACACTGTTTTGGTAAGACAGTGGGATGCTGCTAATAAAAGACTCTGTATTCTGAATCAAATAACAAAAAATGAAGTCGGAAAACGAAGCATTCAAACGGTTTATGGACATCCTTTTTGCAACAAGTTGGAAACAGAGATTACAGACTATAAAAATGGATACTACGAGGTTTTGTTAAAGGTAAGGACTAAAAGAAAAGATGTTGTAGCGACGAGAGTTTCCTTTTCGTTTCAAGAGACCTTTGAACGCTGCCGGTGGTATGGTCGTGGACCCCATGAAAATTATATAGACCGGAAAGAAAGTGCACTTTTGGGTTTGTATGAAAAAGGACTATCGGATATGAGTCATATGTATTTGCGACCACAAGAAAATGGAAATCGTTGTGATGTGCGCTTTTTGTCTTTGGAGGGAAAACAACATGATATTTTTGTGTGGAATTTGTCCGAAGATGGAATGGAGTTTTCTGCTTGGGATTATTCAAAAAAAGATCTGGAGAGTGCAAAACATATTTATGAACTTCCAAGAGGAGTGCAAACAACTCTAAATATCTATGGAAAAATGAGTGGTGTTGGTGGTGATCTGCCGGGAATGGAATCTTTTTATGATAAGTATCGTTTAAAACCCAATGAATTATATGTAACCCATTTTTTGATGAAAGTGATATCGAAGGAATAAAGCATGAAAAATGAAGTGAAAAATATAGTTGGAATATCCATGATGTCTTTGACAAAGATGATAGGTGAGGTCCTTATTTCGTCTTTTTTAGCGTTTTATTTAACGGATTATCTTCCTGTGGAGGGAAGGCTTGGAAGTATTTTTGTTGCGGCAACCCTTCTGCCTTTTCTACATCTTTTGGATGCAGCAACAAATCCGATGCAGGGATGGATTATGGATTGGGTGGTATCCAAAGGAAAAATACAATATAGAGCCTTCTTTGCTTTGGGAGTGGGAATGGTATCTTTTTCTTCACTTATGATTTTTCATATTCCGAAAGCCTTATTTGGAAATCCTAAGGCTTTCATAGCGTATATTATTTGCTTTTATCTAGTTTATGATTTTGGCTCCTCTTTTTTTGTGAATGGTGCTCTGATTCAAACTATGACGATGGATTATAATCGTAGAATCTCTTTTATTCTGTGGCCCAGACTGGTTGGGGTTGTGGCTATTGTTCCGTTTGTGTTTATGTTTCAATTTGTAGAGAATCATAAGGGTTATTTCAAAAATCAAAGTGATGGAATTGGGATGTACATTATGGTGATGATTCTAGTTTCCATGTTTCTTTCTTTGATAGGAGTAGTACTTGTAAACGAGAATAAGATATTAAAACAGACTAGAAAACACGTCACCTTCCACGTATTGGACATTTTCCGTATGGTAAAAAAGAACAAACCCTTTGCAATCTATCAGATTGGGAATTATTTTGTGGGATTTATCTATGTGACGATTACTTTAATTGCTATGTACTACGTGAAATGGAATTATTGCTATGAGTTTGAAGCGGGATATCTAGATTCGGGCAAGTTTGCGTATTTGTCTATGATACTTGGAATTGTTGAGTTTATCCCTTTTGTTTTTGGTACATTGGCATCTGCTGTCTTGTGTAAAAAGGAGAATAATCCTGTTAAAGGGATGAAAATTTCCATTGCAATTATGATATTTATGGGTGTTGTTATGGTGATACTACAAATTTGTGGCCAATTTACTTTTAATTCAGATCTGTATTTTGCTATGTTGGCGTTTTTGCTGTTTGGATGTGGAATGGCCTTTTTACCGGGAAATCTTTTAGCTGTGGAGACGATGGATTATGCACTATGGAAGACCGGTAAGCCGGCGAATGCGACCATAGAATCTTTTACAAGATTATTATCAGAGTTGCAAAAATCAGGAGGCTTGGCATTCATTGGAGCCCTATGGGTCATTTTTGGATATGAAACGAGGGTAGAGGCAAGTAAGTATTTGGGAAGCCCGGATTCTTTACAGGGAATGCTTCAGTGCTTTGGATATTTGACGGCGGTGATTCCAATTATTTGTGGAGCTCTCGCATTTTTGGTTTATGGAAAGTACCCCTTGACTGTTTTGGAAAGAGAAAAAATGATTCGTGATTTGGAAAGGAGAAAAGAAAATGCCTATATATAATCCTTATTTACCTTTAGATGAATACATTCCCGATGCGGAACCCCAGATCCTCTAAGGATAAGCTGGTGGATTTTTACGCGCCGGATTGCGTTAAAATAATTGTATTTTATGGTATAATTTAACTGTATTTATTTGTAAATTGATTTTTACAGGGGATGCAGAGTGAAGAAAAGATATATTGTACTTATTAATATCATCATCGTAGGTTTGATTCTTTTTATCATTGCAAAATATGCCAATGATAGAGCAGTTGAATCAAACTCTGCTTCGATTGCGTCTTTTGAGAAAATGACCACTACCACAGAGCAGATTATTGCCAATTATTTGGAGGACGAGCAGCATCTTTGCGACATCTGGTCCAACTACATAAATGGCTCTGCGGAGGCGGGAAACCCCATGACGGTGGATGAGGCCATTTCTTATATTCGAAAAGCAAAAATTTCTCCTGAGATATCAGGACATCTAATTTATATCGATGACGGATCCATGGCGGGTATTTCCACTTCTGCCAGCACTACGGATGCATCGGATTATTCTGTGGATTATTCCCATATTTCTATTTTTGACGATCATGAGATTAGCAATGTAAACGGCGTGGTTAATTTGACAAGGGCTTATACAAATCCTTTAAACGGAGTACAATCCATTGCTTTTTTAAATAACGTAAAAGTTTTAGATAATGAAACAGGGGCCATGCGGAACGGACTTCTTATTCGAGTGGTACCGGTGAGTCGTTTAGAGCAGAAGCTTGTTTTTTTGAAAGGGGAGTATGATAACGTAGAAATCTCCATTATCGATCGGGATGGGGACTATATGATACATGGGAAATCTCTTAAAAACAGCAATTTCTTTGAATACTTCAAATCCTATAATCCAATGTCAACACAGGAATATGAGCGGGTGATAAATACCATCCTCACAGATATCGGCTCCATGCATATTCGAAATTCCAAGAGAGAAGATAGTGTGATTGCCTATACTCCTTTGAACGGATTAAATTCCTGGTATCTTATTGCATATATCCCGGCAAA
>JAEEGL014521534.1_pt1 | contig 12574 bp, 8 predicted proteins | sample 9134231 | NCBI WGS metagenome assembly JAEEGL01 (sample SAMN16246548, study PRJNA631951) | gut metagenome | biome: gut microbiome; feature: rumen; material: fiber-attached | host: Bos | place: Iran: Karaj | collected 2018-10
CAGATCGCCCAAAGAGGTTTTAATGCTGTTCAATTCTCTGCAATTCGCGATCTTTTTGCCGATCGTTTTTATTGATTACTGGGCCCTGCCTGACAGGCGCAGATGGCCGCTGCTCCTTGCTGCCAGCTATTACTTCTACATGAGCTGGAATGTAAGGTACGTTGTACTGATCCTTTTTACGACGGCTGTTTCCTATACTTCAGCACTGCTCCTGGAAAGGACAGAGAATGCGAAAAAGAAGAAGACGATACTGGCTGCTGCTCTGATCTCCTGTCTTGGTATCCTTTTTACATTTAAATACTTTGATTTTTTCAGTGAATCCTTTTCGAAGGCTGCAGGCTTTTTCGGTATGCGGCTTCATCCTGTCACACTCAAGCTGCTGCTCCCGGTAGGGATATCTTTTTATACGTTCCAAACGCTGAGCTATGTGATAGATGTATACAAAGGGGAGGTCAGGGCGGAACGGAATTTCGGCATATATGCTGCTTTTATATCCTTCTTTCCGCAATTGGTGGCAGGACCGATCGAAAGGACCAGGAACCTGCTGCCCCAGATCAAAAAGGACCATGTCTTTGACAGCGGCAAAGTATTGTACGGCGTGAAACTGATGCTGTGGGGGTATTATAAGAAGATCGTTATCGCCGACAATATCTCTGTCTATGTGGACCGGGTCTTCGGGTGTCTCCCGGATTACCGGGGTTTTGCCCTCGCCATTGCGGTTTTTCTGTTTGCGATACAGATCTATTGTGATTTCTCCGGTTATTCGGATATTGCCAGAGGTGCCGCGGGAATACTGGATATCGATCTTGTGCAGAACTTCAAAACCCCGTATTTTTCGGCGAGCATCAGAGAATTCTGGAGCAGATGGCATATCTCGCTCTCAACCTGGTTCAGGGATTACGTTTATATCCCTCTCGGAGGCAATCGCGTAAAACCCTTCCGGCATTATTGCAATCTGATCGTTACCTTCCTCGTCAGTGGATTGTGGCATGGGGCAAGCTGGACATTTGTACTGTGGGGCGGCGTGCACGGGATCGCCCAGGCAGCCGAAGCCGCATTGAGGATACATACGCCCCAAAGGCGGAATATCGTCTGGGGGCTGCGGGTCGTTCTGGTATTCTGTTTTACTACAGCCGCATGGGTGCTGTTCCGGGCGCAGACGGTATCTGACGCGGCTTATGTCTTCGGCCATCTGTTTACCGGTGTCACCGATCCTGTGCAATATCTGTCAAAAGGGTTATCGGCGATCAGCATAACGAAGGGACATCTGGCGTTCCTTGCGGCGGCATGCTTTCTGCCGCTTGCGGCTGTGGATCATATGGGTTCACGGTGCGATGGTGATGGGATCGCGGCTGTTGAAAAGTGGAGAGCGCCTGCCCGTTGGCTGTTTTATATCGTTCTCGGGCTTGTCATCATTTTCTTCTCACAGAAAGAACTTGCGGCGGAATTTGTATATTTCCAGTTTTGAAAGGCCATGAAGAGATTTTTAAAGACCATACTGATCTATGCGGCAGTACTTTCAGGGCTCACGCTCATTGTGAACCAGATGTATTACATTCGGCATACTAAACCAAATAACAATACTGTTAAATTTTCCTCGGTCCCCTACGGTATAGAGATATGCAATCTCGGCTCAAGCCATGGACTTAATGGGTTCAACTATGTTGGTACGGATAAAGTGTGCTTTAACTTTGCGCTTGGCTCGCAGCGCCTGTGCTATGACAGCCGCTTATTGCGATACTATCTTTCACATCTTAGTGAGAATGCCGTCGTGTTCATCCCCGTATCATATTTCTCCTTCTTTGGGCCGGAAGAAGAGGAAAGGCCGGATTTTGCCTCAAAAAACAGGAGATACTATGATTTCCTTCCCGGGGAATACATCATCGGCTACAGCATAAAGGAAAAGATCCGTGAATGCTGGCTCCCTGCTCTTGCCTTTACGGCAGATGAAAGGCTTTTTGATGCGCTGTTCCCGCATGCTGCCCATACGGACAATTGGTCACGGACTGTAAGCCCGGAGGATGCGGCAAAAGATGGAGAAAAGCGATACGTTGACCATGTGAAAAACAATCTCGGTGCGGATGAGAAGCGCCTTTATAACGGGGGAGACATATCTTCTCTTTATGAGATGATCAGTCTGTGCAGAGAAAAAGGGATCGAGCCGATACTCGTTACGACGCCGTATCTGTCTGAATACCCTGATGCGATCAGAGAGAGCGACCCGGGCTTTTTCACGGATTTCTATGCAGTGATAGATGAGGTACAAGAGAGGACCGGCATCAGGTACTTTGACTATTCGATGGATGCTCGCTTCCAATCGGCGTATTCTCTTTTTATGAACGTTGATCATTTGAACAGAGAAGGCGCGAAGCTCTTTACCGATATCCTGATACGTGAAGCGCTTGAAAGTTAAGGATCCTCTGATAAAGCATCTGTTGGAGCCGACGGATATTCATTTCGTTGAAACGGTAAACGTCCTTTGCTGCTATACTTTCGGGCGTGTGCAGCGGCGTCAATACCGTTTTGCGGTACGTTTTTCCAGTTCTGCAAAGATGATATCGGCACACTGCGCAGTCGTCATGGCGTATGTGTCTACGGTCAGGTCGTAACCGTCTTTCGGATACAGCCAGGTATAGGATGCCTGAGCGCTGCCCGGATGACGGTCTCCGCGTGCAATTTCCCTTTTTTGCAGCTCATCGGGGGGACAGGTTACTTGTACACGGATAAGTGCATAAGGCTTCAGAGCTTCGGTGAGCTGTGCGTATATGCGCTCGCTTGTGATCACGTGATCGATGATGACGCCTGCAGCGTATTTCAGTTCACTGAGCGCCTTCTCGCACAGATCCGGATTGATCTCAAAGACATCATCTTCGTAGATGACTTCGTCTGCGGCAAGCTTCATGCAGTCGTCGATGGATACGAGGCCGAATCTTTCGTTTTTCCTTTCCTGTATCATTGTCTGCAGAGCTCTGCTCAGTGTGCTTTTCCCGCTGCTGGATGGCCCGTTGAGCAAGATGACGGGCTTTGACAGGATAAACATACCCCAAGTCATTCGGCGGATACTCCCAGGGGCTTCCTGCCCGGGTCACCCGGCTTTCTGGGATAGCTCTTGGGGGTGTGCTGGTTTTTTTCTATCCGGATAAGACGATGATCCCAGTCGCGTTCGGGGAAAATGCATTTGACCTGTGAAGCCGTGCTGCCCCCGAGAAGCTTTATTGCCTTTGCCGCCTGGGGTATCTCGATATCCGCTTTCGGGCCGTGATAATCGATAAAAACACCGCCGACCCGGACAAAGGGCAGGCATAGCTCGCACAGTGTCGGAAGAGCGGCCACTGCGCGGGCGGTAACGATGTCGAATACCTCCCTGAGACCGGGCTGTCTGGCAGCCTCTTCGGCACGCATATGCACAGCTCGGGCGTTGAGGCCCAGATCCTTTATGACACCGTTCAGGAAATCCACGCGTTTGGCAAGTGAATCGAGTAGTGTGATCTGAACATGAGGCAGTACGATCGAGAGGGGGATGCCCGGGAAGCCGGCCCCGCTCCCAACATCGAGAAGGTTTGAGGCATCGTTCAGCCAGTCTGTTATGAGGTATGGCATGAGCGAATCGATATAGTTGCGGTCAGCCGCCTCAATCACTTCATCCGCTACTCTCGTAAGGTTCAGCGTTTTGTTGGCTTCGATGAGCATTGCATGAAAAGCCGTGAGCTTTTCTGCCTGCTCCTTTGTGATCTCTTTTCCAAGCTTTGCGCAGGAAGCAAGGATATGCTCTGTCATGATCGTTTCTCCGTGAAAGCACCCCGCCGCTTCTGCGGCGGGGTGCGGTGCGTATGGAAGGGATCAGCCTTTGGAATTGAAGATGTAAACCTGTGTGGTATCAGGCAAAGAGTACAGCCATTCACTCTTGTCAAGAGGCACGCGGATACAGCCGTGGGAGGCGACTTTGCCAAGATAGCTTTCCAGGTATTGACCTTCCAAGAAGGGTACCCGGTGGATACACACGCCGCCAACGACGCGAAGCGCGTGTTCGCACTTGGCTGTGGTATTGTAGAAATAAGGCATGCGATCGGTGATGAGGTATGACCCCCTGGGAGTGCTGCCTTCTACGATGCCGGTACAGATGAGGAAGGTATCTACAAGACTTCCGTCTTTGTATACCCACATCCTCTGTGCTTTGGAACCGGTCCTGTCGGTTGATATCTCGATACGGTATGGACTTGTGACGACTATCTGTTCCAGATTGGAAATCTTGACATAGCAGCGAATGGGATCGTTCGTCATCAGACCGACCTCAGCATAAACGTAATCATCGAATGTTTTGAATATCCTGAATACTGCCGACTGACCATATGTGTATCCTATGACAGATCCACCGATTCCGTTAAACAGATATATTTTGGTCTTGGCATTACCGGCGCCTACTACCTTATAGCCGTAAACGCCATCCGGATAGATACCACTGCCAACTCTTACTATCGTAGTCTTGGTCTCCGATGTATCACCGTATGTATCGATGTAATAAGCGCTGACGGTGTATTTGCCGCTCGGAACTTTGGTTCCGGATTCTCTGCGCCCATCCCAGACGAATTTGACAGTGCCGGAGGTTATCTTTTTCCCGTTCAGGACCTTGCGGACGATATTTCCGCTTGCATCTTTAACAACCACATAGACGTATCCGCGCGTGGACGTGGTAACGGATCCTACCAATGCATCATCATTCTGAACATCGAGTGTCTCAGCTAAGCTGAATCTGGTGATCTCCGGCGGAATCCTCTCGACCTTGACGTTCACGGTTTTGATCTCAGTAGTAACTCCGTACAGATCGGTGTAGAACGCTTCGATCACATATTCACCATTGGGAACCATTTTGGACCCGGAATCGGATTTCCCGTTCCAGGAGAATGTAGCTGTACCGCTGTTGCTCTTCGTACTATTGAAGATCTTCCGGACTATATTACCTTCAGAATCCTTGATCCTGACAGTGAGATTGCCGCGGGTTGCTATAGTGACAGAACCGATGAGTGTATCTCCGTTCGAAGGATCGAATATCTCTGTCGCCTTCAACTGGGTGACCTCTGCAGGTATGCGCTGTGGGTTCACGTAGCAGATGGCACTGCCGATCTTAACGCCGCCGGAACTGTACAGTAAAGCCTGTACTGCGTAATGATAACCGAGCAGGTTTGTACCTGGTATGGTTGTCATAGCGGAAGGAGATTTTAAGTCCAGGGTTGAAATGACCTTGGTGCTCTTAGTATCGAGATTCAGCAGAGATATCTTTAATGATCCCTTGGATTTGGCAAGGATACGAAGTTGCACAGGCTGTTGTTCAAGCGGCCTCGAATCGCCTACTACATTGAACAGGAGTATTCTCCCCAAAGCCTGAGGTGTTTTTGTTGCATCATCTCTGGTATATGTAAACGTAACCGGACCGGCAAAGTCAGACCCTGCCGAATTGGCGGCAGTCATGGTTATCCTGTATTCGCCTGCCTCCAATCGATTTCCGGAGGTATCACGTCCATCCCAATATACCGTAACGGTACCTTCGTTGTGAGTGACATCGTTTTCCACGGTGTATATGATCTCTCCCATGGCATCACGGATATAGAGATTCACCGTAGCTCGGATGGAAAGTGTATATCTGATGGGCAGTGTCACTCCGTCATCGCCGTTGACCGTTGTTACAACAGGTGCCAGATTTGAGATAAGCGGAGGATCTACGATGGGTATGAAGGACGAGCTTGCTTTTCCGATTATGGTCTTGTCTGTTGCGACAGACAAGGAAAGATTGTACTTGTGGCCTTCAAACAGATATGCAGCCGGGATCGTGATTCTGTTGACGCCGGCCTTTAAGCTGCCCATCAGTTTGTTGACCTTTTTGGTATTCAGATCCGTTAAAACACCGGCGTATTTACACGCAGTGGAAACATCAACGAAGAAGGCAGCATTACTGCCTACCTTAGGCGTCTGCTTGAACATTGCATAGCGGATGACGCCTTTCACTTCCGCCCGTAGAGATTCCACAGGTGCCGTATATGTGAAGGAAAGAGGACCTGCTATATCATCGCCGGCGGAATTGGAACAGGTGATATCTGCGGTGTATGTACCTGTTGGAAGAAGAGTGCCTGCATCGCTGATACCGTACCAATTAACGGTGTGGCTGCCAGGCGCATAACGCGCTCCCTTAAGGATCGTGGCAATTGCCTTTCCTTCATTATCGCATATGGTTATGGTGGTATTGGCAGAAAGATCGTTTGTGAAGCGGATAGCCAGACCTGTTTCGCTCATTGCGTCCATGTTATCTGCACCGAGCGAGAAATCTGTAATAGAAGGCGGATCAATGGTCGGTACAAAGGAAAGCGCGCCTTTTCCAGTCAGTGTTTTTCCTGAATAGATACTCAGCTGGAGCTTGTATTTATGGCTTTCGGCAAGGATCTTTGCCGGGATGGAGATCACGGATTCTCCTTTGGAAAGACTTCCCTTATATGTATTGGTTTTGCCGGCTGTCGCATCACTGATGGTAAGAACATAATTGCTTGCGGCATATGTCCCTACGGTGAGATATGCATCGTATCCGACCTTAGGTGCCTTTTTAAATAAGGCGTAATCCAGCTTTCCTGCAGTCTTTACGGAGATCGTATTGCCGGATACGCTGTATGAGAAGGAAAGTTCGGGCGCCGTCACGCTGCCTGCGGAATTCGAGGCGCTGATGCATACGGTATATTCACCGGAGGGGAGATGTTCTCCGCTTTCATCGGTGCCGTTCCAGTATATAACACTGTTCCCGGGATTGAAAACGACGCCATTTTTCACGGATGCTGCGACATTTCCGGATTTATCTTTGATCGAAATACTAACGCGTGAATTGATGTTTAAGGTGAAACCGATAGGGAGCACACTATAGGTTTCTCCATCGAAATCGATCGTTCCCAAATAGCAGGCAGAAAGGACTGGCGGATCCATAAGCGGAACAAACGCACATGCTGCCTGTCCGATCGTGGAGGAACCGGAGGCTTCGACAAGTACCATTTTGTATTTGTGTCCTTCGATGAATACACTTCCGGGAATGGATACTCTGTTGTTGCCTGCTTTGAAGGACCCGCTGTAGACATAGTTTTTCCCTGCGGTAGAATCAGAAAGCTTAATCTTATAATTACCTGCCTTTGCGGCATTTACCATGAGAACGGCCTTCTGGGATACATGCGGTCTGCTTGTGAAAAAAGCGGTGTTTATGCTGCCTTTTACGGCCAAAAGCAGTATATCGTCAGAAGTGGATTCCAAGGTGAAGGAGGAAACGGGGGCCGTATAGGTACCGCCGCTGTTCTTGCAGGAAATGTGCATATAATACGTGCCGGAGGGAGCCAGGGAGCCGTCGGTACGGACACCGGACCAAGTAAGAGTATGGCTTCCCGCGTTCATGGAGGTTGCTGATGCGAGGGTGGTGACGGTTTCGTTGGAGGAATTCGCTATATAGCAGGTTACGCTCGCGTCATCCGGGAGGGAGAAGGAGGCTTTAAAAGAGCTGCCGTCCATTACTGAGACAGAAGGAGATACAGACAGAGAATCAATGCGGGAAACGGCTTTTTTTGTGCTGATGACTGCAGATCCTGTCCCAATCGTCTTTGAACCGCTGGTCATGACCAGCGTGACGGTATAGATATGGTCATCGGCGATGAGAGAACCCGGTACGGTGATAAGCGTGCTTCCCGATGACGGACATGATTTTGTCTGAATAGTACGTGTTGCTCCGCTGTTCGTATCTGTCAGCGAGGCAGTCAACACACCTGCTTTGTTGACAGTCACCTTATATGATTGCGATACACCCGGTTTATTATCGCCGCCGCTGTACAGACGGAACACCGTTATCGCACCGGAGAATTTGGGAGTTCCCGCCGCAGAAGCTGTTGTCATACAGCCGAGGATTAGGGTGAACAGCAAAGCGAGCACCAGGGCGGTGATAAGAAATCTCTTTGTCATCACTGAACGCATTTCGGACACCTCCGGGAAAAATACCATATGCATAATTTATCACAATGCGTATAACATAAAAAAGGAATATGCTCACCTGCAATAATTGATATAAAATATTAAAAAAAACGTAAATGATAAAAGAAACGTGCAGTGCCGTTCGGAATTATGTATAATACAACAAGGATCAGGAGAGGAGAAGCCGGAATGCATTATGAAACCGGGCGGATACTGGAGGCACTTTCGATGATCCGTATAACGAAAGCCATGCCGGAGGAATACGAGATACACGATGCCGTCGGGGCGGCGCTTGCTGCTGCCGGGCTCGAAGCGGAGCACGAGGTGCGCATCGCGCCGCGATGCCGCATCGATTTCCTCTGCGGCGATACGGGGATCGAGATCAAGAAGGGAAAGGTGACGCGTGCGAAGCTCATGGGGCAGTGCGCAAGATACCTCGCATCGGAAAAGCTTTCCTCTCTCATTGTCATTGCACCTTTTCCCCCTTCCATTCCCGGTGCGATAGAGGGAAAGTCTGTCACGGTTTTTTCTCTTGCAAGGCTTTGGGGATTAGCGGTATAAGATAACAGGATGGTATGGTTTTCAAATAAATGGAAGAAAGAGATCGTTTCGCACCGGATAACTTTCCGGCTTATCTGAGGGACGGGGATGCCGTTCCCGCCCATATCTACGGTACGCTCAGCTATAACAGGCGCTCCAAATGCTGGATGATCCGGGCAGAAGCCTGTGTGACGGAGATGGCTAAGCGCCTTTTCCCCGGCTGTGACGGGCGCGGCCGCGGTGTTGCCCGCTTTACGGCGCACAGGCGCGTGATCGGGGATCTCAACTGGCTCATGCTCCGCTTTCCCCTTGAGATAAAGGAAGAGGACAGGGGAAGGTGGGAAAATGCCCTTGAGGAGGCACGTGAATACGCAGCGCGCCGTGAGAGGGCTCTTGAGATGCCGCCGAAGGCGGACCCTCCGGAGGGTACGTTTGACGGGGAACTGCGGGATTTTCAGAAGGAAGGCCTTGCTTTTCTCCTGAGCAGCCGAAGGGCTCTCCTGGCCGATGAGATGGGCCTCGGGAAGACCGTACAGGCGCTGGCTTTTCTGGCTTCAACGGCTTCCTATCCGGCGCTCGTCGTACCGCCGCCGCATCTGGTCCGCAACTGGGCGCGGGAGATACAGCGGTTCCTGGGACCGGAGATCCGGATCCATATCATGAAGGGCTTGAGGCCTTATCCTCTGCCGGAGGCGGATATCTATCTGTGTCATTACCTTCTCCTGCGCGGCTGGAAGGAGGTATTGCCGGAATGCGGCTTCCGTACGGTCATATTCGATGAGATACAGGAATTGCGCCGTACGGGAACAGGCAAATACAGCGCGGCAAGCCTTATCTCTACCGCGTGCGACAATGTGATAGGCCTTTCGGGAACGCCCATCTACAACACAGGCGGCGAGATCTGGAATGTGATCAACATCATCGATTTCCATTTTCTCGGGGATTGGGAGAGCTTTACCCGTGAATGGTGTTACGGCTACAACACGAACGTGGTGCAGAAGCCCGAGATGCTGGGCGATTACCTGCGCAGGGAAGGCATCATGCTGCGCAGGCTGAAATCGAGCGTCCTTTCCCAATTGCCTCCCAAGCGGAGGCTCGTACAGGAGATCGATTGGGATGACGGCGTTTACCGCAGTATGATGCTGCCCGCAATGGACATGCTCGATGAGCTGCGGGTTACGAGAGACGAATCCCGCAGGGCGCTTCTCGAGGACAGGGTATGCCAGCAGCAGAGGCAGGCGACGGGCCTTGCCAAGGCGCCTTATGTGGCAGCTTTTGTTCGTTCGCTCATAGACGGAGGTGAAAAGGTGCTCCTGTTCGCGCACCATCACGCCGTGATGGACTTGTACAAAAAGGAACTCAAGTCCCTTCATCCCGTATTCATTACCGGACGGGAGACGGATGCGCAGAAGGATACTGCCGCTTCCGCCTTTATGGCGGGGAAGACGGACCTTTGCGTTATTTCCCTGCGAAGTGCGTCCGGGCTTAATCTTCAGAGGGCGACCTGCGTCGTCTTCGGGGAGCTTGATTGGTCGCCTGCGGTGCATTCCCAGGCGGAGGACCGCGCGCACCGCATCGGTCAGGAGGATTCGATAGCCTGCTATTACCTTGTCTCGCCGCGAGGCTCGGACAGGGATATGCAGGATGCCCTGGGGCTTAAGGTGAGCCAGTTTGTAAGCATGATGGGGGACGACCGCCTAGGGCAGGAGGATAAGCTCATCATGGAAACGGAGGCGCGTGAGAGGATCAAGCGACTGGTCGAAAGGCTGATGGACGAAAAAGAATCACCCGGCGGAGCGGGCAGCTGGGAATAAGCAAAAGGGTATTCCCCTGATCACAGCATTCGCGTAGTTTTTTTCATCTTCCTGCTCTTTTCCGCCTTTCGCACGGCGATTAGGAGCGGCGGATCCCCCGGCTGGTTCAGGTAGGCGTGAATGATGCAGTCATATCGAAGGGGATCGAGCCCCTTTGCCCAGGTGATCAGGCAATCCCTTTCGCGGGCACCTTCCTCGTGCCCCGGGTATACGCATACGGTGAGCATGCCGCCGGGCTTCAGAAGCTCCAGACATGCCCGGACGGCGGGGAGTGTTGTGTCCGCGAGGGTTGTGACGGCATGCCGCGCGCCCGGCAGCCAGCCCAGGTTGAATACGGCCAGGTTTGCCTCTTCCCGTATGTACTCCTTTACGTCCTGATGTCCTGCGTGTATGAGAGCGGCTCTGCCGGCAAGGTTCTCCCTCTCAAGAAGGGCTCGCGTCGCTTCTATTGCTTCTTCCTGGATATCAAAGGCATATACCTTCCCTTTATCCCCGACGAGCCGGCACAGCCGCAGGGTGTCGTGGCCGTTCCCCATTGTGGCGTCTATGGCGATATCACCTTCCTCGAGCAGCTCCCGGTGGATCTCTTCTGCCCATCTGCGGGCGGAGCCTGTATCAAATTCATGCATGGAAAGCCTCCTCTTTGACTTGTCGGTAAATATGCTATATACTTTTCCCTGAAAAAAACCTTTTCCTGAGAGGTCTGTATGTTTTATAACGATAGGAACAGGCGCCGTGAAAGGCGCAGGCACGGCTGCCTCTTTTCTCTTTTTAAACTGGTCTTCTACTGCGTGCTGGCGCTGGCAATTTATGCTGCGGGGAAGACCGTGCTGATCGACGGCGGGAACACGCATATACTGTTGATGGGCATCGATTACGATGCCTCAGGCACATCCCGTTCGGATACCATGCTCATCGTTTCCGTAAGTCCGACGGGCAAGGTGCACCTGACTTCGATCCTGCGGGATACCTGGGTCGAGATACCGGGGCACGGCTACAATAAGATCAACACGGCATATCACTACGGCGGTGAGGAACTGGCGCTGGAGACGGTGAACAAGGCCTTCGGCCTCAATATCAAACAGTACGCGGCGATATCCGTGCGCGGAATGCCGGTGCTTCTGGATACGATAGGCGGCATAGAGCTTTCTCTTACGAAGGAAGAGGCCAGGGAGACAAACAGGAATCTGGCCGCTCAGAGGGCCCTGCTCGCGAAGACCGGTACGGACCTGTCCGAGCTTACGGAATACGGGGACAACGTGCATCTGACCGCGGCGCAGGCCTTGTCATACTCCCGCATACGCTCCATCGGCAACGATTACGCCCGTACCGGCCGCCAGCGCAAGGTCATGAACGCCGTGCTCGATAAGCTGCGCAGCATACGGAATCCCTACACCTTTTACAATTTCGTTTCCACCGGCATGCGGTGCCTCAACACAAATGCGGATTGGCCTCAGGTCATCATGCTGGGAGTGTTCGCGGCGGCACGTGATGAAGTGAGCGAACTGCGCCTGCCCGCGGAAGGAGCCTATGAAAGCGGGTATTATAACGGCCGCTGGAGCATAAGGCCGGATCTGGAGGCGAACAGGAGGATATTCCGGGAATTCCTGGCGAATTAAACTCAAAGATCCCGTATCATCTCGAGCACAGCGGCGTCCTGTACATCCAGTCCCTTGTCCGTCAGGCGGAAAAAGCCGTCTGAAATGACGGCGAGTCCGTTCGCGATCAGCGTTTCCGTTCTGTATACCTTGAAAAAGTCCATACCGAATCTATCATAGAAGGCTGCCAGTTCAATGCCGCGCGTCATGCGTGTGCCGAGCATGGCAGCCTCTTCCAATCTGTCAGACGTTGAGAGCTCCTGCGCATCAAGGCGCGTGTTTCCCGCAAGATAACCGTCTATGGAAGCATCATTCCGGTATCTCACGCCATCCATCAGGGAATGTGCGGCACAGCCGAGCCCCAGGTAATCCCCTCCCTCCCAATAGCGGAGATTATGCCCGCACTCCATGCCGGGTTTAGCGTAATTGGAGAGCTCATACCTTTCAAGACCTGCCTGGGAGAGCACCTGGGCGGCTGCTTTTTGCATCGCGAGGCAGGTATCGTCATCGGGGATGGAGATCTCTCCCTTCGCGGCCTTTTCTGCAAGCAGTGTCCCTTCCTCCAATACCAGGCTGTAGCAGGAGATCTGGGGAATGCCAAGGGATACCGCTTTCCGGAGCGTTTCCCGACAGGTATCC
>JAEEGL015620185.1_pt1 | contig 12574 bp, 8 predicted proteins | sample 9134231 | NCBI WGS metagenome assembly JAEEGL01 (sample SAMN16246548, study PRJNA631951) | gut metagenome | biome: gut microbiome; feature: rumen; material: fiber-attached | host: Bos | place: Iran: Karaj | collected 2018-10
AAACAAGAGTCCGAAGATAAGAGTACAAAAGAAGATACAAAAAAAACTGAAGAAAAAGAGCAATCTAAAGAAGGAATAGATAAAGATAAAAAAACTTATACAAATCCTAAAAGTGGATTAACTTATAATTTATACGATCAAGCTCTATGACCTCGATGAAAACTTAAATATAAAGGTAGAAATACAACTGTAGCTGATATTGGATGTATGCTAACTTCTGCAGCTTGTGTTACATCTGCGGTTGATCCTTCAAAGACACCCAAGGATTTTTTTGTATCACATCCACACACTCATGTATTTAATTCTATCCCTAAAATGACAAATAAACGAGAAGCAAAACAAATCACAGGTGGAAATAAAATAGCTGAAATAAAAGAAAACTTAAAAAAATGATATCCTGCAATTTTTATGGTTCGATGACCTAAAAGAGGATGAAAAAACACATGTACCACATCACAACATTACATGGCGGCCGTTGATATCAGAGAAAAAGATGGGAAAGAAGAGGTGTTCATAGCAAACACACATAATGGTAAATGATGAGGATGGATTTCTTCGGATAAAGCATTTGCTAGCACACAAGAAGCTTCTACATACAAACCAGTACAAGCATAAAAAAAATTTTCAAACATAAACATGTTTTTCTTTAAATTATTACAAAAACTAGCAGACATAACTTAAAACATAAGCTATTTTTGCAGAAAGAATTTTTACATTCACATCAATCTTTTAAAATATTCTTCCTTACTCATTCACTGAATATTCAAAGCCATTTTTTTACCTAATTCTTTTTCTAATAAATTTTCAATTTCTACACGTTCTTTTTCAAACATAGTTTTTGCTATCGTACTATTATCATGAATCAAGATTATCTCATTTTCAGTTACTTTATCAATAGTCATATGATCTTTTAAAATTTGTTTAGCTGATGTAGATTTAATTCATTTAATAATACGTTCCCATAAATCTCAATCAGCAGTTTTTCTATTTGTAGCACCCACATTTCCTTCCTTCTTTTCAACTACCTCATCATCTCAATCCAAATACTTATTAAATGCTATCTTATAAAGTACAGTAGGATACGGATAGAATCTTACTTGACGCATGATTTCAGAAAAAGTTTCTGAAATTTTTAGATAAAAATCTGTATCTTCAATTATATGAGCATCAATAAATCCAATACATTGTTTTGCGAATTGCTGTAAATCCGTTCATTGAGCCAACTTATCAATCTGTTCAAAAATCTGATTTCTATCATTTGATTTAACCACATCAAAGAATGATTTAATTGTAGCATCAGTAGATATTCATAGAAATTGGCTTACGTTTCCAGTAGAAATCTTTCCCAAAACACTAACTTGATCCAAATATTTAATAGCATCACGAACACATCACTCCGATATTGTAGCAATCAAATCTAAAGCCTCTTTTTCAAATTCAAATCATTCACTTTTACAAATGCTTTCTAAATGATTTACCATTTCATCTTGTGGAATTTTTTTGAAATTGAATACTTGTACACGAGAAACTATAGTTTGAGGTACTTTTTGTAATTCAGTAGTTGCCAATATAAAACATACATTTCCACTAGGTTCTTCGATAGTTTTAAGTAAAGCATTAAAAGCAGCTCAGGAAAGCATATGAACTTCATCTATCACGTAGATTTTCTTTTTCAAAGAAATAGGTTGATAACCTGATTGGTCAATTATTACTTCACGCACATTATCAACTCATGTATTTGAAGCAGCATCTATTTCTATATAATCCGTAGTTTTTCAGTTGTTTATCAATTCACAATTCGCACATTTGTTACATGGATTTCCATCGTGTGGATCCAAACAATTTATAGCTTTTGCTAATATCCTAGCAGAAGTAGTTTTTCAAGTTCAGCGAGGTCCACACAGTAAGTAATTTTGCAAAGAGGACGAATCTGATTGCATTTTTGCCTTTAAAATTCAAATTATGTGTCGTTGTCATATCATTTCATCAAAAGTCTGCGGACGATATCTATTTGCCAAAGATTGGGATTTAATTACATCTGCCATTTTTCACTTTAAATACACAATATAAATATTATATGAATTCAATCTATCTATTCAGACTTTTTTTTCAAATATAAATCTATATAAAATTATTGATTTAAGTTTAAATGATTCAATGAAAAATATTTCATATTTAGATATGGTAAAAGAGATTTTAAGTGAATCAGATTTTTCTCAGTTTGAGAAATGTTATAGAAATCCAATCAAAAAAAGTATCAAAATATTGAATCACCGTTGATACAAAAATAAATCTAATTTACGCAGTATCATTCAATCTGCTCTTTCAAAAGAGCGAGACCTATCAGAATCAAAATTTTCTTATAATTGAAATAAATATAATGATGTATTATTCGCTATTAGAAAAGAGAATTTAAAATATGCTAGTTTATGAAGTCATTATCTACATCAAGCATGATTGATTTATGTTCAAGAAATGGCTGCAAGTTTAAGCATGCAGGTGTTATGAATCCAAGAAGGGGATGTTGTATTAGATATGTGTGCAGCTCCTTGATGAAAATCTATTCAGATTGCAGATAGGTTAATTGATTGATTTCTTGTTTCTAATGAAATAGACCAGTGAAGAAAAATAGCTCTTGAATCAAATTTACATCGCTGTGGGATTTTTAATATTTGAGTAATTAATCAAGATGGACGTATTTTATGAGATAAATTCCCAGAAACTTTTGATAAAGTATTAGTAGATGCCCCATGTTCTTGAGAATGAATGCAATATAAATCTGATAAAAAAGTACGACAACGAGATGAAAGAAAAAGTAAAAAACTTTCAGATTTACAGGTTCAACTACTTATTTCATGATTGAAATCCTTAAAAGTTTGATGAGAATTAGTATATTCTACATGTACAACAAATGTATTGGAAAATGAATATGTAGTTTCAGAAGTATTAAAGGAATGTTGAGATAAAATTGAATTATTAGAAGTTCCATTGAAAGAAAAATCCAAATGAATTAGTGTTTGGCGTTGAAATGAAATTTTATCATTTAAAGACGCAAAAAAAATTGCAAGACTTTGGCCCCACATTCAGCAAACTTGAGGATTCTTTATCGCTAAGTTTAAAAAGAATTCAAGTTTATCTGCTTGAAAAAAATGAAAGATTTTTGATAACACAGAAAATTCTTTATCTAAAACATCAAAATGACAAACCGACATACGAGATAAGCTTTCTCAATGGTGAATTTCTCCAATTTTAGACTTAGATTTTTTTGTTTCTAAATATACAGTAAATATTGCACCAAAAACATTAATTAAAAACTATTTTGAAAATGAAATTCCTAATGTAGTAATATGATTACCAATATTAAAAATCATAAACGATAATAAAAATCATACAGAGAAATTAATTCCACTTGTATGAATCGCTCAGATGTTTGGACATTTAGCTACTAAAAATGTAATAGAAATAACGGAGGAAGAGTTAAAAGCCATAATGGAAAAAAAAGATTTAATCGACAATAGGTTAGTTGAGTACGAATGAAATTTTGTAATTTTAAAATGGGAATGAATGTGAGTATGACTAGTTTCAGTACAGAAATGAATATGAAAAAACAAGTGCTTCTAATTTCATAAAATTGGTATATATCCTAATTTTTATTAGTGTCATCCGTATTTTTATTCAAAACAAAGAGAAATAATGTCATATAAACTACATTTTTGTAAATAAAGCATATGTTTAACATAAAATTGTCAAGCTAAACTTTTACCAGCAACTTGCAATATTAATAAATATTTTTATGATGACATACGGTTTAATTTAAATTCATTTTTTTATTTTTTATACAAACTAATGAAGAAAAGAACAATTAATGCCTTTACATTAGTAGAGATGCTAATCGTAATTGTAATTATCGGTATCCTAATTGCAGCATTGATGCCAAGGATGCAGGCAGCACAGTGAAGAGCAAGAGATGTATCTCGTAAGACAGCCCTTTCACAGATACAGTCAGCTATCGTAACATCACAGTGAGATAAATGAAGATGGCCAGGTTGTGATACCAATGGATCGTGTACAAGTGGTAATGCCTGAATGGATATAAAAGATATAGCTGATTTACTCCAAGCTGCATGAATGAATGGGGTTCCTACGGATCCAATACAAGGGAATACTGTTTCTTGACTATGAACTTCGAGTGGATCGAATTGAGAGTATAGATATTTAGTAGCTACAAGAAATGGATCTCCTAATTGATGATTCGTTTTGATGGCAAAGACAGAGGTTGAATGATGATCAAATTGGGTAGTTTGTCCTTGAGCAAGTGATAAAGATCATTGAAAAATTTTATCAACTGATGATATAGCGCAAATAAACATTTGTAGTTCAGTTAGTAAGGTTAACAAAGATGCATGTGCCAGTGAGCCGAACTGTCGTAGCAATACATGAACATGTTGTTATTCATGAGATGCAGACTTGAGATATATCGTATTATATTAATTTATTACAACATAATAAAAATTCACTCCGAAAAGGAGTGGATTTTTTAAAAATTTTTTCTCATAAGCATTATCATCAGATATCCTCTTTTTTCTTTAATTAATGGATTTGTTTTGTTTATGATTCATTCATTATATAATTTTGTAATATGAGGCTCATAATATTTATTTTTTCAATTTTCAGTTCAATACAACAGTCTAGATAATGCAGTAGCAAATTCAGCTCTTGTTACTTCATCATATGGTCTAAATTTGTTATTTTTAACATTTTGTCACATAATTCAGAGTTGATAAGCAAGTGTGACAGCATTACCATATTCTTTATCCAATTTACTTGAAACATCATCAAATTTTATCACTCATTTTGACACATCAGGTTTTTTTCATAAAACATTAATAGCATAGTTTGATAACATTTTTGCCATTTGTATTCTAGTAAGAGGAGAATACATTTTTGCATCATATATCGACGATTTTGTAGTTATTCAATTTTTATATGCGAAGTTATACGCATCAAGAAATTCTTGAGAAAAATGTCATTGTAATTCAAAGATGTCAGTCGAAGAACTAATTTCTATCGTATTTCTCGAATCTTTCATTTCAGCTCAAGATAATACATTATTATTTTGTCATTCAGATGTTTCAGTTGAGTAATCTATAGGTATAATAGATTGTCCTGTCAGAGCTCCCTCATTTCAGTTTGATCAGCTTTGAACCTGTGAATCTTTGTTATTTCATCTACTTCCTCATCCACTACTTCACCCAGATTGTCCAGAAATTCTCTCACATTTATCCCCTTTTTCTTGGTATCACACTTCACATTCCCATTTAGCATACAAATTAATTTCATTTTCATTTTTATAATTTATATTTTTTTCTATTTTTATATTATCTTGATCATACCATCATAAGAAAATACTATGTTCTCTACTAGGTGTATCCAAATTTTCTCAATCTTTCCACCAATTTACAGTTTCTATATCCGGAATATCATTTCATCATTTACTATCAAATTTAATAATTCAATTATTATAATCCTTAAAACAACGGACAGAAAGCTTTTCTCATTCACTTAAATCTTCAATCTCAATACCAGAATTGCTAATTTTGGCATACATCATTTCATTACCGTTTTTTGTTAAATAATATCCATTTTCTCAATCTACCATTACACCATTTTCAAGTTTTCCAGCAAAAGGTAAGTTCAATAAACTTTTTATCAAATCGGAATTAAAATCTTCACCTAACAAGTTTTTGATTCATATCCATTCTCACGTATCAGGAATATGGTATCATTCTGGACATAGGATATCACCCTCTCATCAAGTGAGATAATATCCATAAGCATCTTCATCAGTTCATGAATTTTCTGATCATAAGTTCCTATCCATTATATTAAAATTTACACCAGATAACGGAATATATTTATCTTCATAAGCTAGCCATTTCGCATAAAGTGTAATATCTTCAGATATGTTTCACGTCCATAATTCATCGTCAGTTGTATACCATCATCCAAACATACACATTTTACTTCCGTCTCAACAATTATCCTTCTTTACCTTTCATAATGCTATATCTCATGAATATCAAGAATCATCATCTCTAGTATATGTGATAATTTTTTGTAAAACCTTATTTTCTTCACCAACCCAATATCATCAATTTACATCATAAGTAATTTTCACAGGTAACCGATAGGAATCATAGAAACAACGAACAGGGAAAGCTTGAGTACGATAACTAGTTCAATTTATAGTTAAGCCATCAGAAGAATAGTATAAACGAAGAGCATCTATAGAATATATAGGGGAGGAGGATCGCAATAAAATTCGAAACTTATCAAACTGTACCGAAGGATTACGTTGTCCTGCAAATGGAATATTAAAATTTTTAATAAAAGCTGTAATATAATCATCAACATAAGTTGACGAATTATATTCTTCATTCCAAAACATAATAAGGGCACCCCATTCTCATATACTAGGTACATGATAATTTTCTGGACAAGGTCAGCGTCTATCTATAGGATTTTTTACAGGATATCATCACTCATTATTACTATCTCAAGATCATCATCGTAAATTATCATTACGGACATTGCTCCAATCATATCAAATAACAAAAGTATCATTTGAATAATATCAGTTTTCTGTATTTGGTCAGTATCAACTAGCATCTACTTGGGTTCATGTTGTAGATATAATCGCATCAGGATCTGATGAAAATCCATAGTTATTTCACCACTGATAATAGTATCAATAAGAATCAGTATTATCAGTTGCTCAATATCATGTTGTCGTGGCTCATAAATTTCTATCTAGTATTGTGATTCATTTTCATATATTATTTGGATCTTTTATTCTAATTATGCCATATTCTAAAGTATCGATTGGCTTTTCTTCAGTTAGAGCATATACAAAACTGTTTTTTCCTGCGATTATTCACAAGATTAAGATTCAAAATATTGTATATACTATTTTTTTCATAAAAAATTCATTATTTATAAACTAGAATAATTATAATCAAAACCTCTTTTTTTGTCAAAAAAACGCCCACTTTTTTATCAAAAATGAGAAATATGAAATTTAATTCTTGGTGTGAATATTATTGTCCAATTACTACTTTACTAGGGAAAATTGTAACTTTATCTCAATTTTCTTTTTGATAATAAAAACCTTGTTCAAAAACTTGAATTATTTTTCATTTTAATTTCTTATTTTCAATTGGTTGCATTCAAATTGGTTCATGTAATAATGTATCAGGATTCTCATGTAAGGACGGTATAGGAAATATACTAAATTCAGATAGTGCTTTAATAAATCTATCATACACCATTTGAACTCATTTTCACATTGCAGAATCTTTATCTTCATCAGATAAATTTTCTAAAGATTTACGTAAATCTTCTACGAACGGTAAAAGTTTTTTCACAATTTTTATTAATAAATCTTGATGCATAGACTCAGCTTTCATAGTGGATTGACGCTGAATCATTTCCATATCATTTTTTGCACGAAGATATGCTAATTGTGCATTTTTCACGATTTCATCTTTTTCCGCTAATTGTGCCTGTAATTTTTTAATCTCTGCTTGAAGTTTTTCTATCATTTCTTCGCCATCTTTATCAGATTTTACATCTTCAAGCATTTGTTCTAAATCTTTTACATCTTGATCATCATGTTTTTTACTCATTCTACCTATGTTATAAAAATTAAAAATTCTAAATCATTTAATTTTTTGGTTCAATATTTTCATAAAAATATTCTGCAAAAGTTTGATTATGCTCATACAAATATGTAGCTAAATCCACTCAAACATACCTCCAATGCCACGGCTCTACAATCTTCCCATCTACTTCTAATCATTTCTGATATGAATTATGAAATCCATACTTATATGCATTATCTACTAGCCACTGATAATATTTTCCGCTTCATGCTTTAATATTTCCACCATTAACTCATAAATCTAAGGCTAACCCAGCCTCATGCTCACTAGTTCATGGTTTTGCACAGCGTCAAGCAGAACAATTAGCAGCAAGTTGACGTTGATATTTCTGAGATCTCCAGGCAGAATTGATTGTCAATCTAGCTTTAAAATCAAATGCATTTGAAAAAGCCCATGCCATTCATTCAAACATTTCAGCAGCTTTTTCACGTAGTTTAAAATTTGAAGATTTATTTGATGTGAAGTCTGAATTAATTTTTACTACATCATTTGCTTCATAATTTTGTGATAATGGATGATAATCATCTAAGAATTTTTGAAACGATTCATCAGAATAATAATCCATATTCATAATTACTTCTTTTTCCATTTCTTCTTCAATTTCTTCTTCACTCTTTTGCTCATAAAATCAGGAAACAGGATTATAACTCCGTGGGATATTTACCTGATTATTTATAAAACGAAAACTATATCATCAAAAAACGATTCCTGACAAAAATACTCCAATAAAAACCCGAACTATAACTAGACTTTTCTTCATTTATAAACTTATTATAAGAATAAAAAGTTTATAACTATTAAACTATATTAATATTTAATGTTAAATCAATCAAAGATAAAAATCCTTTGTTTTTTAAGTCAAAAATCTTAAATTCAAACTATCATAAATTCAAACTTAATCTGAAAAATTAATGGAACTGACTCCAGCAATGAAACAGTATCAAGAAATGAAAAAACAGAATTCTGATTGTATTCTATTTTTTCGTATTGGAGATTTTTATGAAGTTTTTTTTGAAGATGCAAATATATGTCACAATGTGCTAGATTTGGTTCTCACTTCTAAAAACAAAACAGCAGATAATCCGATTCCTATGGCATGAATTCCACATCATAGTATAGATAAATATATCCCCAAATTGATCCAACGTTGATACAAAGTTGCAATAGCAGAACAGATTACAGATCCAAAACCATGAAAACTTGTTCAGCGTGAAATTACTCAAATAATTACCCCATGAACGTATATCCAGGAATGAACTAAGAATTTTAATTATATGCTTGCCATCACCAGAAAAGAACTTAGTTCATGAGAAGTTTATCATTTAGCGTGGTGAGATTTTACTTTATGAGAGTATCAGACTAAAAGTTTTTCTAATCTATGAGATACTCAGAAACGAATCCTAACCCTTTCCCCATCTGAAATAATTATTGATGTAGATTTTTCTGAAAAGGATAGCATTTCTACACCTATTCAGCAATATTTACAATGTCTAATTTCAGTTTATGAAGTACCAGTTGATCCTGAAAGTTTTCTTTGTAATATGGCAAAAGTTCAGACGTTATCAAGCTTTTGACAGGCAGTAGGGGAGTGAAGACTTCAAGCTATCACATTATTACTCAATTACATTAGACATGTTCAACAACAGAATATAGCAAATATTTCCAAAATTTCATATCATGCCCAGACAGGATTTGTTTTAATGGATGACATTACAATTAAAAATCTTGAAATTTTTAGTTCTAGCTACGAAAACAATCAACAATATTCATTATTCTGAATTTTGGATCAGACGAAAACTAGTGCATGAGCCAGACTTTTGCATTATTATTTAGCTAACCCAATTAATTCTTTATCAGAAATTCAGAGAAGACAAAATCTTATTGCTCATTATCAAGATATAGATTATTCCAAGTTTATTCTTAAAAAATTATGAGAATCTTATGATTTACAGAAACTTACAAGTTCAATCCTTTATAAAAAGCTTAGTCTAATTCCATTTCTCAAACTTAGATCAAGTCTGAACTTATTTTTCTGATGAAATGAAGAATCTAAAATTTTACTTGAAGAATTAAGATTACTTTGACTTCAATCGGATGAAGAAATACAATTAAAAACATTGTATGAAACTCTCCAAAAAACGCTGAAATCCGATCAAGATGTAATGAACTCAGAATATTTTATTGCAGATTGACGGAATACTGAAGTAGATGAGTTGAGAAAAATAGCTTTTCATAGTGATGATTTACTATTACAATACCAGCAATTTCTTGTTCAAGAAAGTTGAGTTCAAAATGTAAAATTGAAATTTGTAATGAATCAATGATATTTTATTGAACTTACAACGAAGGATTCTATCCAATTTGAAGAAAAATTATGAATATGAACATGAGATAAAGAAGATGAAAGATTAAATTTATATCGTAGAAATACACTGAAATGAAACCAGCGTTATTCTTCAATATATTTGGAAAAACTTCAAGAAAACATCCTTACAGCCCGTGATAAACTAACTAAACTTGAAAATAGTTTGCTCAAGGAGATGTGAGAAAAAATATGAGACAAAAATGCTGAAATTTCTTCATTTGCTCAGAAAGTAGCAGAATTAGACGTATTTTGTTCTCATGCGATTTTTGCTTTTGAACATAGATATATTCAACCAGAAATTAATAATAAAAATTTGATAGAAATTGTATGATGAAGACACCCAGTAATTGAAGCATATCTTCCTACAGATCAGCAATTTATCCCAAATGATTTGTCTATTTGAGAAAAAGAGAGCCAAGAAAAAGAGATGATACACATTATCACATGACCTAATATGTGATGAAAATCTACATTTTTACGTCAATCAGCATTAATTGTTCTTCTTGCACATTGTGGATTATTCGTTCCAGCAACCAGTGCAAAAATCTGATTAGTCGATGGAATATTTGCTAGAGTAGGAAGTTGAGATGTAATAGCTAAAAATCAATCTACATTTATGACTGAGATGATCGAGGTTTCCAATATTCTTAATAATGCTACTAGTCAGAGTTTTATAATATTTGATGAACTTTGACGTGGAACAAGTACCTATGATTGACTAGCTTTAACAAGTGCAATTTTGCAATATGTTCTAAAACATTTGAAAGCTAAAACTTTGATAGCTACCCATTATCATGAACTCATAAAACTTGAAAAGATGTATTCAGAAGTAAAAAATTATTCTGTTAGCGTATACGAAACTGATAAAGAAGTTTTATTTATGAAAAAAATAGTAAAAGGGGGAGCTAGTAAAAGTTATTGAATTGATGTTGCAAAAATTGCGTGAATTCCTGATGAAATTCTAAAATTATCTCGTGAAATTTTGAAATGATTTGAAACTAAACAAGATAATAATCTACATACACAAATAATTTCTACTCCATTATTTGAAATCCAGAATAACAGTTCTAAGTACCAAGAAAAATATGAAAAAATTCAAAGAATAATTACTCAGGCTGATCTAAATAATATGACCCCAATTCAAGCAATCCAATTCCTAGCGAAAATTAAAGATGAACTAGAAAATGAAGAGTAAGATCCAATATAATTTCTATTATTTATATAACAACTTATAGTGCAAAAGTATTAAGAAGTAATTTTAATCATTGCCAATAAACTAATGCCAATACTGCAAATCATATAATATCACTTATAACTCACTTTAATTTTAAACTTTGAAGTAGATAAAGCAATAATCATAACCATCACATAGCAGGTAGTAAATATAGCGATGAAGCGTTTATTCATATAAAAGGACTTATTAACCATAACAGCGATATTACTACAATAGCAACTATGACAATAAACTCAATCAGTTTAAGTGTTACATCAAAAAGCTCATCAAACGAATAATTCGAAAAAGAATGTGATAAGTCGCGTCCTAACAGCTTTAACAAAACTGATTTCATTCATATAGAATTAGTTATAAGTTCAGTTGTGGTCAAGGAAGCAGGCTGCAACTTTGCCCTTTCCATGATTTTATTAGAATAAAAAAACTCCTTCAAAATATCAATATTTGTAACAGAACTATTGTCATCTATCAAAAACTGACTTCCGACATTTGCATCAAAAACTTCTTTTTCAGCATGTTTTAATAAATTATGAGCCTCCAAAACTAAGGTAGCCATTTTATTAAAATTGGTTCAAAGTCTAATTTTCTTCATTTCAGAAGAATAGTTTTCAAGCTCTTTTACCTCATTTCAAGATAAAATTCAATTTCCCGCTTTTAATATTTGTTCTATACGATCAATATTAGCATTAAGTATTTTTAATCAATCTTTTATTCATCTCTCTTCATATTTCTTCTTTTCTTTTATAATTTCAGATTCTTCTTGTTGTTTTATCCTTTTATCTTCTTCTTCAGCTTCTAAAATCGCAGAGTTAATCATATTTAACATCTGATCATCTGCAACAGGGTTATCTATAAAGTTCACACGTGACGGCCTTAATCACAAAGAAACTATAAAAGATATTTCTTCAGACAGATTTTCTGACTGAGCTATGAGTTGAATATCCGAATCATTATAATTTAGACTAATAACAATATTTCAAAAATTTTTAATATCTTCCTTATATTCACTAATTGAAACTATCACAACTCACCGACTTGCCAAAAACTTCCTGATAAAATCTTCATCTCATCATTGCAACAAAAGATTTAAATCATATTTTTTTCAGTTTTTTTCCTTTATTCAAATTAGATGAAAAAACATATTCTAGAATATAGGTAACAACTAAACAAACTTCACCCAACAATAAAGTTTATATTGAAATTTTAAAAAAAATCAATATATAAGGTGGCCGAAAATTAGAATAATTTTACAAATCA
>JAEEGL015699893.1_pt1 | contig 12574 bp, 12 predicted proteins | sample 9134231 | NCBI WGS metagenome assembly JAEEGL01 (sample SAMN16246548, study PRJNA631951) | gut metagenome | biome: gut microbiome; feature: rumen; material: fiber-attached | host: Bos | place: Iran: Karaj | collected 2018-10
CGGAGTCGTTAGGTATTCCCAGCATTACTGAGACGGAAGTTGAAGAGATGAGAGGCATGTCGCGAACACCAGAAGAAAACGGATTGCTGTTTTAATAAAAAACACTACCTTTGCATTTCAGTTTTGAATATCAAATCTTGAATTTTAAATCTTTAAATCTTAAATACTTACAAACAATGAGAATAGAGAAAATCATTGCCCGCGAAATCCTTGATTCTCGCGGAAATCCCACGGTTGAAGTGGATGTTACTTTGGAATGTGGCATTATGGGTCGTGCCTCGGTGCCATCAGGTGCCTCGACCGGAGAACACGAAGCCCTCGAATTGCGTGACGGCGACAAGAAACGTTACGGTGGCAAGGGTACCTTGAAAGCTGTTGACAATGTCAACAAGATTATCGCCCCTGAAATCTTAGGTATGTCGGCCCTTGACCAGCGCGCCATCGACCACAAGATGCTTGCCTTGGACGGCACCAAGACCAAGTCGAAGCTCGGCGCCAACGCCATCCTCGGTGTCTCCCTGGCCGTGGCCAAGGCTGCTGCCAACTACCTTGACATCCCGCTCTACCGTTATATTGGTGGCACCAACACCTACACGCTACCCGTCCCGATGATGAACATCATCAACGGCGGTTCGCACAGCGATGCGCCCATTGCTTTCCAAGAATTCATGATCCGTCCTGTGGGCGCGCCTTGCTTCCGCGAAGGTTTGCGCATGGGTGCCGAGGTGTTCCACACCCTGGCCAAGCTCTTGAAGAAGCGTGGACTCAGCACTGCCGTTGGCGATGAAGGTGGCTTCGCCCCTGCCCTAAACGACACCGAAGATGCCCTTACCATCATCTGCGATGCCATCAAGGAAGCCGGCTACGAGCCTGGCAAGGATGTGAAGATCGCCTTAGACTGCGCTGCCTCTGAGTTTGCTTACAACGTCGACGGCAAGTGGTTCTACGACTACCGTGAGCTTAAGAATGGCACGAAGAAAGACCCCAACGGCAAGCGCTTCAGCTCCGACGAGCAGGTTGACTTCCTCGAGGAACTCATCAACAAGTACCCCATCGACTCCATCGAGGACGGCATGGGCGAAGAAGACTGGGACGGCTGGAAGAAACTCACCGACCGCATCGGCGACCGCTGCCAACTCGTTGGCGACGACCTCTTTGTCACCAACGTCGACTTCCTCTCGAAGGGTATCCAGTTGGGCTGTGCCAACTCCATATTAATTAAGGTGAACCAAATCGGCTCGCTGAGCGAGACCTTGGATGCCATCGACATGGCCCACCGTCACGGCTACACCACCGTCACCAGCCACCGTTCGGGCGAGACCGAGGACGCCACCATCGCCGACATCGCCGTGGCCACCAACAGCGGCCAAATCAAGACCGGTTCACTGAGCCGTTCCGACCGCATGGCCAAGTACAACCAACTCCTCCGCATCGAGGAAGAGCTGGGCGACCTCGCCGTATATGGCTACAAGAAGCTGAAGTAATCTTAGGATTATGCAAACTAAAAAGCCGAGGTCAACGCCTCGGCTTTTTATTTGTCAGAACACGGCCTTCAGCCGTCGCATCGCCTCTTCCACCGTCGCCCTCGGGCAGGCCAGATTGATGCGGAAGAAGCCACTGCCAGCCTCTTCCCCGAAGTCCTTACCTCGGTTAAAGCCCAACTGCGCCTCTTGGGTCATCTTTTGCCAAAGCTCTTTTTCGGATAGCCCATAGCCGTTGAAGTCGAGCCACATCATGTAGGTGGCTTGTGGCTTGTGGAACTTCACCTTGGGCAGGTTTGCCGTTAGGAAGTCGGAGACATAATCGATGTTGCCTTGCACATATTCCAATAGTTGTGCGAGCCATTCGTCACCTTGGGTCATGGAAGTTTGCGTGGCCACCTTGCCAAAGATGTTGCCGAGATGGGCTTCTAAGGCCTCAACATAGTCGACATAGGTCTTACGCATCTCCTCGTTGGGGATGATGGCCGTTGAGGTGGCCAAGCCAGCAAGGTTGAAGGTCTTGGAAGCCGCGTGGAAGGTGATGCTGTTTTGGGCAAACTCCTTGTCCAAAGATGCAAAGGGATGATGTCGGTAGCCAGGCAGCACCAAGTCGCAGTGGATTTCGTCGGAGATGATCAGCACATTGTTTTTCATGCAAATCTCGCCAAGGAACAGCAATTCATTCCGTGTCCAGCAACGCCCCACGGGATTATGGGGATTGCAGAGAATCAGCATCTTGGCGGTCTTGGTTTGTTCCACCAATTGGTCGAAGTTGAACTCATAGCCTTCACCTCTGTCGACCAAGGTGTTGTAGACCAGTTTCCTGCTGTGGCTTGAAACAGCATGATGGAAAGGCGGGTATACAGGCGGTTGGATGATGATTTCATCGCCGGGCTTCGTAAAGGCCAGCACGGCCATGTTGAAGCCGCACACCACGCCAGGCACAAACGACATCCAATCCTTGTGCACATTCCAATGGTGATGGCGAAGAATCCACTTGCGAATGGCCTCAAAATAAGCCTCATCCTTGAAATGATAGCCATAGACGGGGTGCTCGGCGCGACGTATCACGGCCTCACGGACAAAGTCAGGGGTCTCAAAGTCCATATCAGCCACCCACATAGGCAACACATCGGCATTATCGAAAACTTGTTGCCGCAAGTCGTATTTGACGCAGTTGGTATTAGCGCGTTCAATGGTTTTGTCGAAATCGTATTTCATTGTCATAGGATTTGAAGCTGCAAAGTTGCGAAAAATTTAATCGACTTTTACTGTAGGTTCGGAAAAAAGATGTACCTTTGCAACGTCAAAGAAAGAGTTCTTTTACGTTTTGGGGGAGTCGCATAGTGGCAATTGCAACAGACTGTAAATCTGTCCGGGTATCCGTTCGGTGGTTCGAGTCCACCCTCCCCCACACAAATGAAGCGAAGTCATGGCTTCGTTTTTTTATGTCCCAAGGTCGCCAAACATCCCCAACTAAATAAATTTCTTGTTTTTCTTTCGCATATAATAAATTATTGTATATCTTTGCACTAACAATTTCTATCTTTATGAAAATTTTTGTCGCCAAACTAGCTTTTAAAACTACAGCAGAAGACCTTAGAGCCTTGTACGAACAATTCGGCGAGGTGGAGTCATGCAAAGTAATCATGGATCACGAAACGGGCCGTTCGAAGTGCTACGGCTTTGTGGAGATGCCCAACGATGCCGAGGCATACAAGGCCATCGTTGAAACAGACGAAACCGTCTTCATGGGTAACGAGCTGCAAGTCAAGAAGTCGCGCCCACAAGCCACGGCCGCTCCCAAGCCTGAAAAGCCCATGAAGCCCAAACGTCCCCATCATCCTTTCGTTCCCAAAACTGAAGAATTAAGTTGACAAATTGCATTTTTTTGCAAAAAGTCGACCCACACTTTGAAAAAAAGCCGTATCTTTGCAGCCGCAAAGCGATGGTCTGGTAGCTCAGCTGGATAGAGCAACAGCCTTCTAAGCTGTGGGTCTTGGGTTCGAATCCCAACCGGATCACCATCAAAAGGACTTCTTTTGGAGTCCTTTTTTATTTGTATTTGCGAAAAAGGAACATTTTTTGTTTAGTTTTGCGCTATCAAACAAAAACCTTTTCACCATGGAAAACGAAATCAAGAAAGTCTACACTGGCTCGTATATGAACGCTGAGTTTATCGGCAGCGTGTTGGACCAAAACGGCATCCGTTTCCTCATCCGTAACTACCAACAAGAAAGCCTCGTGGCCGGATGGGCAGCCAATGTCATCAAAGGCGAAGCCGCCGTGTATGTGTTCAGCAAGGATTATGACAAAGCCATGCTCCTGCTCGATGACATCAACGCCTCTGAAATCGTGGAAGAATCATAAAATCAAGGAGCCATGCGTAGAAAACTGTTATTACTTTTGTTGTGCGTCTTGTTTGCAACACCATTTCTTCATGCACAACCCATTGCGAACCACGTCATCCTCATCGGCCTTGACGGATGGGCCTCACACGACCTTGACAAGGCCCACGACATCCCCAACATAAGAAGTCTCATGGAAGGCGGTGCCTGCTCGATGCACAAGCGTTCAGTCATCCCATCAAGTTCGGCCGTCAACTGGGCCAGCATGTTCATGGGCGCAGGTCCCGAGATGCATGGCTACACCACCTGGGGGTCAAAGACACCCGAAGTGGCTTCCATCACCACCAACAAGAACGGCATCTTCCCCACCATCTTCTCGGTAATCCGCGAACAACGTCCTGAGGCCGAGACGGGATGCACCTTTGAATGGGACGGCATCAAATACGTCATCGACACGCTTTCCATCAGTCATGTCGAGTATTTCAAGAAAGGCTCGAAACGGGTGGAAAAAAACTGCGACAAGATTGTGCAGTATATCCAAGACAAAAAGCCCGTCTTCTTTGCGCCTTGTTTCGATGGCATCGACGGCACAGGGCATGAAAAAGGATGGTACACAGAGGATTACTATAACTACCTTGCCCGTGTCGACCGCTGCATTGGTCGTATCGTGCAAGCATTGAAAGATGCAGGCATCTATGACGACACCGTCATCATCGTCACGGGTGACCACGGCGGACACGACCAAGGTCATGGCACATTGGACATGCGAGACATGGAGAGTCCCTTGGTGATTTTCGGGAAAAACGTTCGCGCTGGCTATCAACTGGATGAGCCGTTGGTGCAATACGACATCGCTTCCACCATCGCTTATATCTTGGGCCTTGACATCCCAGAGGCTTGGCGCGGCAAGCCCATCAAGCAGGCCTTTGAATAAGGGTTCGGAAAAATTGTGTACCTTTGCACCCCAAATAAGTCAGACATGATTCAAGCAACAGGCATACACAAATCCTATGGCTCACTCGAAGTGTTGAAAGGCATCGACTTACATATCAACAAAAAGGAAATCGTAAGCATCGTCGGGGCTTCAGGAGCGGGCAAGTCTACCCTACTCCACATCATCGGCACCTTGGACAAGGCCGACCGCGGACAGCTCATCATCGACGGCACCGAGGTCGGCAAACTGAGCGACACCTCCTTGGCTGCTTTCCGCAACAAAAAAATCGGCTTCGTCTTCCAGTTTCACCATCTCTTGCCAGAGTTCACCGCCATTGAGAACATCTGCATCCCTGCCTATATCGGTGGCCTGGGCAAGAAAGAAGCCACGGAGAAAGCCATGAAACTTCTTGAATACTTGAACCTTACCGAAAGGAAAGACCACAAGCCGTCGCAACTCTCCGGTGGCGAGCAGCAACGCATTGCCGTGGCACGTGCACTCGTCAATGACCCAGCCGTGGTGTTGGCCGACGAGCCTTCGGGCAACCTCGACTCGAAATCGGCACAAGAACTTCACAAGCTGTTTTTCCGTCTCCGCGACGAGTTGGGCCAGACTTTCGTCATCGTCACCCACAACCCTGAATTGGCTGCCATGTCGGACAGGACGATTACTATAAAAGACGGGAGAATTTAGTTTAGAGTTGAGAGTTTAGAGTTTAGAGTTGTTGGATTGATAAACAATAATAACCGCATTTTTTCGTTAGGTGGATTAAAATATGAAGTTCATGAACAAAAGACTTTTCTTTACTATACTTTTCGGCGCATCGTTGTTGTTGAGCGCCAATATCGTCATTGCCCAAGATGCTGAGTCGTACGAGTCGCTGATGAAGAAAGGCAACGACAAGTACAACGCCAAGGACTATATAAGTGCCAAGACCTATTACGAGATGGCGTTGAAGCAAAGGTCAAACGACCCGACAGCCAGGAAGAAACTGGACGACACCGTCAAGAAAATCCAAGAAGACGGCGCCCGTCAGGAGATTTTCTACTCCCACCTCGACACTGGCGACCAGTTCTACAGCCAACAAAAGTATGAGGAGGCCCTTGCGGAATACGAACGCGCCTTGCAGGTCTTCCCTAACGACAAATACGTCACCGGACAAGCCGAAGCCGTCCGTGCCATCCTCAAGGAACGTCAAGACAAACAAGACGCCTTTGACACAGCCATGAGTCTGGGTGAGAGCCTGCTGGCCGAAGACAACTACGACGCCGCCATCATGCAGTTTGAGACGGCAAGCGGCATCTTCCCTGCCGACAAATCACCCAAGGAGAAACTGGCTGAAGCAAGGCAGAAGAAGCAACTCTATAACGAAAAGGTGGCCCGTTTCGACAAACTCATGGAAGAAGCCCGTCAGTTTGGGCTGAGAAAGAACTATGAAGCCGCCATCGGCAAGCTCGACCAAGCCTTGGAGCTCTTCCCCAACGACGTGGAAGCCAACGCCAAACGTAACGAATACCAAGCCGCCAAAGGCGTTGCCGACCAATACAACGGCATCATCGCCTCTGCAGACCGACTTTACGAAAGCAAGTCCTATAAAGAAGCCAAAGCCCAGTATCAAAACGCCTTGGCCGTGGTGCCTTTTGATGCCTATGCCACTGACATGATTAGTCGTCTCAACCCGCTCATCGCCCAACAAGACGCCGAAGAAGCCGCACGCATCGCTGCGGAACAAGAAGCGGCACGCTTGGCTGCTGAAGCCGAGGCCGCAAGATTGGCCGCAGAGGCAGAAGCAGCACGTATCGCTGCCGAGCAAGAGGCTGCAAGGATTGCCGCCGAGCAGGAAGCCGCTCGACTGGCCGCCGAAGAGGCTGCCAGAATCGCGGCGGAACAGGAAGCCGCACGGTTGGCTGCCGAAGCCGAGGCTGCTCGTATCGCAGCTGAAGAAGAAGCCGCACGTCAGGCCGCTCTCGCCGCCGCCGAGGCTGAACGCCAAGCCACCATAAAAACCATGATGGATGCGGCTGATGCCTTGTTTGACCAACAGGACTACCCGAAAGCCAAAGTGAAATACCAAGAAGTCGTAGCCTTCGACGAAGGCTACGCCGCTGCCACCGCCAGAATCAACGAAATCGATGGCATCCTGGCACAGATGGCCGCTGAGCTGGAAGCCAACTACAACAAGGCCATGACCGCCGGCAACCAAGCCATGAGTGAAGAGGAGTTCGCCGAGGCCATTATGCAGTATCAAACAGCATTGGTCATCAAGCCCGAGGACCCCGCTGCCACGACACAGTTGGCCGCTGCCACGAAGGCAGAGAATGACCGCATCGCCGCTTTGCGTAGCCAGTACGACAAATTCGTCAAGGAAGGCGACGGACACTTCAAGACCAACACCTTCGACAAGGCCATCGAGGCTTACACCAAAGCCGAGGAGCTTGGCTTGGAGACCTATCCCACCGAAATGATTGCCCGCATCAGCGAAATCATCGAGCAAAACAAACTATATGAGCTGAACAGCGAGCCTTTGCTGCTTGCCGCGGGACAAGCTCAGCGCTTCGACTTCAACAAGATTGAGGTGGCGGTGCGTCGTTCCAACTACATCATCATCAAGGTGCGCAACCCGCATCCCGAGAAGACCTTCCCGATGATCGTCTCCTTCGGCGGCACCGGTGGAAAGAACGGCGGCTTCGTGCTGCCTATCGCCGCCACCGAAGACGAGAAGACCTTCATCTTCCGCATCGGCTCACAGTACAAGTGGTTCAGCGAAGACAACACCTGGATTGAGATCGTCTCCGAGAACAACGAAGTGGAGATTGGAAAGCTGGAGATTTCAAGAAGCAACTAAAACGCCTCCGAAGGAATGGCAACGGGCACTTCCGTCGTGCCATTCATCGGAGTCACCGAATAGACGCTGTCGACCACATAATGGGTCATGCCGCGCCACGGCAAAGTGCCGAGGTATTCCTTGTAGTGCAGTTCCACCATCTTACCCGTGCAGCGCTCCAGTTGTTTGGCCACATTCTCATCCTTCACCGAGAAGTTGAACTCGTTGGACTGGATGGTGTTGGTGGTGTTTTTCGAGTTGTAGCCCGCTTGGATGAGGCGGCCTTCGTAGGTCTTGAAGATATAGCCTTTGTAGACGAACAAGTTCAACTCTCCCGCCTTCACGCCACTGCCGAAGACGAAGAAGAACTTGAAGAAAATGAAAGCCGCGGCGGCCACCACGATGATGATGCTTAATGCAGTAAGGATCTTTCTCCCGATTCCTTTTTTGGGTTTTTCTGAATACTCTTCCATGGTTATTTCTGTTTGTTTTGTTTGTTCTTAAAATAGTCGCAAATGGTGGTGATGCCACATCCCTCGCATTTCGGCTTACGGGCGAGGCAGACGTAGCGCCCGTGCAAGATAAGCCAATGATGCGCCTTCGATATCACCGCTTGGGGCAGATGCGCCACGAGGGTCTTTTCCGTCTCCAGCACATTCTTGGAGTTCTTGGTCAAACCGATGCGATTGGAAACACGAAACACATGCGTGTCGACCGGCATGGCCGGCTGGTCGAAGGCCACGGCCATCATCACGTTGGCGGTCTTGCGTCCAACGCCCGGCAGTTTCTGCAGGTCGTCGAGGTTGTTGGGGACGATGCCGTCGAAGTCGCTCACGAGGGTCTGCGCCATGCCCAACAGGTTCTTGGCCTTGTTGTTGGGATAAGAAATGCTTTTGATATAACTGTAAATCTCATCCACCGAAGAAGCAGCCATGTCCTGTGCCGTCGGGAAACGTTGGAACAGGGCCGGCGTGGTCATGTTGACACGCTTGTCGGTGCATTGTGCCGAGAGGATCACCGCCACAAGCAGCTGATACGGGTTTTCATAATGCAACTCCGACTCAGCGATAGGCATGTGCTCCTCGAAATAGGCTACAAAGGCGTCGTATTTCTGTTGGATCTTGGTTTTCATAGTCTTTTCCACAAAACCGACAAAACCACCAAAACAATTTCTCCTTGTTGAAAGCACGCCAACCGGCTGCTTTCCTGCGGCGAGGCAGTTGCCGCGCCGCATCCATAAGCAAGTTTTGTCTTGTTTTGAATGTTTTGTGATTAGATGATATCTCCCTGGTCATCAACGAGGACGCCCCAGCTGATAGCCGTCAGGCCTTCCTCATCGAAGAAAAAGTCAACCAAGGCATCTTCGAAGGAAACGCGCAGCTCGCCGTCTTCGGTCTCCTCTTCCAGCTCCTTGAAGCCTTGCTTCTTCATCAGGTCGATGATCTCCTCTTTCGTAAGGTCAAACACCGGCTCGCCATAGAGTGTTGCCTCCATGTTCTCCGTCTCGAAGCAGGCCACCACCGACTTGGTTACACCTTCAAAATAGATGTTGGTCTCGAGTTCGTCATATTCATAATAGATGGAGCGGTTGCCCGTTTCCTCCATGTCGCTCAGCTCTTCGTAAAAGTCGGGCATACCCAATTTCTTGACGGCATCGTCAAGGGTCATTCCGAAAGGTATTTCGCCGTAGCCTTTCAACGGCATAATGGTAAAGTCTTTCATCATAATAATGTTGATTGGGCGGCTAAGATAGGCATTTTCCCAAAGCGCACGCCATTTTTCAAGAAATTTTCCTCATTCGAAACGTATCGACTTGGTGGGGGTGATGCGATTGATGACCGAAGTCGGGATGAGCAGCATCAGCACCCAAAGCAAGAAGGTGCCCAAATTGATGAGTGCCACAGTGCTGAGATGCAATTCGATAGGTACTGCAGAAAGGTAATAGGTTTCCGCATTAAGCTTGATGAAACCTGTGTATTGCTGCACGAAGCAGAATGCCAGTCCGATGACGTTGCCAATCACCATGCCGATGAGCAAGATACGCAGCGAACGGCGCAGAAACACCTCACGGACAAACTTGTTGCTGGCCCCCATGGCTTTCAGCAGTCCGATGGTCGAAGTGCGCTCAATGATGATAATCAGCAACATACTGATGACCGTGATGCCGGCCACAAGGAGCATCAAGGCCATGATGAGCCACACGTTGGTGTCGAGCAAATCGAGCCAGTCGAAGATCTGGGGATTGCTTTCGCGGGCGGTATAGGAAGCCAAATTTGAGGGCAAGGAATAATACAACTTGTCGTTGACTTGGTTGACGTCGGCATCATCCTCCAAAGCGATTTCCAGCAGGCCGGCTTCATTATCTTCCCAACCATTCAGCTTGCGAATCTGGTTGAGGTCGGCGAAGACATAACGCTCGTCAAACTCATAGAGCCCTGTCTCAAAGATGCCCGACACCGTGAACTTCCGACCGCGTGCCTGCTGGTCCTTGTCGATGAACCACACACGGACGTCGTCGCCCACATTGAGGAGCATCTTGTTAGCAATCACCTTGGAGACCAGGACTTCCGTCGAACGCTCTCCTGCCTTGTATTGCGGCGTTTGGCCTTCGATGAGGCATTGGGCGAAATACGTCCAGTCATAGTTCTCGTCCACACCTTTCAGCACCACGCCTTGTATCTCATCGTCGGTCTTGATCATGCCCGCCTTGTTGGCCACCATCTGGTAATGTGCGATACCTTCCACGGAGTTCAACCGACTGATTAACAGCGAGTCCAACTGAAAAGGTGTCTCCTCCACCGACTCGTTCTTGTCGAGCGACTGCACATGGATAGGCGCCACAAAGCCGATGACCTTGTCGCGAATCTGGTTCTTGAAACCAACCACCACGGCCCAGGCGATGAGCATCACAATGATGGCCAAGGCCACACTCGTGACGGCCAGTCGCATCACCGTCGAGGAAAGATTTTCCTTCGAAAGCGAAAAAATTCGGTCTGCTATGAATTTTGGGCCTGACATTGGTCAAACTTAACGCACTACCCAGTTTTCAACCTTTACTCCAGGCATTGGTTCGAATACTCAATCCAAGAGACCGTGTCAAGTAAATATTTTTCCATGGTCATCAGTCGTCAAGGTTGATTTCACGCGGAATATCTGATGCCCTAGCCTCAAGGATGGCTGCTTCCATAAGAGCAGCATCCTCAGGATCCTCGGCCCAACAGCCTCGCAAACTGCGAAACTGTCGTTCAGACTCGGCTTCTGCCATGCGTTCTTGCTGGGCTTCAAAGTCGGCCCATGCCATAGGATTCATATATATCAAGCGTATCAACCTTGCGGCCTCAAGCATTCTTCTCATTGCCTCTTCATTACCGCGGATTTTACCAATCTCACGCTCAAGTTCCATATCTATCTGAACTGCTGTCATAACCATTTACTATTTTGTTTTCTGACTGCAAAAATAAACAAATTTGCCAATATCGCACATTTTTGCTTTAACAAGAGTTCACACCATTTTCATCGGCAAGATTTCTGCCATACTCCAGTGCCTGCCATCCCGTCAACCATCTGAGGTCCGTGCCCCTGCCCGTCCCGAAGGGACGACACTACCGCAACCTTAGGTCAGCGGTCTACGGCAACACCCCGGCAGGCCAAAAAAAAGTAGAGCCGCGCCACAGCACGGCTCCATAATATCAATCAGTCTTGCCCGTAACGTAACAAAGGTTAGTTCTGTGACCCAACGCGCACTGCGCGTGCAGGAAGACCGTAGTAGCGTAAATTGAATTCAAAGATGTAGGTCATACTCGAACTGAAGACGAAGCCCCACGCGTTGCCCGGGTAGTCCGTGTAGAGCGAACTCGAAAAATAGGGCCCGCCGCTACCCGCTGAGCTGAGACTACCATCGCTGCGGAAGCCAGCGGCAGGCAGAAAGAGACTGTTGCCGTTGGAGGCTGTGAAGAGTCGGCCTCTCACGCCATTCTGGGTCGTCCAAATATTGGTCGTGTTGTCGCGAAGCTCCTGCCATTCCGCTTGGGTGGGCATGCGCCAGTCGCTTCCCCAATTGGCCGTGACCACATCGTCCTCGGGCAACAAGGTGGTCAGGTCATCGGTGAAGCCGTTGTAGCCGTAATTGGAACTGGTGCAGTACTTGGTCAGTGTGTTTTGGCTGCCGTTGCAGTATTGGTAGGTGCTCCAATTGTAGGTGGTTTTCGTTGTGGTCTCGCCCCAGGCGAAGTAGTCGCCATAGTCCTCGGGGGCATTAGCACCTAGGTTGCAGGTGGCCCACAGCAGGCCGCTCGGCAGACCCAAATCAACAAAACCATGGTCAGAAACATTCACTTCAATACCTTCGGTAAGATAGTCGTTCTCCCAAATGGGGGGAACATGGCCACAAGTCCCAGTATAGGCAAAACCTTGCGTATGAGCAACAGCTGAGTTCATCGAGGCTTGGGGCAAGAGGATGGCCCAACGCTCGCCACTGCCTGCTGCCAGCGTGATGCGGCCTTCGCCTTCCTTGCTGAAGGCAAAGCCGTTGTTCGTGAAGTCAACCGTCACCTTGTTGTTCATGCCCAAGATGCAGACGGGCGAAGTGGAAGGCGTGGTCACGTCGAACTTCACCAAGGCGGCCTTGTTGAGGAAATAGGCGGTGTAGTTGCCCGCGCCCGTGAAGGTCTCGTTGGAGGTGGCAAACGAAATCACAGGTAGCTTTTCCGTTTGGTCGCTGATAATCACCGAGCAGGAAGTGGCAGTGCCTGCTTCGAGGGTCTCCAGCGGGGTCTTGTTGCCGAGGAAGAAGAAATAAAGAGGCTCATTCAAGGTCGGGTTGGAGATTCGGCCCGCGAAGCTGCTGCCGCCGCAGGTCAGCGTGCCCACGTATTTGCCGCCACTGGCCACATATACCACGTCGCCGTATTCGAAGGCAACCGCTCCAGTGCTGGTGTTCACGTCAATCTTTGAACCGTTGTTCGCCCTCACGTCAAGGGTGATAGCA